>Ga0114919_10001677_pt1 | contig 17689 bp, 10 predicted proteins | sample BlataG_FD_88682 | JGI IMG/M metagenome (GOLD analysis project Ga0114919, IMG submission 88682) | Deep subsurface microbial communities from Black Sea to uncover new lineages of life (NeLLi) - Black_00105 metaG | ecosystem: Environmental > Aquatic > Marine > Oceanic > Sediment | place: Atlantic... | reverse complement strand
TCAGTCGTGTTATCGCACAAAAACAAACACAGTTAGTAACCATGAATTACTGACATTCTTAATTTGCAGAAAACCTGACATTTTTGATTTGCGTTGACATGCCCACTCAAATCATTTGACAAAAGATGGGAAATGGTTTAAAATGAAACTGATATGAAAAGACTGTATCTCGTGGACATTGAGGGCACCATCGTAAAGGACAAGTCCTACACTCCCATAGAGGGAGCCGTGGAGTGGATAAATTCGTTTGATTCTTCCCCGCATCGGTTCATCCTGTTGTCCAACAACACGACTCACAGGCCAAAAGACCTCTTGGCTCTGCTGAAGAGCAAAGGATTCGACGTCCAGCCCGAAAACCTCGTGACCTGCATGAGCGCTGCCCTAAACTGGCTGAAAAAGGAAGGCGTCAAGAGCTGCTTCGTGATAGGGAGTGTGCAGCTGAAAGAATATTTGAATGAGAGTGGGATAGAAACTCCGTCACACGACAGGGTGGAGTCAGTGTTGGTGGGCTTGGATACTTCACTAAACTATGAGAAGCTCAAAGTTGCCGTAAATGCGCTGGTGAAACATGACGCATCCTTACTGGCGCTTCACACCAACCGGCTATATAAAGATGAAAAAGGAGAACTTTCCCCTTCGGTTGGAGCGGTGGTGAAAGCCTTGGAATACAGCTCGCAGAAAAGAGCGAATGTTTTTGGCAAACCCAGTCCGGAGATTTACCGTGAAGCCGCAAGAAAATTTGAGGTAAAACCAGAGGACTGTTTCATGATAAGCGATGACCCGCTCTCCGATCTCGCCGGAGCGAAGAGACTGGGGATGAAGACGGTATTCGTTACCTCCGGGAAGTACAAGGATAAGGAGATACTGAAGGGCCTGGGCGAGGAATCTCAGCCCGACTGGGTTCATCAGAGTGTGAAGGAAATCAGAATATAGAACCTTTTTCTTTAGAAAGCTGATTCATGAAAATCGGTATAGTCGGACTTCCATTTGTGGGCAAGACCACGGTTTTTAACGCCGTGACGTGTGGACAGGCCAAGGTGGGTGAATTCTCCCTGGGGGTAAAGGAGGCAAACAGGGGAGTGGTGAAGGTGCCGGATGAGAGGGTGCATAAGCTGGCTACCTTCTACAATCCCAAGAAGGTGACGCCGGCGGAGGTGGAATATATCGACGTTGCCGGGCTGGTCAAGGAGACCAAGGAAAAAGCTTCGGAGGGAGAATTCTATCATTCCCTAAGAGAGGTCGATGCGCTGGCTCACGTGGTGAGGGTTTTCCAGGATGAAAACGTAATGCACATCTCCGGGTCGGTGGACTTAAAAAGGGACGTCAAGAGTTTAGATCTGGATTTGATCCTGATAGACTTGGATATCGTGGAGAAAAGGCTGAAACGCTTGGAAAAGAGCGTGGCCAGCTCCAAGGATGAAGAGGAAAAAAGAGAGCTTCAGATCCTTCTGAGATTTAAAGAGACTCTGGACCAAGGGATTCCTCTAAGAGAGATTGAGCTGTCTGTGGGTGAGGAACGGCTAATTCGGGGATATGCCTTTCTCTCTTTGAAGCCCATGCTCATCATCCTGAACATAGATGAGGAGCAAAACGAGCAGAGAGAACAACTGGAATCGGAATGCTCACAGATGACTAAGGATGAAAAAATCTCGGGCTGCTCTGTTTGCTCCATCTGCGGAAAGTTGGAGATGGAGCTTGCCCAACTTGAGGAAGATAATAGAGAGGCCTTCATGGAGGACCTGGGTCTAAAAGAACTGGCCATTGAGCGGGTGATCGATATCTCTTACAAGCTTCTCGACCTGATATCATTCTTCACGGCCAATGAAAACGAGGTTAAGGCCTGGCCGGTTCCTGCGGGAATAAAGGCCATAAGAGCAGCCGGAACGGTTCACTCCGACATGGAGAGAGGTTTTATCAAGGCGGAGGTGATCAGCTTCGACAGGCTGTGGGACTTAGGCTCAGTTCACAAAGCCAAGGAAAAAGGTGAATTGAGGCTGGAAGGTAAGGAGTATCTGGTTCAGGACGGGGACGTGATCTTTTTCAGATTTAATGTATGAGCAAATTGAGAGTTCCGGCCAGGGCACGGGCCGAAAAGATAATCTGCGGGGGGTGTCTTCTTCTTATTCTCATCCATCTGGCGGCCTCATATTTCCCTTCCGAAAGATTCTGGGGAATAAACCTGTTTTACTATATGGCGCCTGCATGGCGATGGATTTTGGCCGCCTGCGCGCTTCTGATTCTGATCCCATCCGTCAATAACGCACTGGGCAGCTTTCTGGGTAATGTATCCCACGCCGTACCGGACAAATTCAGAAAGCTAAGCAAGTATTATCGGTATACTCTCCTTAGCCTTCTGGCTGGAGCACTTTTCTGGGTGCTCAAGGTCAAAACCTACCTCCTGGGGGATAGTTTTCTCAGAGCCAGGGAGATAAATTTGGGGGCGAAGTTCTCCTTTACCGCGCCTTTGGATTTCCTTCTGCACGCCGGGGTGGCAAAACTCCTAAACTGGGATGCTTTTCAGACCTACGCGGTTCTGAGTGTGATTTCCGGAACCATTTTCGTGTTCCTGGTCTTGCTTCTGGCAGACCTGATGGGAAGAGACGGCAAGGAGAGACTGCTGGTCTTCTCCGTTATCGTCACCATGGGGGCAATTGAGCTTTTCTTCGGATACGTGGAGAGCTACTCAGTTGTATATATGGCAACAATCCTTTACGTTGTCCTTTCTTTGCGGTATGTAAAGAACAAAAGCGGACTAATCCTTCCCATCCTTGCTTTTCTCCTGGCTTTCAGTTTGCATCTCTTTGCCGTGACTCTACTGCCGTCTCTGATATATATGGTGCTGTCTGGAAGAAAAAGAAAGAGTGGTGATGATAGGAGGGGTGGAAAGCCTTTCAAGCTCATTCTGTCTTCCGGCTTAGTTCTGGTAGCGGCCGTTGTTCTTTTTCTTCTGCAGGCGTACAACCCCGAACATAAGGGGCTTGACTATTACCTGATTTCTCCTCTGGGCAGCGGAGTAGGCTCATATTCGCTTTTCTCTCTTTCCCACCTTTTAGATCTGATAAACCATCAACTTCTGGTTTCGCCCGTGGGTCTTTTGATCTGTCTAACACCTGTGCTGGCTTTTTCGGTAAAGACCGCCCGGAAAGATAAGCTGGCGCGGTTTCTTCTGGTTCTTAGCTTATCCACCTTAGCTTATGCTCTTCTGATAGATCCGAAATTAGGGTATCCCCGGGATTGGGACCTGTTTGCATTCGCTGCCCTGGGTTACACGCTTCTGGGACTTCATGTCTTCTTGAGATATTGGAGAGAGACGAAGACCGGAGACCTGCGGTTTGTCACGTTGAGTCTATTGTTTACCTCGCTGCTTTCTACCGTCCCGTGGATCTACGTTAATGCAACGGAGGAGACGTCAGTGGCGAGATTTGAGCATCTTCTGAAGCTAGACAGGGACAGGAGCGCCCACGGACACGAGACTCTGGCCATGTATTACAACACACATGGAAACTGGCAGAAAGAGCTGGAGCATTGGAAGAAAGCAGCAGTCGCCGAAAGAAGCGCCCGCTACATCAATAACGTGGCCGCGGTTTACAACAGGCAGCAGAGGTATGATCTTGCCTTGAAGGAGCTGGAGAAGTCGCTGGAGGTGGACCCGACGTTTGACCGCACACATTTCAGCAGGGGTGACGTTCTTGCCCGGATGGGAATGTACGAGGAAGCTTTGAGGGAGTTTCGCGAAGCGATAAGGCTACGACCTGACAGAATGCAATATTACAATAACCTGGGAGGCCACCTGACAAAGCTGGGGCGTGACCGGGAGGCGGTGGAGGTTTTGCAGCAAGGACTGAAAGTGAATCCGGATCATTACCCTCTCTACCGAGACCTGGGATACGCTTACTACAATTTAGGTGATTTTGCCGGGGCAGAGAAATATCTTAAGCTCTATTTGGAGCGTACGCCTGAGGCGGAGGATGCAGCGCGAGTTAGGCAGATTCTGAGGGACCTGCAGTGAAATCGGCTGCAGCAATCTAGACCCTAGGACGTAATCGTTTGCAGCAAGAATAGTCGATGAACCGTTTTCAAACAGCGATTCTGGCAGCTTGCGCGCTTTTGACCATGGCTCGCATCGTCGCTTCCTTCTTTCCACATCTGAGACTCTGGGGGATGAGTCAACTTCATTATCTTTCGCTGGAGTTCAGGATTGCATTGTCCGCGATCGGGCTATTGATCCTGATTCCGGGGATAAACAAGACCGTGGTCAGGGTATTGGCTGGAGTCTTCACTTGGACAGCGGAACGATTCAGTCAGATTAACAGGTATCTTCTGTATTCCGGCATCAGCCTGCTCAGCCTGATTCCGTTTTGGCTTCTCAGATCCCGAACGCCGCTTCTGGGTGATGGCTACATCCGAGCCGGGGAGGTTAGTATCAGGAAGCTCTTGTCCAATGTCGAACCTCTGGATTCCTTGCTTCATCTTGTGGTTTCCAGGTTCTCGGGTCTTGATGCTTATACCACGTATGGAGTTTTGAGTTGTCTGGCGGGCGGCATCTTTGTTTTTTTGATTCTTCTTCTATGTGACCTCCTGGGAGAGAATGGCAGGGAAAAGTTGCTCATCTTTTCGGTGGTACTCACCATGGGGGCGACGCAGTTGTTTTTCGGGTACATAGAGAGCTATACTTTCATGTATGCAGCCCTGGCCGGCTACGTTCTTTTTGCGGTGAGACGTCTGAGGCAAAAAGGTGGATTCTTGCTGCCATGTATTTTCATGGTCTTGGCCGCGGGTTTTCATCTTTCTGCTATCTTCGTTCTGCCCTCGCTGTTCTATTTAGCGTTTGCTGCAGTTACCCAGGGTAACAGACAGAAGGTCAGAAAGTCCCGGATCACCAACGCCGCAATCCTTGCCTGCATGACCGCTCTAATGGGGCTGGGATATTACGTCGTGCAAGCTGGCTCGCCCGCTCATCTTTTGATTTACCCGTTCGGTGGAGGCGATGAAGGCTACTCTTTTTTCTCCCTGGGACACCTGCTTGACTTCGTGAACCACCAGCTTCTGATCTCGCCGGTGAACGTAATCCTGTGGTTGGTTCTCTTGTTCTTCTTCTGGAGGAGGATCAATTTGAAAGAGAATGTGGCCGGATTTCTGTTCTGGTTGGGCATCTGTTCACTGGGATTTGCCCTGCTGGTCGATCCCAAGCTGGGATATGCCCGGGACTGGGATCTCTTCGCATTTTCGAGTTTGGGTGCCACCCTGCTGGGGTTATATCTGATTTTGTATCTGTCCAGAGGGCTAACCCAAGCGGCGTCCAGTCCGGGACAGGAGCAGACGCCAGGGGGCGGAGAAGGGCGAGCAATGGATTTGAGGCCGGTCACCTTGGCTCTGGTTGTTACCTCCCTGGTATCCACCTTGCCCTGGATACTGGTCAACGCCTCGGAGCAAAAGGCGGTGGCCCGTTTTGGGGACCTGCTGAAGATGGATGAAAAAGGAACAGCCCACGGTTACGAGACGCTCGCCTGCTATTTTCGAGACAGGGGAGAACACGAAAAGAGCGCTGAATCATGGAGAGATGCCATTGCCGCAAAGCCAAGCCCCCGCTATTTTGGTGCCCTGGGAAACGCGTACCGGAGGTCGGGAGAATATGATAAGGCCATAGAGGCCTATGATCGGTCTCTCCGGATGGCGTCGCACTTTCCCGGCATGGCCAGGGTGCATAAGAATTTTGGCAACACCTTAGCCAGAGTCGGTCGGCTTGAGGAGGCAGTGCTTCAATTGAAGAAAGCTATCGACCTGAGACCGGGAAGAACGGAGGTCCATCAGAGTTTAGGCAACATTCTGGGAAAGCTGGGAAGATATCAGGAGGCGGTCCCGTACCTCGAGATGGCGTTAGAGTCAGACCCTGGCAATGTCGCCTTGTACAAAGCGCTGGGAACATGTTACGCGGCAACGGGAAGAAAAGAGGAGGCTGGAAGGCACCTGAAGACCTACCTGAGGTCGAGACCTGAAGATGCCCGGAAGATAAAAGAGATCATGGACAGCCTGGGAGTTGAGATACAATATTGACAATAACACGGAGATTGCCTGCGAAAGAGCCCCGAGCAAAGGCAGAACCGTTTATGCTAATTCAGGCAGTTCCGGAGCAACCATGAATACCGACAGCAGTAAATGGATTGCATACCTCCGGCTCAGGATTGGGCGGGAGTAGGCTGGACCATTGAGAAGCTGAAGAAAACGATGAGGGAACGCTGATGCCCAAACGCCCGGATGCAAAGGAAGCCTCTATGGCAAACGCTATGGGCTCAAAGATGGAGAGGCTTATTCTGCTCACCTGTGCCTTCCTGACCCTTTCTCGTCTGCTGGCTTCCTTCTTTCCCAACTTAAGACTCTGGGGGATAAGCCAGCTCCATTATGTTTCTCTGGAGTTCCGGATAGGACTGTCCGCGGTCGGGCTTCTGATCCTGATTCCCAAAATAAATAAAACAGTGGCCGGGGTGCTGAACAGAGTCTTTGACTCGATCGCGGAAAGACTCAAAAAGATGAACAGGTATCTGTTATACTCTGCTGCCGGCTTCCTCAGCCTGATTCCTCTCTGGCTTCTCAGATCCAGAACGCCGCTGCTGGGTGATGGTTACCTGCGAGCCGGAGAGGTCAGGACCGAGGCGCTCTCCTCCGTGGCCGAACCGCTTGATGCCTTGGTGCACCTTGCGGTTTCAAAGCTCTTTGGTCTTGATTCATACACCACGTATGGAGTTCTAAGCTGTCTGGCGGGCGGGTTATTTGTTTTTCTGCTTCTTCTTTTGTGCGACCATTTGGGGAGGGATGGCAGGGAGAAGTTGTTCGTCTTTTCGATCCTGATAACCATGGGGGCAAATCAGCTGTTTTTCGGATACATAGAGAGCTATACCCTCATGTATACGGCCATGGCCGGCTACGTTCTTTTTTCCGTGAGATGTCTGAGAGAAAAAAGTGGATTTTTGCTGCCGTGTGCTTTTATGGTCTTGGCCGCCGGCCTTCATCTTTCTGCTATCTTCATTTTGCCCTCACTGTTCTATTCGGCTTTTGCTGCAGTTCCGAAGAGCAGCAGACAAAAGGTCAGAAAGTCCCGGATCACTAACGCCGCAATCCTTGCCTGCGTGACCGCTCTGATGATGCTGGGGTATTACTTGGTACACGTTGGCTCGCCCGAAGGCTCGACCGGTCATCTCCTTATCTACCCCTTGGGTGGGGGAGACAGAAGCTATCCTTTCTACTCCCCGGGGCACCTGCTTGATTTTCTAAACCATCAGCTTCTGGTATCGCCGGTAAATGTGGTCTTATGGATTATGCTCGCGTTTTTCCTCCGGAAGGTCGTCAGGTTCAAAGAACCTGTGGTCAGATTCCTGGCCGGGTTGTGTTTCTGTTCATTAGCCTTCGCCCTGGTTATCTACCCCGGGCTGGGGTATGCTCGGGATTGGGATCTTTTTGCATTTACCGGGTTGGGAACCACTCTCCTGGCTTTGTACCTTGCGGTGAATGGTTTCAGGACCTTGCACCAGAAGAGTAAGTCCGGACAAGGGGAAGGAGTGGGACTGGGTCGGCTGACGGCAATACTGCTCGTCACCTCGCTCGTTTCCACGTTGCCATGGATCCTGGTGAATGCCTCCAAGCCAAAGAGCATGGCACGATTTGAGGATATCCTGATGATGGAGGAGAAAGTCTCTGCGCTGGGATACGACATAACCGCCACTTATCTTCGGGACGAAGGTCAATACGAGAAGGCCATCGAATACTGGAAGAAGGCCATCGCCGTGAAGGAAAATCCGCGCTATTATGCTTCGCTGGGCAATGCGTTCCGGAGATTGGAGAGATATGATGAGGCCATTGCCGCCTACGATAAGGCGCTGCAGACGGCTCCGAATCATCCGGTCATCCGGCTTCTGCACGAGAGTTTGGGAATCTGCTTAGCTGAGGTGGGGCGGTACGACGAGGCGGTCGATCAACTCAAGAAAGCCATAGATTCGAAGCCGGGGATAGCGGGCTACTATTATACCTTAAGCGACATCTTGGGAAGGTCGGGAAGATACGAGGAGGCATTGGCACGTTTTGAGACGGCCTTGAGTTTGGACCAGAAGAACATTGGCGCTTACAGGACGTTAGGTTTGGCCTATCTGGAAATAGGGAAAAAAGAGGAGGCCCGAAGATGCCTGGAGGCATACTTGAAGTCGGAGCCTGAAGATGCCGACGAGATACAGGGAATCATCGACAGCATGAGAATCGGCACACGAGCCGGCACGCCGGAGACAGGAGTAGAACAACCATGATCTCCAGACGGTCAGTTGAAATCGAACCCTCCGCAGACAACTCACCGGGGGCGAAAGTCGAGAGGGTAATCCCTCCTGCCTGTGCCTTCCTGATCCTCATTCATCTTGCAGCCTCCTTCTTTCCCCACCTGAGACTCTGGGGCATCAGTCAACTTCACTACTTTTCACTGGAGTTCCGGATAGGACTGTCCGCGATCGCGCTTCTGATCCTGATCCCCAGGGTAAACAAAATCCTGGTCGATGCCCTGGCAGGGGTGTTTGCCTGGATAGCAGGGAAATTCAGGAAGACGAACAGGTATCTTCTGTTCTCTGCTGCAAGCGCACTCAGCTTGGTTCCCTTCTGGCTTCTGAAAGCCAAAACGCCTCTGCTCGGAGACGGGTACCTGCGTGCAGGCGAGCTCAAGCTGGGTATGCTGTTATCGATTACCGAACCCCTGGATTATTATCTGCATCTGTTGGTCTACAGAGTGTTCGGCCTGGACGGCTACACCACTTATGCAACTCTTAGCTGCCTGGCCGGCGGGTTATTCATATTCTTGATTCTTCTCTTCTCACATCTCTTGGGAAAGGACGGAAAGGAAAGGCTGTTCATCTTTCTGATCCTGGCTACATTGGGAGCAACCCAGTTATTCTTCGGATACATCGAGAGCTACTCGTTTATGTACGTGGCCCTTCTCGCATATACTCTCTTCGGAATCAGATACCTGCAGGGGAAAGGTGCTTTTCTGTGGGCCGGTCTTTTTCTCCTTTTGGCTGCGAGCTTCCATCTCACCGCTCTTTTCGCCCTGCCCTCCCTGTTCTATCTGGCCTTTGCCGGGTCTTCCGCATCGGCCGGGTCAAGGGCCGCGAGACTCAAGTTTGCCAATATCGTGGTCTTGGTCTGTGTAGTCTTTATGGTCGGGGCCGTACTCCATCTTCGGGGCACCTACCTGACGGGAGAGACGGTCGGCTCCCCTCTGATTTATCCCTTCGGAGGCGGGGAGAGCTATTACTCCTTTTTCTCCCTTGCGCACCTTCTGGATTTCCTGAACCACCAGTTGTTGATCTCTCCGGTAAGCCTGGTCCTCTGGGCAGTACTTCTGGTTTTGTTCCGGAGGGAGATCAACTTCAGGGAAAACGTGATTAGATTCTTGATTTGGATCACGGCGTGCTCGTTTGGCTTCGCCCTGCTTGCCGATCCAAAACTGGGATATGCCCGGGACTGGGATCTTTTCGCCTCTTGCGGCTTAAGTATCACCCTCCTGGCATTGTATCTGACGGTCAATCTTTTCAGAGACTGGCCCAAGGCCGCGTCCGGGCCCGGACCGGAGCGAGCGGATCGGAGAGGAACAGTGATGGATCTAAGAAGGGTAACCCTGCTTCTGGTCGTCACCTCCTTTGTGTCCACGTTACCCTGGATTCTGATCAATGCCACGGAGGGAAAAGCGGTGGCCCGATTTGAGGATCTGCTCAAGATCGATGAGAACAGAGCGGCCCACGGCTACGAGACCATGGCCTGTTATTTTCGGGACAAGGGCGAGCACGAGAAAACGATCAGACTGTGGAAAAACGCCGTTGCCATAAAGCCGATTCCTCGCTATTATGCCGTGTTGGGAAACGCCTACCTGAGATTGAAAAGATACGATGAAGCCATAGAGGCGCTGGAGAAGTCGATACGGATGGCGCCGAATCGTCTGGGGATCCAGCATTCGCACAGAAGTCTGGGCGTCTGCCTGTCAGCAAAGGGTCGCTACGATGAGGCGGTGTCCCATCTGAGGATTGCCATCGATTTGGCACCCGGCAGAGCAGACTTTCATTATATCATGGGCAACATTCTGGGTAAGGCGGGAAGATACGAAGAAGCAGTTCCGTACTTCGAGACAACATTACGATTGAACCCGGCAGAAATCAATTCGTATAAGCTCTTGGGGATAGCCTTTGCCCGAATGGGAAAAAAAGAGGAGGCCGAAAGATACTTGGAGACGTACCTGAGGTTGGCGCCACAAGATGCAGCCGGGCTGAAGGGGATAATTGATAGTATTGAAATTGAGATAGATTCCGGCCGATAGATATAGCAGTGTATCCAAAGGCATTTCGCCGGACAATGAGTTACTGCCCGCACGACTTGCAGAAAGACGTCTTACGAGACACGGGTATGAGGTTTTGGACCAACGGTGTTCTTACTTGATCGATTTGGTAAGTTCAGATATCTCTCAAGGGAGGAAGAGTGAACCTGATTAAAGAAGAAGAGAAGGCAACAGAAGAGATTAAGAGAATTGGCGAAGAGCTTGCCGTTCTTCCCATCAAAGCAACGGTGGTGTTTCCGTCTCTCATCGTTCCCCTGGTGGTGACCGAGCAGAAGTATGCAAAGCTGATTGATGAGATCCTGATGGGGGGGAAGGCCATAGGGCTTTTTGCTCGAAAGAATATAGAGGAAGAGCACGCATCTATTGAAGACATCTATCGGGTGGGAACGGCTGCATCCATCCTGAAGATGCTGAGATTCCCCGACGGCAGCGTGAGGGTGCTGGTTCAGGGGTTGTCCCGGATAAGAGTGAAGAGTTTCCTCGAGACCGAGCCTTACGCGGTGGCCCGGATTGAGGTCATCGATGGGAAGGTGGAGAAAAACGTTGAGATGGAGGCTTTATGCCGGAACGTGCTTGATCTATTAAAGAAGGTGGTAGACTTAGCCCCCTACCTCTCCGAGGAGTTGCAGGTCTCTGCCATCAACACCGAAGACCCCAGCCGACTGGCCGATCTGATCGCTTCAAGTCTGAACATAAAGGTGCCTCAAAAGCAGGAGCTTCTGGAGACCTTCGATGCCAAAGAGAGACTGAGGAAGGTTCTTTCGCACATCAACCGGGAAGTGGAGGTGCTGGAGCTTTCGCAGAGGATTCAATCTCAGACTGCAAGCGAATTGGGAAAGTCCCAGAGGGAGTATATTCTGCGCGAGCAGCTTAAGGCCATTCAGAGGGAGCTGGGGGAAGCTGATGAGAGAACGGCGGAGTTGGATGAGTTCAAGAAGAAGATAAAAGAAGCCAGGATGCCCCAGGAGGCCCTGGAGGCAGCCAACAAGGAACTGGATCGGCTCTCCAAGATGAACCCGGCAGCGGCTGAGTATACCGTTTCCCGAACTTATCTGGATTGGCTGGTCAACCTTCCCTGGAGCAAGAGCACCCGGGACGTTCTGGACATAAAGAAGGCAAAGAAAGTCTTAGACGAGGATCATTATGATTTAGACAGGGTCAAAGAAAGAATCTTGGAGTATCTGGCAGTCAGAAAGTTGAAGGAGGACATGAAGGGACCGATCCTCTGCTTCGTCGGCCCTCCCGGTGTGGGCAAAACCTCTTTGGGGGTGTCCATCGCCCGGGCCATGGGGAGGAAGTTCAACCGGATATCGCTGGGGGGGATGCGGGACGAGGCTGAGATTCGGGGACACAGAAGAACCTATATCGGCGCCCTGCCGGGCAGGGTAATTCAGGGGATCAGACGGGCCGGCTCGAATAACCCCATCTTCATGCTGGACGAGGTGGACAAGATCGGACAGGATTTCAGAGGAGACCCGGCCTCAGCCCTGCTGGAGGTTCTGGACCCGGAGCAGAACAATACCTTCTCCGATCACTATCTGGACGTTCCCTTCGACCTCTCCGGAGTCATGTTCATCACCACCGCCAACGTTCTGGACCCCATACCCAGGGTGTTGATGGATCGGATGGAGGTGATCGAACTTCCCGGCTACACAGATCTGGAGAAACTTCAAATTGCAAGAAGACATCTCATCCCCAAGGAGTTGGAAAATCACGGGCTTGGTTCCAAGAACGTAGAGTTTCAGGATAATGCCTTAAAGAAGATCATCAATGATTATACCAGGGAAGCAGGATTGAGAAACTTAGGCCGGGAGATTGCCACCATTTGCCGAAAGGTTGCCAGGATGGTTGTCTCCGGTGAGAAGGGGAAACAGCAGATAACCCCCAGAAGTTTGGAAAAGTTCCTGGGCCCGATCAAGTTTTTCCAGGAGATAGTACAGAGGGCCCCTCAGATAGGCGTGGTGCCGGGGGTTGCCTGGACCCAGACCGGTGGGGATCTGCTGTTTGTGGAAGCCACCAAGATGAAGGGCAAAAGATCTCTTACATTGACCGGCTATTTGGGCGAGGTGATGAAGGAATCGGTTAAAACCGCACTCTCCTATGTACGGTCCGCCGGCGAGAGATTGGGCATCGACGAGGACTTCTACGAGAAATACGACATACACGTTCACGTTCCGGCAGGAGCCATTCCCAAAGACGGCCCCTCGGCGGGAATCACCATGGCAACTGCCATAGTCTCCCTCTTGACCGAAAAACCGGTCAAGCCCAAACTGGCCATGACTGGAGAGCTGACCTTAAGGGGAGACATTCTGCCCATCGGGGGTTTAAAGGAGAAATCCTTAGCCGCATACCGGGCTGGCGTGGAGACCCTGATCGTGCCCAAAGAGAACCAGAAGGACATGGTCGAGATACCGGACGAGATAAAGAGAAAGCTGAAGTTCGTTTTCGTCGAGACCATGGACCGGGTGCTGGAGGAGGCCCTGGACAAGAAGGCAAAAAAGAGAGGCGGGAGAAAGAAGACCACCAGGCAGAGGAGGCGTCCCTCCAAGTAGAATAAAAGCGCCCGCGTCGATTCCACAGATTGCCTGCAAGTAGTTCCCTCAAAAGCTCGTCATATCATAGAGAGGAGCTTTCGGTGAGGGCTTGTTGAAAAAGTGGTTTTGGAATGCGAAAGCTTGTCATAGATCCCGCCCAGACGGGCGTCCGTCCGGACGCTTCGCGGGGCTTTCGCGGTTTTTGAAATCCGGATGTTCTTATATCACAACTACTTAGGGTTTGAAGAAAACCGCCCGGACGGGCACTCCGATTCGGTGTTTTTCAACAGTCCCGTGAGCAAGACCCCGGAGTGTCAAGCCTTTACGCTTTGCCAGCGGCGTGCCCGGAGTCATGCGACCTGCACAGGCAGACACCCCAAGGATGGAGAATCAGAATCGCAGCTTTCGAAAACACTCAAAATATGTTGACGAACTTGAGTTTCTTCCTATATTCCCAGATGCATTGTAGAGTAAAATGAGGTCCGGCAATATGAGAAAAGGTTTGCTTTTTTCACTTTTCGTTCTTGCGTCGTCTATTATATTGCCAGGGTGTTTCGCCTGCAGCGATGGATCCGGCCCGAAGGGAGACTCGGGCTCAGAAAAGGAGGGAAGGTTCAAAATGGGACAGGTCAGAAAGCCCGCAGTGGCGGGTCAGTTTTATCCCGGCGATCCGGTAACCTTGACCAAACAGCTATCCGATTTCTTCAAGAACGCCAAAAAGGAGCCGGTGCCGGGAAGGATCGTGGCGTTGATATCGCCGCATGCCGGCTATATGTACTCGGGCCAGGTCGCAGCTTACTCCTTCAAGCTCTTGGAGGGCCTTTCCTTCGAGACAGTGGTGGTGATCTCTCCCAGCCACGTGGCTTACTTTCCAGGGGCCTCAGTTTACAACGGCGGCTCCTACGAGACTCCCCTGGGCCAGATTCCTGTGGATACCACTCTGGCAGGGAAGATAGCAGATACGAGCAAAAAGGTCTCTCTTTCCAACAAGGGGCACAGTTTTGCGGGAATGAGAGGAGAGCACGCTCTGGAGGTTGAGCTTCCCTTCCTTCAACTGGTATTGGGCAAATTCAAGCTGGTTCCCATCGTCATAGCTGACCAGGACTGGGCCACCTGCGAGGCGCTGGGAGAAGCTCTCTCGAAGGCCCTCAAGGGAAAGAACGCCCTGATCGTGGCCAGTACCGACCTGTCGCATTTTCATCCGTACGATGAGGCGGTTAGACTGGACAACATCGTGATGAACCATGTGAACTCCTTCGATCCCGAAGAACTCCACGCTGATTTGGCCTCCAAAGTCTGCGAAGCCTGCGGAGGAGGTCCGGTGGTGGCGACCATGCTGGCGGCTAAGGAACTGGGAGCAGACAAGGCGAAGGTTCTTCACTATGCCAACTCCGGAGACGTAACTGGTGACAAATCCGGGGTGGTGGGATATATGGCGGCGGTGATCTATGACTCCAAGCCGGCCGGTGATAGCAGAAAGAAATCGGAAGAAAAGAGCGAGACCCTCGAATCCGGTCTCTCCCAAGATGACCGGGAGACGTTGATGAACATTGCCCGCACCACCATACAGCATAGAGTGAAAGGAGAGGCCCCTCCGGAATTTGAGGTCGACTCGCCCATCTTAAAGGAGAACCGCGGGGCTTTCGTCACCATTCGCAAGCAGGGGCGTCTGAGAGGATGCATCGGCTACATCCAGGCCATCAAGCCCCTCTACGTCACCATTCAGGAGATGGCAGAGGCTGCAGCCCTCAACGACCATCGCTTTCCGCCGGTATCTCCGGAGGAACTTGACGCTCTTGATCTGGAGATATCCGTTCTTACCCCCCTGCAAAAGATCAGGGACGTGGATGAAATAGAGGTAGGGAAGCACGGGATCGTGCTGAAAAAAGGATACCACCAGGGGGTCTTCCTCCCGCAGGTAGCCACGGAGCAGGGCTGGGATCGGACCACCTTCCTCAACGAGATCTGTTCTAAGGCGGGCCTTCACGACAAGAACTGCTGGAAGGATGAGGACGCGGAGATATTCATCTACTCAGCGGAAGTGTTCAAGGAAAAGAAATAAATCCAAAAGCTCGATCGGCGAAATGAAGTCACTGAGGGTAGTTCTTTACCTGGGATTAATCTTCGCTCTGTTGGTCTTGATGGCATGGCTGGGTCTGTTTAAAGGGCGGACGGGCGCAGACCTCAGCTCGGCGACCCTGAGATACCCGCCTGTGGCCTGCATTTTCAAAGGAGAGCTGGATAAGAACGAGTCTCTCTATCTTTCCCTTTTGAGGAGGGGTCTTTCCTATCAGCTGACCTATGAGCTGACCTCAGCCCTCAAGGATGAGTTCGACCTGAGAAGATCTCTGCCGGGCGACACCTATACTCTTTTGGCCACCCGGGACTCCATCCTCTTCTTCGAATACCGGAAGGGCATGCGCGAAAGATGCACCTTGACAAGAGAAAACGGTGAGATGAAGACGGTGGTTGAGCCGGTCGAATTCCAGTGCATCGTAAAGTCACTTCAGGGGGAGATCGAGAGTTCTCTATGGCTCTCCATGATAGGCTTGTGCCAAAGCCCGGAGCTGATCATGAAGCTCACCGAGGTCTTCGAGTGGGAGATAGACTTCCTGACCGAGCCACGTAAGAGGGACCGCTTCAGGGTGGTGTTCGAGGAACAGTACAGAGAGGGTGCCTTTGTGAGATACGGTGACATCCTAGCCGCGGAATACTCTTCCGGCGACAAGGTCCATCAGGCGGTGCTGTATCGACCTCCCGAGGGGCGCAAGGGATATTTCGACCCGTCGGGCAAGTCGGTGCGGAAGGCATTCCTGAAGTCTCCCTTGAATTACCGGCGGATCAGCTCTCGTTTCTCCTACAGTCGATTTCATCCGATCTTCAAAAGATATCGGCCTCATCTGGGGGTAGACTACGCTGCCCCCAGGGGCACTCCGGTGGTGGCATCCGGCGATGGGGTGATCTCGTTCGCCGGTTGGAAAAGGGGCTTTGGGAAGATCGTGGAGATTCGCCATCCCAACGGCTTCGTCACCTCTTACGGTCACCTTTCCCGCTTCGCCAGGGGAATTGGCAGGGGGGTGGTGGTAAAGCAGAAAGATCTGATTGGATATGTGGGAAACACGGGCGCCTCCACCGGCCCACATTTGGATTACAGGGTGAAGGCGGATGGAAGATACGTGAATCCTCTCAGGATGGTTGCTCCTCCCACCGATCCAATCAGAAAAGAATATCGGGAGGATTTCCAAAGACACTGTGAAAACCTTCTCTACGCGCTGGATCTTCTCACCGGCAAGAACCTTCTCGCCTCTTTGGGTGTCAACGAATGATTACCTCCGACGGGTTGCCTCGATTATCCTTTGTGCTCTAATCTTGAGCCGGGCACTATGAAGAAGCTGCTGGAGAAGCTGGGCTTTGGCTGGGTTCTCAATTCCGGGGAAGAGACTCAGGCGGTCTCCCTGTCCGAAATAGATCCGGTTCCCCTCTTGGGCAGGTTCGACTCAGGTTTCGCTCTGGCTGACTACAGCATACCGGAGGGTGCGCGGCGGAAAAGAACCAAGGTGGGTGATCTCTTATACAGGTTCAAATACGAGAGGAGCCGGGACGCTGGCTTGATTCTGGCTGAATTGGCTTCCGATTTCATAAACAGGCAAAGCTCGTTTAAATCTTCCCACGTAATGCTCACCGTCCCCCCTTCTTTCAAGAGCCGATCTCTCGATCCTGTTTCCCTCGTGGCGGAGAGGATAGAGGAAAGAACGCAAATTCGCTGGGAACGAGACGCTCTAAGAAGAACCAGGCTCACCAGACCTCAGAAAGACATTCTCGACAGGGATCTCAAGAAGTTGAACGTGCTAAGCACTTTTCGACTGGCAAGGGCACTAAACCTGAACGGGAAAAAGATACTGTTGATCGATGATATATGTGCTTCCGGGGCCACACTAAACGACATTTCAGACATCCTGAGGGAGGAGAAGGCGACAGAGATAAACGTCCTGGTTCTGGCAAGAACCCAGTTCTCTGTGAGGAAAGGGGCCTCCATGTAACGAATACAAGCTCTAATCTCATGCCGCAGGCGCTGTGATGGCCAAATGAGATTCGCCCTGGACAAAGCTATATCTGACGGACAGGCCTCCGTCGTTTCACCCGAGATTGAGAGACTCCTGGAGTTCAGTGACTCGGTCAGATTCACAGGTGTTCGTTTATTTCGCGAGCGCCACCCTAAATCATCCGTTGTAATCTCATACAGATAGCGTGGCAGGGCCTCAACCAGAGCGTTTCCATCAAACATCAGTGCCGGGTCATCCGTTTAATTAAGCGCCATTGGCAACATTTGCTCTTGATTGTCCAATTATGAGTAAACCTACTAAGATAAAACCGGTTGCGTTGTTTCTCGGTGGCTGGTTGGCCGTCTTTGTCATCCTGTTCCCGCAGGGCGTGGTTGTTTGCATCGGTGAAACTGCCCATGTAGAACTGGGAATTCTCGGCAGCGCATGCTGCCACGAGGATTCTCACCTGACAATGGCTCTGGCAGGTGTCTCAGCCTACCTACCCAGCAACACCTGTGCTGATTACACCCATATTCAAGCCACAAGTTGGCACTATCGCTCGGTTCGTCAGCTCGGCAAGAGTTTCGGCCGGAATGTGAACGTTCGGAGCCAACCTGTTTTCATTCCTGCTCCAACATTTGAAAGTCTCGACAGAAACGTTGCCAACACCGTGCTCTCAGTTGCCGGCCCAATTCCATCCTTGCTCTTAGAACATCTTTCTACGTCGGTTCTTATCTGCTGATTTTCCCCTCATA
>Ga0114919_10001676_pt1 | contig 17689 bp, 12 predicted proteins | sample BlataG_FD_88682 | JGI IMG/M metagenome (GOLD analysis project Ga0114919, IMG submission 88682) | Deep subsurface microbial communities from Black Sea to uncover new lineages of life (NeLLi) - Black_00105 metaG | ecosystem: Environmental > Aquatic > Marine > Oceanic > Sediment | place: Atlantic... | reverse complement strand
TTCAAACGTCGCCTGACGGTGTGGCTCACCAGCTGGGAGGGTGTAGCTGACCCGGTAACGGATTGCGTGATCGAGCCCAGCCGCTCCGATCCGCACTTCTTTCTGAAGTAGATGATTCGAAACGACTGTCGTGTTTGCCGCGAGATGGCCTCCACTGGACTCGCCGGGACGTAGCCAGAAGGCCATCTGGTTGACGGTAATCAGTTCGCGGCCGGCGGCCGAGAGCCAGAGCAGCCGGCTGGAGCTTGTTGGCCCAGCTCCATCGTGCATGCTGCCCGCTTCAGTCGGGTTAAAGCATTCAGCAAAAAATGACTCACCGACATCGAGGTTAGAAGCTGACTGCAACTGGCGGCCGTGGTCGGTGGAGTCAATGAACTCCCGGCCATTCCAGGTCAGCGAGTCGATCGCTCCAGCCAGCCGTGAGGTTGTCCGAATAACGATTTCAGAGTCCCCGGCGGGAGCCCGGATCACAGCCGCACCCGGCCCGCCGACTGTGGAATCGTTCTGGGGCGGTGATGCCAACGTCTGTCCGATACCCCAGGCAAGACCAGCGAACAACAGCAAGTGTCGAGTGAGGGCCACCCGCAGCCATCGCCGGCAGCCGCTGCTGTCGTCACTTGAGCAGTTCACGGCTCAGCTGTCAGCCTCGTCTTCCACCGGACCGGCGGCAACTGGCTCGGCCGTCACCACGCCGGTGAAGACCAGCTGTTTCTTGCCGGCAACCTCTTTGCAGTCGACCTGAATCGTGTCCTTGCCTTCGAACTCACCCTTGAGCAGCTCTTCGGAGACGGGGTCTTCGATGTAGTTTTCAAGTGCTCGTCGCAGTGGCCGGGCGCCGAAGTCGGTGTCAGAGCCCTTCTTGATGAGGAACTTCTTGGCCTCATCGGTAAGTTCGAGCTGCAGACCCCGCTCGAGCAGCCGCTCACGGACCTTTGCAAGTTCGATATCGATCACCTGCTTGAGGTTCTCAATTGTCAGGTGGTGGAAGACGATCACATCGTCGAGCCGGTTGAGGAACTCCGGCCGGAAGACCCGCTCAATCCGCTCGCCGACCCGGGACTTCATGCTGTCATAGCCGGCATCGTCCTCGGGCTTCTGAAAGCCGAAGGCCGACTCGTTCTTGATTGCTTCAGCACCGGCGTTGGTCGTCATGATCAGGATCGTATTGCGGAAGTCGACATTCCGGCCGAATGAGTCGGTCAGCCGACCCTCTTCCATCACCTGGAGCAGCATGTTGAATACGTCGGGATGGGCTTTTTCAATCTCGTCAAGCAGCACCACGGCGTAGGGTCGCCGGCGAATCTTTTCGGTCAGTTGGCCGCCTTCCTCGAAGCCGACATAGCCTGGAGGGGCACCGACCAGGCGGCTGACGTTGTGCTTCTCCATGTATTCGCTCATGTCGATGGAGATGAGCGCATCGTCATCACCAAACATGAACTCAGCCAGGGCCTTGGCCAGTAGCGTCTTGCCGACGCCAGTGGGGCCGGCGAAGACAAAGCAGCCGATCGGCCGTTTCGGATCCTTGAGGCCCGAGCGGCTGCGGCGGACCGCCTTCGAAATGCTCTTGATGGCGGCATCCTGGCCGATCACCCGCTTGTGAAGCGAGTCTTCCATCTGCATGAGCCGCTGGCTGTCCTCGGTACTCATCCGCGTCAGCGGGATGCCGGTCATCTTCGAGACGACCTCGGCCACCACCTCTTCATCGACGACCCCATCGGCTTCACGGGACTTCTCCCGCCACTCCTTGGTCATCTGCTGCTTCTTCTTTTTCAGCTTGTCGGCCTGGTCTCTCAGGCCCGCAGCCTTCTCGAAGTCCTGGTTGGCAACCGCCTCTTCTTTTTCCTTGTTGAGCCGCTCGACCTCGTCGTCGATCTCCTTGAGATCCGGCGGTTTGGTCATTGCCTTGAGCCGGACCCGGGCGCCAGCCTCGTCAATCACGTCGATCGCCTTGTCAGGGAGGCAACGGCCGGTGATGTAGCGGCTGGAGAGTTCCACCGAGGCCTCAAGGGCATCGTCGGTGATTGAGACCCGATGATGGCTCTCGTAACGGTCCCGTAGCCCCTTGAGGATTTCAATGGCCTCACTCTTGGTGGCCGGTTCGACCATCACCAGTTGGAAGCGGCGATCGAGGGCCGAGTCTTTTTCAATGTACTTGCGATACTCATCGAGCGTGGTTGCCCCAATGCACTGAATTTCACCGCGGGCCAGAGCCGGCTTGAGCACATTGGAGGCATCGATGGCACCTTCCGCACCACCGGCACCAACAAGTGTGTGCAATTCGTCGATAAACAAAATCGTGTTCTTGGCCCGGCGAACCTCGTTCATGACAGCCTTGATCCGTTCTTCGAACTGGCCACGGTACTTCGTGCCGGCGACCATCATGGCCAGGTCCAGCACGACAATCCGCCGGTCGGCCAGCAGTTCGGGGACGTTGCCCTCAATGACCCGCTGCGCGAAGCCCTCGACAATGGCCGTCTTGCCGACCCCCGCCTCGCCAATCAGCACAGGGTTGTTCTTGGTACGGCGACAGAGGATCTGAATAGCCCGCTCGATCTCCTGCTCGCGGCCGATCACCGGGTCGAGCTTGCCCTGCTTGGCAAGTTCAGTGAGATCGCGACCGAAGGAGTCAAGAGCCGGCGTCTTGCTTTTGCCACTCTTGGTCGGAGCGTCACCGCCACCGCCGCCGGCTCCGGCCATTTGGCGTCCGCCCATACCCGACCGCTCGCTGCCTTCGTCCATGCCGTGGCCGAGCAGGTTGAGCACTTCTTCGCGGACGTCTTCCAGTTTGAGGCCAAGATTCATCAGCACCTGGGCCGCCACCCCCTCCTGCTCCCGCAGCAGGCCCAGCAAGATGTGCTCGGTGCCGACGTAGTTGTGGTTGAGGTTGCGGGCTTCTTCCATCGAATACTCGATGACCTTTTTGGCCCGCGGGGTCTGCGGCAGTTTGCCCATCGTGACCATGTCGGGGCCGCTCTGGACCAGTTTCTCGACCTCCATGCGGATCTTGCGAAGGTCGACGTCGAGATTTTTGAGCACGTTCGCGGCGACGCCGCTGCCCTCCTTGATGAGCCCCAGCAGGACATGTTCAGTGCCGATGTACTCGTGGTTGAACCGCTGGGCCTCTTGGTTGGCCAGTTGCATCACCTTGCGGGCGCGGTCCGTAAATCGTTCGTACATGAATCAACCTCTCGTGAATGCTGAACCCGCCCAGAATACTCGCCTGCCATTCAGGCAGGTGCGGAGACAAAAATCCGCCTCACTTTATCTGGTGCAAACTCTACGCCACTCGGCACAAAAAATTCCATTGGAACCCAGCAAGTGGCGGCGAGTCACCGCCATTGCACTATTGTAGGGGGGGCAGTGCAGGCTGTCTCGTGGCAGTCCTCGTTCTCGCGGGAAACCTGCCAGACTGCGTGGTTCAGGCTGCTGCCTGTCGCCGCAGAGGTTCTGACGGCAACGGCAGAGTTGCGTCATTGGTTGCTTCGTGCCGCTCTTGTTCAGACCGTTTGAGACACTGCAGTTCTCGTCTGATCGCGTGCCTCCAGGGTATGCCTGCGTCGCTTCGGGCGAGCTTTTCGAGGGCTGTTTTGGCTTCGGCAAACCGTGCCGCCCGTCGCAGCAGCGTGCCCAAAAGTAATTGGGCCTCGCCATCGGTTGGGCAGAGGGTGAGCAGTGCCTGCAGTTTGGTCTCGGCCGTCAGCCAGTCGCGGGCGAGGTAAGCATCGCGGGCGGTAACGAAAAGTCGCTCGGATGTGGCGTCCCGCTGGCTGGTCAGCGGAGGTGGGAAGGCGGCCAGGGCTGAAGCAGTCGCCACCAGCCAGATCACCGCTGCCGCCGCCCAGATTCCGAGCGTTACACGCAGGTCAACAAACTCCGTCCAGATCCAGGTGTTCACCACGGCCATGTCGAGGCAGACAGCGAAGGCAACGGCCAGAATCAGGCCGGCCCGGCTGCCGCGGAGCCATACCCAGGGCAGTCCCGGCCAGAGCAGTGTCAGGGAGCGGTAGAACGACACGGTGGCCTCAAAAGCCAGGAGGCAGCGTGAATACGACGGATCAGGGTCAGGGCAAAGGGACACCGGAGTTGGTGATCTCAAGATCCTGTCCAATCCGACACTAGTGAGTTTGTAGACTCAATCCAATGGCGAGTTCGCGTCCGGAGTGTGCGATGGCAAGTTTAGAACCTGAGCAGTCAAAGGCGAGCGTGGGGGCTTGGCGAATGTTCGATGCCTCGGCAAATCGGGCAGCCGAGGCGATTCGTGTGCTTGAGGATGCCCTGCGATTCATGCTGGATGACGCCCACCTGGCCCGGCAGGCCAAAGCAATCAGGCACGACTTGGCGGTGGTTCTGGCGGGTACTGCGTGCAGCCAGCGAATCCGGCTGCGAGATGTGCCGGGTGATGTTGGTGCTGGCATGACTGCGGCGCGGACACCACCACGGGCCACGCTGACAGACCTGATTGCCGCCAATGCCGCCCGTGGCAGCCAGGCGTTTCGCAGTCTCGAAGAGTGTGGCCGCCTGCTTGTGCCGGATACTGCGGCTGCGTTTGAACAATTCCGGTACAGGCTTTACACCCTCGAGCGGGCAGCACTGACGGCGGTGGCCAGTCGGGATCGGCTGGCGGATGTGCGGCTCTGCGTCTTGCTGGCGACGGGGCCGTCGGAAGAGGCATTCCGCAATCTGGTGGACCAACTCCTTGCCGCCGGTGTTGGCATGCTGCAACTGCGGGACAAGACCGCCAGCCTACCGCTGCTCTGCCAGCGAACAGCAGCAGCAGTTGCCATCGCACGGCGGCATGCCGAGGTATCGGGCGGCCCTCGATGCCTGGTGATTGTCAACGACCGGGCCGATGTCGCGGTGGCGACTGGGGCGGACGGGGTACATCTGGGGGCTGATGATCTGCCGGTGCCACTGGCCCGGCGAGTCTGTGGGCCACGACTGCTCGTCGGCCGGACGGCCCATTCGCTGGAGGAGGCCCAGCAGGCTGTGCTCGATGGAGCCGACTATCTTGGTGTTGGGCCCTGTTTTCCCTCGACCACAAAGGACTTTGCCAGTTTTGCCCCGGAAGAATTTCTGCGGCAGGTTGCAAACGAGGTGAGCCTGCCGGCCTTTGCGATTGGCGGGGTGACACCCGATCGGCTTGAACAGCTGGCAGGCCTGGGGGTGGGCCGGGTGGCGGTGGCGGCGGCGGTGACGGCTGCGGCTGATCCGGGGGCGGTGGCGCGGCAGTTCAGTCAGTGGCTGAAGATCCAGTCTCAGCCAGAACCGGCAGTTGTTTGAGCGCGGCAGCGACTGATCTGGCGATCTCGGCTTCGACCGTAGCGGAGTAGCCCTGCCAGACTGCCAGCACGGTGGCGTCGGGGCCGATCAGGTAGCTGGTGGGATACGCCGAAAAGCCAAGCTGGCTGGCGAAGGCCTGCCTGGTGCGGCCGGTTGGGTCGGCCCAGGCGTCGAGTACCAGGCCAGCCGAGGTGAGAAAGGCAGTGGTTTCTTCCCGCAGTTGATCGAGGTCATCCCGGGCCCCGCCACCGCAGGAGACGGCGATCAACTGAAACCGGGGCTCAGCGGCCAATCGGCTGGCCAGCCGAATCAGCCCTGGTAGCTCCCGGCGGCAGGGGGGGCACCAGGTGCCCCAAAAGTTCAGCAGGGTCAGCCGTCCTTCAAGTGTTGGGGCGGGGCCGACTCGTTCAAGAGGGATGATGTCCAGACTGGGAACTGCCGCTCCCACCAGTTGCCTGCCAAGTGTGTCATCCCCGGACCTGCAGCCAGCCGCAGGCACCAGCAGAATCAGCAGTAGCGTCCGGCAGAGGATCGTGTTGGTAGGTAGCATGGTCGGTAGCAGCTCCGGTCGGCCTGCGGGTGAACGTCGTGAGACAGTTGGAAGGACATCAAAGTGTACGAAGTCGAACTAAAATTTCCGGTCACTGATACCGCGCCGCTGGTCGAGCGGTTGTCCGCTCTGGCGGCCCGGTTCCGGGAACCAATCGAGCAGGTTGACCGCTATTTTGCCCACCCGGTGCGAAACTTCGCCAAGACCGACGAGGCGTTGCGGCTGCGGCGAGTCGCCGACACCGTGGCGGTCACCTGGAAGGGGCCGCGAGTCGATGCGGCGACCAAGATTCGCCGGGAGATAGAACTCGGCGTCGTGCCCTGTGGGCCCACCGGACAGGTAACAATTGCAGCTTGGAGCGAACTGCTTGAGGCCCTCGGCTTTCGTGAGGTTCTGGAAGTGGCCAAGACCCGGCGGCCTGCCCGAGTACTCTGGCATGGCAGCGAGGTCGAGGTGGCCATCGACAACGTTGTGGGACTTGGGAATTTTGCCGAGTTTGAAATCGTAGCCCGCGAGGGTGAAGTGCCACTGGCCCGTGATTGCGTTGAGTCGCTGGCCCGCGAGGTCGGCCTGGCCCAGCCCGAGCCGGCCAGTTACCTCGAGTTGCTGCTGCGGCAGCAGGCACCGCCACGGTAGCAGCGGTTTTCAGCCGGCGGCGGTACCGCTTTCGCGGATGATCTGGTTCGCCTCATCGAGCAGCAGCACCGCTGGCTGCATGGCGTCGGCTTCCACCGGCGTGTACCAGCCGAACGACATGATCGTTAGCCGGTCGCCGATTTCACCGAGGTGGGCGGTGGCCCCGTTGAGTTCAATCACTCCGCTGCCGGCTGGGCCGTAGATGCAATAGGTCTCAAACCGTTCGCCGTTGGCGAGATTGCCGACCAGAATCCGTTCGTATGATCGCAGCCCGACCCGCTCGGCCAGATCACTGGCGATTGTCAGGCTGCCTTCATAATCGACCGATGCCCCGGTGACACAGGCGCGGTGAATTTTGGACTTGAGCAGACAGGTTGTCATGGGCGGGGGGCAGCGGCCGGGAGTGGCCGCGAGAACAAAATGCAGACGGGAGAAGGGACTTTCAGGCTTTTTCCAGTGAAGCCAAGTTTGCCCGTTTCGGGCTCGAGCGTGAAAGCCGTCACTGTACCGGATGACTGACCCGCCGCGAACAGCCGCCTGCCACCCGGGGCGATGGCGAAGTGCCGCGGAGTCTGGCAGTGGGTCGGCTCGACCCCTTGAAAAGAGAGCTTTCCTGTTGCGTGGTCGATGGCGAAGCAAGCCAGTGAGTCATGGCCCCGGTTTGAGACGTAGAGGAACCGTCCATTGGGATGAATGGCAATTTCAGCCGTTGAGAAGCCGGCTCTGTCAGTCACCGTATCAGGCAGCGTCGAGAGTGTCTGGATTGGCTTGAGCTGCCCCTGCTTGCCGTCAAAGCTGAAGGCAGTCACTGTCATGTCGAGTTCGTTGTTGGCATAGCCATAGGGCAGGCTGGGATGGAGCGCGAAATGGCGTGGTCCGCCTCCCGGTTGCGTCGGCGCCTTGCTGTGGTTGGCCAGCGTGGCGGCTTTTGTGTCGAGGGCATGGACAAAGACCCGATCGGCCCCCAGGTCACAGCTGATTGCAAAGCGGCCGTCGGGCGTCGGGTCGATTGAGTGTCCGTGCGGGGACTGTTGGCGGCCCTGGTGAGGGCCACTGCCGCTGTGCTGGAGGAAGCCACCGGGGCCGTCACCCGGTGGCGGCGTGACCGGCTTCAGACTGCCATCGGGGTTCAGGCCAAGGCAGATTGCACTGCCGCTGCCATAGTTTGCTGCCAGCAGCACACTGCCGGTGCGGTCAACTGACAGATGACAGGGGCCCTTGCCGCCTGAGGGCTGCACACTCTGCTGGGTGAGCCTGCCAGTAGTGTGGTCGATCACAAAGCTGGTGATACCACCGGTCGGCTTCCCATCGAGGTCAGCAATTTCAGAAACGGCGTAGAGCACCGGCAGGGTTGGGTGCAGGGTGAGGAATGAGGGGTTCTTCACCGTGCCGGCCAACTCGGTCGGGCCAAGTTCGCCCGACTGTTCTGAATAGCGGGAGACATAGATGCCTTCACCACGGGGCGGTTTGCCGGTGTAGCAGCCAAACCAAACGTAATGATCAGCCAGGGCAGTTTGGCTGAGCCCAGCCGTGGAGAGGATGCAGGTCACGAAGAACCAGGCCAGCCAGCGATACCTGTGAGTCTGAGCAATATCGGCGTTGCGGTGAGTAAGAACAGTCATTTGTACGGGGTAATGAGGGCGACTGTGGTAAATCAATACAACCAAAAAGAAACGCTAGAGTAAGGCGGAAGTCAGGTGCGATCCGACCGCACAGTCTTGGATTGTACCCTAGTTTTTTTTGTCTGCTCTCCTGCCTACGCCCTATGGATTTCGCCCGCCCAGAGCCCCCAGCCACGGCGCAAGCGGCCCGAGAACCCCGGAACATTGCCTGTCTGGTTACCTACCAAGTGGTGGCCCGGGTGGGCTGGATCTTCAAGACCGAGACGGTGATCATGCCGGCGGTGCTCGATGCGTGCATCGACTCCGGCTTGCTGAGAGGGCTGCTGCCGGTGCTCAACCGGGCCGGCAACAGCCTGTTTCCGCTTCTCATTGCCAGCGCCGTCGCCCGTCAGTCGACAGTGCGGTGGCTGCTCGCCCTGGCGACCACCGGCTTGGCGGCCTGTTTCCTGCTTTTGGCAGTGATCTGGCCGCCACTGGTCGGCAACCATCCGCATCTGCTGGCAGTCTGCTTTCTGTTGATCTACGGTCTGTTTTCGATGATCAATGGCTGCAATCAGTTACTGGTGGCAACCCTGCAGGGACGGCTGATCACGGCTGGCCATCGTGGACGAGTGTTGTTGCTGAGCGTAACAATTGGGAGTGTCCTGGCTATCGCTGCTGCGGTCATTGCGTTGGGGCCTTGGCTGAATCAGCCGGACGGATTTCATCTGATCTTTATCGCGACCGGCAGTTTCTTTCTGCTGGCAGCGGCGGTGCCAGCCTTCTTTGACGAACCTGCGTTGCAGCCTGCTGCACGTGGGAGGTCACAGATTGTTTCGGGTGGCACGACCCTGTGGTCACTGCTGAAGCAGGACCCCGCAGTCGTGCGGCTGGCCTTGGTGGCCGCCGGCTTCTCGGCAGTCTTGATGCTCTTTCCGCACTATCAGGCCTACGCCCGCGTGCAGTTTGGCACCGGCTCGGGCAGCCTGCTGAGTTGGGTGATCGCCCAGAACGTCGCGACTGGTCTGGCGAGTCTGGTCGTTGGGCCGCTCGCCGATCGCCGGGGAAATCGAATTGTGCTGATTGGGCTGATCGGCTGCTGCACGGTCACACCGCTGCTTGTGGTGAGCCTGGCCGCCGCCCCCATCCGGGTAGCGGCCGGTTGGTTCTGGCTGGCCTATCTGCCGTTGGGGTTGAATCCAATTGCCTTGCGGATTTTCAGCAACTATGCCCTTGAGTTGTCCCCAACCGTTGCCCGCCAGCCTCATTATGTCAGCCTGATCGGGGCGGCATTGGCGGTGCCGTTTGTCTGTGCACCCCTGATTGGCTGGTTGATCGACCGGGTCGGGGCACCACCAATCTTTCTGGCCGGGGCGGTGGTGATTGGGTTGGCAGCAGCTCTGGCTGCCGGTCTGCCCGAGCCGAGAAGGGGCCTTCATCGGCTCTGACGGGAAATCCCAAGGGCGAAACTGGCCTGTGAGCAGTCGGCCACAGTTGAAATACTCTCAGTGATACTCTTTTCGGGTTTCGTTGGAGTTTTTTTGTCGTGCGTGTTTTTCTGTCGGCCGGCGAGCCGTCTGGCGACCATCATGCAGCCCTGCTGTGCCGCGCGATCAGGGCTCGCTGCCCGGAGGCGGTCTGTGTTGGCCTTGGGGGCCCCGAGATGGCCCGGGCCGGCTGTGAACTGGTGGCCGATCTCACGCAGCTGGCGGTGATGTGGTTCCTGCGGGTAATCATCAACATTCATCGCTTTGTCGATCTGGCCCGGCGGGCGGAACGGAGCTTTCTGGACGATCGCCCGGATGTCTGCGTGCTGATCGACTTTCCCGGTTTTCACTGGTGGCTGGCTTGGCGGGCCAAGCGGCATGGCATTCCGGTGGTCTTCTACTGCCCGCCGCAGATTTGGGCCTGGGCCAGCTGGCGGATCGGCAAGATGCGACGGCTGGTCGATCATGTGCTGTCGGCTTTGCCGTTCGAGCACGACTGGTTCATGGCTCAGGGCATGGCCAGCACAATGGTCGGGCATCCCTTTTTCGATGAGCAACCGGCTGCCGCTCCACCTGACACCGCGGCAGCGGCTGGGCCTTTGGTGCTGCTGCTGCCGGGCTCCCGTGGCCAAGAGATAGCGGCCAACCTTGGCTGCCTGGTACGGGCCGCGCGAATGGTCGAAGCCAGGGTTCCCACGGCGCGATTTATGATTGCGGCACTCCATCAGCGGCATGCCGACACGATCAATCAGCAGCTGTCCGGGCCACTCGCTGTCGAGCGACCTGCACGGCTGAGCGTCGCAGCCGGGCAGACCTCTGTGCTGATCCCCCAGGCAGATGCAGCCATGTCGGTGAGCGGATCGGTCTCGCTCGAGCTGCTGGCTGCCCGGGTGCCGACCGTGATCGTCTATTCAATCAGCCGCTGGGCCTATGTCGTGCAGAGCTGGCTGCGGCACACCCGCGCCTTCACGTTGGTGAATCTGCTGGCAATTCCCGAACCGATCGGGCCGCTCCAGCCGGTCTGGTGGCCACCCCGGGAACTTGCCCGGGCTGATCCAGAGATGCTCTTCCCCGAATACCTAGCCGTCCAAGACCCTGCTCCTGCGGCGTCAGGGCATGTGATCGACTGGCTGACAGATCCCGTGATCCGCGAGCGATCGGTCAATGCACTGGAAAAACTTGCCCAGCAGGTGGCCCAGCCCGGCTCGGCAGCTCGTGCTGCCGCAGCGGTGCTGGCCATTGCGGCCGGCGGCTGCCCGGAAGCGGTGGTGGCCGAACTGGATTGTCAGTTCACAACGCCGACCGAACAGGCGGCATAATCAAGCCATGCTGCTTACTGAACCCCAGCCAACCCCTGCCGATTTTCATTTTTCGATTGCTGGCATTCCCGTTCGTGTGACCGGCTGGTTTTGGGTGGCAGCAGCCCTGCTGGGCTGGGGCGTCGCCCGGGGACTTGCCGGTGACAATGGCCGAATGCTGCTGGTCTATCTGGCTGTGTGGGTCGCCGTTGTCTTTGTCTCGATCCTCATTCATGAACTTGGCCACGCCTTGGTCTTCGCCTGCTTCAGGCAGCCAGCGCGGATTGTGCTCTATCACTTCGGAGGGCTGGCGATTCCGCTGGGCCTGCCTTCAAGATCCCTCCAGCAGCCCTGGCGGCGGTTGCTGGTGGCGGCGGCTGGGCCGCTGGCCCAACTGCTGTTTATCGGCCTCGTGATTCTCGCGATCGTTGCCGCTGGCTACCGGCTGCCCCCAAGCGGCATGGTGGCCCGCCTGCCAGTCATTGGCGACTGGCTGGCCGCCGCCGGCGAGCGGGGCCGGCCCCTACCCAGCGGCCTGGCTAATCTGGCGGTCTATCACCTGCTGTTTGTAAACATCGGCTGGGCAGTGCTCAATCTCTTACCGGTGCCGCCACTCGATGGCGGCACGATCGTGCTCGAGGGCCTGCGGGCGGCCGGTGTGTCGGCGGCCATCAGCATTGCCTCGCTCTTCGGGCTACTGATTGCCGGAACGATCGCCCTCTGGGCCTTTCAGCGTCAGGATCTCTACCTCGCCGTGATGTTTGCCCTGCTCGCATACGGCTGCTTTCAGCGGCTGTCGCTGCCGAGAGTCAACGGCTAAGTGGATGCGAAGTGGATGGGTCGCAGTTCCCATCCGGTTCACTCATTCCGGGCCGACCCGGGGCTGTGTCGGTGGGGCTTCTGTCGGAATGGCATGAATCGTGAGGTAGGCCTCTTCAGCAAAGGGCTCACCATCACTGTCATGAACGACCATTTTGAGCAGCAGCTGGTCGCAGACCTGCAGGTCGGGGATCGTGAGCTGAACAGTTTGTGGATCGACGAGCATTGACTTGGAAATCACAAGATGGTCTCGTCCCTTTTCTCCCGGCTGAAGCACTGAGAACTGGTCCGAGCCGTATTTTTTTGACCACAGGTAATCCCACATTTCAGCCCGCCAGTTGTCGGGCTTGGCTGCGCTGGTGGGATGCAAGGGAAAGCTGAACTGCAGCCTGAGTCCGGACGGAGTCAGGCTCACATGCTCGATTGAACGACAGGTTTTTCCCGTCCAGCGGAGCCGCTGGAAGCAGCCATCGTTCCCTCTTGCCGGTCCCTGCCAGCCAGAAAGGCCGACCCCGTAGACTTGGCCATCGGCCGGGTTGACCCGCAACCGCATGACACCGGCATCCCACTGGTGTGGAAGGGCAACGATGGCCGCCTGAGTCTGGTCGGCAGACTCATCAAGCAGCAGATAATAAAGCCAGCCTTTTCCAAAAGAAGCGTGCAACAGCCGACCCGAGAGCGGCCCGAACCGTGGGTCATCGACCCACACCTGTCCACCGCAGGAGTTGTCGAGTTCCTGGGGCATCCAGATAAAAGGTTCGTCAAATCGGTCGGGAAGGCTCCCGCCGTTGCGGTCCTGCAGCCAACGCTCCTGCTCGGCATTGATCGGCATGTTGCCGTAAAAGCCGTCTGGTTTGATAGCGGAGATCTTCCCCGCAGGCATCCAGGGGCCCTGGTTATCAGAGACAGTGAAGCGGCCGTCCGCAAGACGGCCCATGCCGTTTGGTGTTCGGAGCCCCCAGGCAACAACCTCGGCCCGCCCGCCCTCAGGCGGAATTTTCATAATGGTTCCCGGCCGGTGATGCTGGGTGTACTGGCCTGCCTTGGCGAAGTAAAAGTTGCCCTCGTCGTCGGTCTGAAGGTCGAAGTTGTAGGCATGGAACATGCAAGAAACGTCATCGTCGTTCCAGAACGCCTCAATGAAGTCGGCCTCGCCGTCTTCGTTTTGGTCATGCAGTCGCTTGATGCCATCCCGGCAGGTGACGTAGATCTTTCCATCAACAACCCGCACCCCAAAGGGTTCGAACAGGCCGGCGGCAAACCGCTGCCAGACCACGTGCTCAAGTCTTTGGTCGATTCCGGAAACCAGGTAGACATCGCCGCCGTGGGTGGTGATTACTGCCCGTCCATCTGGAAAAAAGTCGAGGGCACTGGTTCGAAGCCAGGCATTCCAGGGGTTCTCAAACGGGATGGGGATGGTGTCGAGGGCATAGCCATTGATGGCTGCGCCAAGCTGCCCGTTGATGGAGATGGTTTCGGTCCAGCGACGGGGGCCTCCATCAAGGCGTGTGGCGAGGTCGGTGAGTGGAGCATCAGCATCCGTCGTGACAGCTCGAAGCACCGCAGCCTTTTCAATGCCCGTTGCGGAGAACGTCGTGACGCGGATTGTTCGAGGCTCTGATGCGGCGGGAATAGTAAGCACGATCCGGCCGTCAGGTCGAACCTCCCATTCGTAGCCTTGCGCCTGCCCAACAACAGTGGCCGCTACGGCAGTTGTTGGCTTGTCACTCACGGCAGCCGAGTCACGTGCATTCCATTGGAATGCCAGCGGGACCGTCGCTGCTGGCGTGTCGCCGGAACAGGCTAAAAGTTCTGTTGCCGAAACAGCCCGATTGTAGATTCGGGCCCAGGCGATCTCACCGGTGAAGTCGCCGCCGAAGTCTGTGGCGGTTTCACCTATTTTAAGCACATGCCCCGAGACCGCAGGACGCCGGAAGTCGGGCCGTTCGCCGACTCGTTTTCCATCCACGAACAGTTTTGTGACGTGATCTCCCACAACCACTGCGGCAGTGTGCCATTCGCCATCCCGTACCTGGGCCTTTCCGCGAATGGCGCCCACCCAGCCAATATCGAAGACGACCTCATCATTCCTCAGGAAGAGTGTTTTTCCATTGGGTTTCCAGCGGCCCTCCGCTGGAGTTGAGGCAATAAGTGTCCCTGTGCCGGCCGTCCGGAAGCGGACAAGGATGGTGCGATTCGGAATCCCCAAATCGAGTTCTTCTGCCTGAGGCGGTTGGATAACGAGTCGGGCGGGCTTTGATACCGCGGCTGTAACCAATGCGACGCTTCCTAGCGCGGAAGACCGTCTCTGTTTCTCGAGCGGCGCTGCTTCGGAAAAAATGTGTGATCCGCTGTCTGGTCGTGGGAGCCTGGCAACAGCAAGTGTCAACGGAGTTTCACTCGGACTGATGCGCAGGGTGTGATCGATCAGGTCTCCGTGAGGGGTGGGACGAACGCTGGGCGATTCGAGAATGTTTCGTCCCTCGACGGCGTAGCGCAGGATGACGTCCGCTCCATGCAGCGAGTAGCCGGCATAGTGCATCAGATCCTCAGGCAGTGGTCCGCGAGGTGGCTTGGCAGCAGCGGGCAGGTCGAATGAGCCAGCGTATGCCCACTGCCAGCCGTCGAGGCCGGGCAGGAGAGAGCCGGTGATTTCCGGCATGCCTTCACCCCGCTGCCGGTAGTGCTGAGTGTTGGAAAGATCGAGGAAGCCGTCCTTCCAGACACCGACGAGCCGCATTTGATGGAGGTCGTAGGCGGCCGTGGTGGTGTCGTCGAGCCTGACTGTCAGCGCGTTGTTGACGCGGGTGCCGATTTGGGAACCCAGGGCAGGGCCGAAGTCACGGGGGCTGCCTGCCGACTGTTCGCCCCTGCTCGTGCCCGCCGGCAGCCCGACTAGGTACTCCTCATCAACCGGAGCGTAGGCCGGATTCGAGGGCTTTATGAGCACCTCGCGAATGTAGTGAATGACCTGGTATCGCTCCTTTGGCGAGAGGTGCTGAACTGGGGCCATCAGGCCATAGCCATTGGTGAGCGTCAGGAGCATCCGGTAGGGATCGGCACCATTTTTGAGTGGTTCGCGGCCGAAGGCCCGGGCCAGCGGCAGTGTTGGCTCGTTGCCATCAATGCCATGGCAGTTCTTGCAGTGTCCGAGATAGATCTGCTTGCCAGCAGCGCGATCACGATCATCGAGGCGGCGGAGAATGCCGGCATGATCGAGACCGACTGTGTCATCATTGATCACCAGGTCTGCCGGGGATGGCCTGAGTGCAGCAGCCCGCTCAGGGCCACCCCGAACTACCTCAAACAGATAACGCAGCAAATCAAAAAACTCACGCTCACTCTGGAGACTGTTGACGAGCCCTGCCGGCATCATTGAGGTTGGCAGCCGCTCGATTTCATCGATGTCTTCTTGCGGAAGGGTGGTCGGCTCGAGGAGGTTGCTCAGCTCACGAAGCACAACCTGCTGCGCGTCCTGGGATGCAATCATGCCGGTCCTGGCCCGACCATCGTTCGTGACGACGGCAACTGTCTCGTAGCCTTTGCTGATCGCACGAGAAGGTTGCAGGATTGCCTCAATCAGATAAGCGTCACTCGCTTCCCGTGCGATATCGGTCAGCTTCGGCCCGAGCGGCGAAGGGCTGCTACCGTCGGAGTGGCACTTGATGCATCCTGCCGCCGAGGTGTGGAAAATGACACTGCCCCGGGCAGGGTCTCCCCGCATGCGGGCTTGGGCTGCAATGATTTCTGGAGGACGGGCAAGCAGCCTTTCGGCAAGCTCAGCAGCCGCTCCGGCAGAAGCCATGGGGCCCACCAAAAGGAGGGCGGTGATGAGGATGCGACAGCGGCTGGAAAAAGATCTGTTGTTCATAACTCACGCAGCATACCGAGGCATCAACTGTCGAGCAGTTCGGGCACGATGCCGGTACTGTGACTGAACGAGTCCGCCGAAAGACCCGCCTGTTGCAGCAGGGTCAGCCAGTAATTGGCCAGCGGTGTGTCCTCATCGGGCAGCACGATGTGGCGGCCGTGCCGGATATCGGGAGCCCCGCCGCCCGAGAGCAACGCTGGCAGATTCTTCAGTTCGTGGCCTGACCGCAGGTTAGTGCCGTAGCTGACGATGCAGCGGTCGAACAGCGGGTGGCCGTCGAAATCCTTGGCTTCCTTGAGCCGATCGAGGAAGCTGGCAAACAGATCCATGCACTTTTTGTCCCGCTGCCGGGAGGCTGCGATCCGCGGCTGGGAAAAGCCATAGTGGCTCAGCGAATGGGCCTTGAGACTGACTCCCATGCTCTCCAACAGCCCGCAGACCGGCAGCCGATAGCTGACCACGCGGGTGGCATCGGTCTGCAGGGCAATGATGATCATGTTCTCCATCAGCCGAATCGCCTCTTCACCGGTTAGGCCTTCGGCTGGGGCGTCAAAAGGAGCCTGCGGTTTTGGCGTGTCAGCCCAGCGGGCCTGCCGCTCAAGGCCCACCTCGACCTGCCGCAAGCCAGTGAAGTACTCCTCAAGCTTCTCCCGGTCGTCCCTGCCCAACCGTCGGTTCAGGCTGCCGCCGTCAAGCCGGACGATGTCAAGAATGCTCTGCTTATTCTTGAGCCGTTCGTGTATTTTCTGCGGATCATCGCTCGGCGTTGCAAACAATGTCCGATAGAGATCGAGTGGCCGCTCAATACCCGGGATCGGATTGCCGCCGTCATCCCACGAGAGCGACAGGCCGGGGCCGTGGCCAGAGTTCTGGCCGCCGTCGGGTTCTTTGGCCGAGAGCACCAGCGAAGGAAACCGGGTGTCGGCCCCCAGCTGCCGGGCTGCCAATTGGTCGCAGGAGATCGAATTGTGAAACCGCTTGCCTGGCGTGCCGGCAACGTTTGCCCCCGTCAGGTACGAGCAACTGCCGCCGTGCGGGTCGGTCGCACCGAGGTTGGTGAGGTTGCTGACCATTGTGATGTCCTGCTGGTGTCGCGCCAGCGGGGCAAGTCCTTCGGTCAGGCCAATGTCGGCAAAGGTGCCGGCTTTGGTCGGATAGAAACTGTCCTTGGTAAACCCAAAGCCACCCCCCAGAAAGATCATCCGGGTCGGTGGTGCCGCTGTCGCGGCTGCCGCCCCGAACGACTCAAGCCCTGGAAGTGCCAGGACGGCACCGCCGGCACAGAGAAAGCTGCGGCGGGTGACAGGATGAATCTGCAGACTGGCCATTGGTGTTTCTCAGGGTGGAGGGACTTGGGTTACTTGGTCTGGAAGAGTCTGCTGGCGGTGATCGCGTGGACCATCGAACGGACGGGAAAGGCATCCGGTTCGAGCTGGCTGAGCATGGTTTCGATCTCTTCAGTATCAGAAAACTCGACCGTCCGGCCTAAGGCATAGGCCAGCATTGACTCCAGCAGTTCTCGGGCCAGCTGGTGCTGCTGGGAGCCAAGGAGGGCCTTGAGTTCCTGCACATTGGCGTAGCGGACGCCGCTGGGCAGGGCGACGGCGGTCTCGATGGGCAGGTCTTTCTTGCCGACCCGTTCGGTCTCCCGCCAACGGCCGATGGCATCGAAATGTTCCAGACCAAAGCCGATCGCATCAATCTTGCGATGGCATGAGCCACAGACTGGCTGCTGCTGGTGCAGCTTGACAAGATCGCGGGTGCTCGTCGGCTGCGTTGAAGCAGCAGAAAGCTCCGGCACGTTGGGCGGTGGTGGGGCAGGCTTGTCGTGGAGCAGTTTTTCCAGGATGAGAGCACCGCGAATGACGGGGGACGTCCGTTCGCCATTGGAACCGACGGTGAGGAAGGCGGCCTGCGTGATCAGGCCTCCCCGGGGAGAGTCGGCCGGGAGCATGACCTTCTGAAAGGCGTCGGTATGGCAGGCGGGGGCCGCGATTCCATAGTGGTTCGCCAATGCTTGATTCACCATCACAAAGTCGGAATCAATCAGATTGGCTGCCGGAAGATTCTCCTTCAGCAGTACTCCAAAGAACTCGCAGACCTCCCGCTTGGCTGCTAGTCGCAGGCCATCGTTGAAGCGGATGTAT
>Ga0114919_10001675_pt1 | contig 17694 bp, 18 predicted proteins | sample BlataG_FD_88682 | JGI IMG/M metagenome (GOLD analysis project Ga0114919, IMG submission 88682) | Deep subsurface microbial communities from Black Sea to uncover new lineages of life (NeLLi) - Black_00105 metaG | ecosystem: Environmental > Aquatic > Marine > Oceanic > Sediment | place: Atlantic... | reverse complement strand
ATATAATCTCTATCCTTTCCCTTTGAACCATAATTTATTCCAGCTTGATGACCTGTGTCTACAGTTATATAAACTGGTGTATAATTGTTGTCTTTATTTACTTCATATAAGAATTCATATGTTCCTTCAATATTCCAAGGTATTTCACTCGGAATATACATCTGCTCATTGTAGATTGCAATTATACCTTTTCGCTTGGCTATTTTTGATAGTTCCCTAAACTTTTCATGAATGTTTTGTTTTGCCTTTTTGTAGCTTCTTTTATTATTAAGTACCTCAACAGGTATGGCATCCCAGTGTCCACCTATCTTATTAACTCCCATAAATTTTGAAATTTCCATAGCATTTATTATCCATTGCTTCATCCTCTCTCTGACAGAAGGATTTGAGTGAGATAAACCATGAAATCTGTGTGTTGCCACTCCAGTATAATAATCAGTAATTTTTACTCCATATTTATTAGCATATTTTTTAACCTCTTCTGCAATTTTTTTCTGATAGTATTGATCACCACTAAAAAATGGATCTATTACATCTGCACAGAATTCATGATAACAAAAACCTAATTCCCTCGTTAATTTCATAAAATTCTCGGGTTTCTCCCATCTCCTTGTTAAAAAAGCTCCATTTATTCCAATATCAATTTCAATAATTTTTTTAAACTCTTTTGAAACTTCAATTATCTCTTTTATTAAATTTTTCCTCTCCATTCCAAGAATTCTATCTTTATTAATTAGTTCCTGGTAAATAATTCACTTTTTTTACTCTTTCATATACCTGCTAAATATTGAATAGCTGCATCTTTATTTTTGATGTGTTTCATATCCAAGTCCATAGTATCAGGGCGGATGACTTCGCTGATTTTTAGGTTGGGAAATTTCTTTTCGTTGTTCATTTTTAAGCTCATCCTTAATAAGAAATTCTGAAATTATTTCTACGGTCCATTTTGATGCTTTTCCAACTACATCCGTGCATCCATCTTCTCCATGTCCACCAGCATCTTCAAAAGCATTTCTTTCTTCTTTTAGGCGTAAGTCAAATGATCGGCCATATTTTTTCGCATGAATATCAGCACAACAAATGGAACCATACTCAGAAATGAATTTCTCCCGTAAAGCTTGAACCAGCCTAAATGTTATGTATTTATTTTCTAGATCCCCATCAAAATTTTCTCTACGTCTAGGGAAGACCATGCCAATAGCCATTGCCCCAGCAGTAAATGCCGAACAGCTAGCTTCATTAACCAATCCAATGCCACCGCATAAACCAGTAGATGAATTGAATACTTCATCGTCAAATATCTCTAAGGTTTCATATACCGCTGCGACTACGCTCTGACCGCAACCATGGTATTTTTTCTCATACTCATGAGCCAAATAAAAGGCGCTTTTCGCTTTCTTTTGCCATTCGACCTCTAGTGCAACTTGTTTATAGGCTTTTATTATTTCTTTTATGAGGGATTGCTCTGTTTCTCGCAATCCGCATATTTCATGGACTGCATTTTTAATTCCTTTCTCATCGATTAAAGCAATCATCTGTTTGGAGGCCTCATCATTTTTTTCAAAGAAATGAAAAGCTACTCCTATGGCTCTAACCAAGGAGGAGGATTGGATATGATGTTTCATGCAAAGCAAAGCAGGGCCAATTAAGCGATCTTCCCTTCTTAATTTCCGTAAAGGATCTGCCGCAGACCGGATGACAGTGTCGCCAATGGTGGGATTGTTTGTTTGCTCAAGGACACCTTTTATCCATTTTTGCATTTCAGTTTGAGAGAAACCGTACTCAATCTGTAATGCTTCGCTTGCTTCATGGAGTGCGCCTTCAGCTTCTTTCCGTATGTGTGAATCTGCTAAACAATCTACTAGAAGTTTATACTCTTCCATGTGACCATGGTAGGAAAGAACGGCATGGCACATGTTATAGGTATATATCTTACGTAATTCCTCTGCGCGCATATTCTCCACTAAGCGCAGTGACTCGACTTTTGGAATATTCCCTTTGAAAGCGGCTTCTTCAACCGGGAGTTCTGGGTAACCATTTGTCCATACCACAAGTGGATCCTTTTCTACCTCAGATTGAGGAGGGTCGGGCGCAATGCGAATTACAAGAGATTCAACGATACCCACATTTTCATCAAAATATTGTGCTTGCTCTTTAGTCAAGTTACCGTATAAGTATGATTTAAATGTGGGACCAGCATGAACCAGGTTCGTGCATAACAGGATATTAATGGGGTTGTTATTTCCCCGTTCTTTTCGAATCTTAATGTATTTTGATACATCACTTGCAACATTTTTGAAGAATTTTGGATAAACAGCTGTAGCAATAAGATCGCTGTTGCTAACAGCGTCGGAAATTTCTTTTTTTTGCTTGGTATTTAATGCTAGATAACCAGAAATTTCAACTTGGTTTATAGATTCCGCATTTACTGCCCTAACTATTGAATATTTTCCAGATTTTTTTAACTGTTCGACAAGGTCATCCAATTCATCCACAAATACTAACTGATAGCCAGCATGGAAGAAAAGGTCTCCAACAAAACCGCGCCCGATCCTCCCTGCACCCCAAATCACTATGCTCTTGGCAGGCATCCTATATCAACTCCTTTTCAAGAAATTTTTCTTCATCTTCTAAGGTATATATATTATTTAATCCTAATGCTGCATATACTTTGGGTAATACTTCTTTTAGAGATCCTAGGGCTGTGAGAGTGAAATCAGGAACATGTGGGTAAATGACAATTTTACCTGGAAATACATTCTTTTCTATGGCGCGAATGCCATCTGGTATCTGTTTGAAACCACCAACTGCAGCAACGGATAATTCTGGTTTCAGGTTGCCATTTATGGCCTGTTCGACCACAACCTTTTGATCATCCAATCTGGATTCGCTGTGGCCAATAAACCGAATTTGTTTTTCACCAGTTATAAGATTTAAATTTACACTTATTTTCACACCTCGCTTCATCCCAGCGAATAAATTAACTACTCCTTCTTCGGCTAGATAATCGCATGCTTGGGTAACTAACTCTGGAACTGTCACCATTATCTCTATATCATCTATGCCCCCCTCACTTAGAAGTTCGCTCATAATTTGGTTGAATTCATTATCATCCTTAGATGGATTTGATATTAATAATCTTTTCTTGTGCTGTTTGACCAACGGAATAAAAAAATCACATAATGCAGAATATCTTTTTTCATTTACTTCCGTAGCCAGTATAGTTTTGTAACCTTGTGCTTTTTCAATCGCACGCTGCAGGTGCATCCTTCCCATCGGTCCACCAGCTCCAAGTATCCAACAGATACCATTTTCTTTCATTTCTGTACGTGCCTTTGTAGAAATATAAGCAGTGGAAATTTCATCACTTTCTGTGCCAACATAAATGATGCTATCATAATGTAACCTGCCTAAGTAAATTTTTATTTGGGCTGCATTTCCTTTTGTATTGATAAGTGCAATAACAGCTTCTTTATTCATTAAGTTTTGAGCATCATTGATAACGGAAGGTTCACAATTGAGCAAAATGAGATCATCGTGTAGTGTGGTGCTCTTCCAAACCGTTTCATTATTGATTTCTCTTGCTGGCACATCAAATTTCTGACATAAATCAATGATGCTTTCCCCCATTTCCTTCGATACACCACTGTAATGGACTTTTTTTGGAAGAGCTTTGGAAAACCAATGCTCATCTAAGCGGTAAATTCCATTGCGATCCTTTTGCCCTAGAAGCAAAACCACACCACCTTTTTTCAAAGTCCTGCGATATTTCATGCGATATGCTGCTTCCACGCAAGCCCATACTTCAGTTATTGCAGTGGCTGCATATGTCATATCATCCGAAATGGGTATGAGATAATTTCCCGCATCACCTCTTAGGATTTCTTTTCCAATTTTTGCATATTGGCGGTAGCCACCATCCATGCCAAAACAAAAAGGAATGCTCTTCCCATCTACCCAAACATCCGGTTGAAGTGTATATCGGTCTCCAATTTTGTATTGATCTTGCAGTTCTTTTCCAACACTAACAATGGTCATACTCACTTCATGTCCAGGGACAATCGGATTATTTCGCAAATCCCTATCCAGCAAGCGCGGATGTTTATCGCCCTGTTTGATTTCTTTCAAGTTTGTATAACAAAGGCTAACCGCGTCTATTCTCGCTAATAATTCATGATCATCAAATAATGGCACATCTGCTAACACTTGTTCACCTGAATGACCAAGATTTCCTAAACCTGACTCATATAAAGGCCAAGTTTGGTGTTTTTCAGGAATTTTTTTTGTCGCTTGTTTATATTGCTTGAATTTTTCCATTTTTAGCCTGTAGGTTTTTACACGAATGCAAATATTATAGAGAATAAATAATAATATTTGTGAATTATTATAAGGTAATTTTTGGGTAATGGTCAATATTTATTTATAATAAATAATATATAATAATTTTATTTATGCGGTATAGGATAACTATTTGATATTTCAAGTTTATAAATTCTGGGTATGATTTATAAAATAAACATTTATAAGTAGAAAAAATGACTGCTATCGGAAAGGAATTTCGTTTAGGAAATTTATTCAATAAGCATAGTGGAAACTCCATCATGGTGGCGATGGATCACGGGGATGTAGTTGGTCCGGTACATGGAATTAAAAATCCACGCGAGACAGTGAAAAATTCATGCACGGCAAAACTAGATACTTCCTTCATGCCAATTGGAATTATTAAAAGAGTGTACACAGAATTTATAAAAAATGACATTCCATTTATAGCATCGATCGATACATGCGCTTATTTGGGACCAGAGCCAGATTATTTCATTCTTGCAGATACTGTTGAACACGCCTTAAGTGTTGGGGCTTGCGGGGTTTCTGTTCATGTGCTTGTTGGGTTAGAAAAAACGAGTGAGATGCTTACAGAATTGGTAATAGTTGCTATAAATTGTGATGCGCTATGAATGCCGCTGTTGGCTATTATGTACTCGGAGAGATTTGAAAATAATTTTGAACTCGATCATGTAAAATGGGTTGCACGTATTGGCGCAGAATTAGGCACTGATATTGTCAAAACATATTACACAGGATCCAAGGATTCCTTCATGGAGGTTGTTGATTCCTGTCCCGTTCTGGTGTTGCTTTCGGGTAGGGCATTAACAAAAGAACCCAAAGATTTTCTGTCCAAGTTGAAAAACTGCATGGATGCAGGCGGACATGGTTGTGCTGTAGGCAGAAATGTATGACAGTGTGAAAATCCGCATGCAATGATAAATGCCATAAAAAAGATTGTGCATGAGAGTAGTACAGTTAATCAAGCATTAGATGAATTTTAAAGATAAATAGACATCCTTATCTTCTAAGTGTCATGAGGTAAGGCGATCATTTTATTTGAGATAATTTTGTATTGCAGGCGATATCATCTGCTTGCTTTATATCTAGATCTCTGAGATTTAGCTTGGTCGTCGATGCCGTAGCAAGTGCTGTTGCATTCTTGATGAGAATATCCAGGGGGGTGATTTTATATAATCATACAGGCAGCTTGCCAACATCACATCACCAGCGCCGATATTATTTCTGACAATTACTTCCGGCGATCTTGCGAGCCATGCTGTACACCCATCATTGGCAAGTGCTCCTTCCTTTCCCATTAACACCACAACTAAGCATATGCCTATTCCGATCAAATATTGCGTTGCCTCATACACTTCTTTCTTTGAATTAAGTGAATTTCCCAACAGTTCGCCTAACTCAAACCGGTTTACATGCAGAACTGCTTGAGCTGCAGCAACGACCTTTCGTAATGGCAATCCGCTGGTATCCAATGCGCAGCGTTAACCCACGTTGTTCACCACTTCAATCATTTGATAATAAAAATCATATTCCATACCCACTGGGAGGCTTCCCGATATACAAACAAATCCAAAACCACCAGCATGCTTTGCTAAAAAATCTAGTATGCGCTGCGACTCGCCTTGATCTAATGAAAAACCTCTCTCGTTCAGCTCAGTGTCTTTTCCTTTTTTCCCATCGATTATTTTAATATTGGTTCGTGTATAACCATCCACACAAAAGAATATTGAGTCAATCCCAAATTTAAGTGAATCTTTTTTAAATACATTCATATTCTCTTTTCCGAAATCTCAAGCAGAGATACTTCTTGGCCAAACTTTCGCAGAGCTAGCGCAACATTTCTCCCTTTCCCAGCCGGAAATTTAATTGTTTCCGTTACTATATTTCTTGAATATGACTTGAAATGATCACAATAAATGATGTAATCAATTGCCGGATTCAATGAAATATTCAAAAACTTCATTTTCTTCATATTTTTATTGTTATTACATAGAAATTAATCAAAACAATTCAACTAATCAGTTTTTTCTACATCATGCTTTCTTAAAATTCCGTTTTCTATATTCAAATTTAAGAAAAATATGATAATATTAATAAACAAACATTAAAGAATGCGAGGTTGAGTTTTTATGTTTAGAGAAGAACGCCTAAGAAACATAATTGAATTAATTAATAAAGATAAGAAGGTATATGTAAAAGATTTGGCAAAAAGATTCAATCGCAGCGAATCATCAATTAGATTAGATCTATCAGAATTAGAAGAGCGCGGGTTAATTCTACGAACTCATGGAGGCGCAATGATTATTAATAGCGCCATGGAAAATATTCAATTACGCAAAAATATTCTATCATCCCGTGATAATTTATTAAAAGAAGAAAAGCAGAGAATTGGCTCAGCTACAGCTGATTTAATTTACGATGGAGATTCTATATTAATTGATGGTGGAAGCACAACTGTATATGTAGCGCAAAATCTTGGGAAGAAAAATGGATTAACGGTGATTACCTCTTCAATACATTTATTACCCTATTTAATTGAAATCCCCGATATAAAAATCTTTTTAACCGGTGGTTTTCTTTTTAGAGAATATGAAGAATTAGTGGGGGAGATCTCCCTTGATTCTTTGAATAGATTTAAACCAGATCACACAATTATGGGCATTGATGGTATTTCTTTAGAGCAAGGATTAACTAACTGTGAACCAGCTATTGCAACTTTGAAGCGAAAAATGGTAGCAATAAGTAAGGATATTATCATCGTATCTGATCATACAAAATTTGGCAGAGTATGCCTATTTCCAGTTGCAAATCTGCAAGAAGTACAAAGAATCGTCACGGACGATAAAGCCGAAAAAGAGTTTATAGATAATATCCGAAATCAGGGAGTTAAGGTTCTAATCATTTAATACTGACATACAACCAAGAGGGGTTTATGATATTCATACACATAAGTAAATAATCATTATATATTAGTAAATATTTACTATTATCTATTGACATACTCTCTCATTTAATTGTATTATAATGATTGTTTATTGTTATATGCTTTTAATAATTATGTTTTATGCGGAGTAATGATCGATCTTATTTCACCAGTTGTTTACATGGTCCCTCTATGGCAAATTGGGTATCGGCTTGGGTTATTTGGAAAAGGAGGTCATCCTGACCGCCTATCAATGGATGAAGTGGAGTTTAAAAAAGCATTTTCATTTCTAATGAAAAAAGATAAATGGGTAACACAGAAATAATGAATTTCCTTTGTAAACCTAGAAAAGAAATAACCTTTCCGTCATACTATATTTATGAAAAAGTATTTATTGGTTTATTGCAAGATATCAGATTTTAATAAAAGGAGGTGATTTATTTCAGAAAAGCGAATTAGTAAAATCGAGTTAGATAAGAAAAAAATTGGAGGAAAAAATGAAAAAAGCTTTACGAATATTGGCACTATTAATGGTGTTTGCTTTGTTGTTTTCAGCTTGCGCAACACCTACGGCCGAGGAAGGTCCTGCAGAGGAAGCTGCACCAGCAGAGGAAGCCGAAGAAGTTGTAGAAGAAAAACGGGTTGTGGGTGTTAGCTTATTAACCCGAGAACACACCTTCTATAATCTAATGGAAGAAGGGATTGTAGATGAAGCCAAGAAACTGGGTTATGAATTAATCGTCATGGATGCAAACCAAGATACAAACATACAGATTAACCAAGTTCAAGACTTCATCACGCAAGGGGTTGACGCGATTGTGCTTTGTCCAACCTCGTCCGCTGGGATTGCTCCTGCTATCGAAATGGCAGACGATGCTGGCATCTCAATCTTCACGATGGATATTGCAGCCGAGAGTGGTGTCGTATCCCATGTAGCAACCGACAATTATGCCGGCGGAGTATTAGCTGGTGAATATGTTGCTGATTTCTTGGGTGGAAAAGGCGAGGTTTCCATAATCGCTTGCGCAGGTATTGAAAGTGTCACAATGCGGGAAGAGGGTTTCACATCCGTAATCGATCAATATCCTGATATGGAAGTTGTGACGGTTACAAACTGCGAATGTGATGCAGAAAAAGCCGCCAATCAAGCCCAGGATATGTTAGTTACATACCCAGATTTGGCGTTGATTTTTGGTGCAGGCGACCCCTTCGCATTAGGAGCTCTCGCATCAATCACAGCTGCAGGTGAAGATGTATGGGTTATGGGATTTGACGCGCTCCCAGAAGCAGTTGCAGAGGTCGAGAAAGACGGTTTATTCATCGCTACTATCGCACAAGACCCTGATAAGATCGCTCGAACAACACTTCAGACAATCGATAAATACCTAAATGGTGAAGAGGTTGAACCTTTGATCGCAATTGCACCGTATGTTGTTGATTAAGAGAGTAAATAAACAAAACGATCATTTAAAAACCAAACAATATACAATTGAGAATAGGGAGGGGAAATAAAATCTCCTCCCTTATAATATTATTACTCTTATTTTATTGAAACATGGATAAAAAACCCCTAGTCGAAATAGAAAAAATATCAAAGAAATTTCCGGGAGTTCAAGCGCTAGACCAAGTTAGCGTTTCTTTTTTCCCGGGGGAAGTACACGCAATCATTGGCGAGAATGGAGCTGGAAAATCCACTCTGATAAAAATTATTGGTGGGGTATACCAAAAAGATGGCGGGAAAATAAAGATCAAAGGTAAAGAATGTTTATTCAATGACGTGAACCAGGCAAAAAAATCTGGCATTAGTGTTATCCACCAAGAATTAAGTTTAATACCAGATCTCTCCGTTGCGGAGAACTTATGTTTAGGACGAGAACCAAGATTAGGTAACTCAGGATTTATTAATAAAAGAGCTATGCGAAAAATGGCCAAGAGGATTCTTAGAACGATGGAATTAAAGATCGATCTTGATGTAATAATCCGAAACCTAAGTACGGCGGATAGACAAATTATTGAAATTGCCAGGGCTGTCTCTCAAAAAGCTATGTTTGTCATCATGGATGAACCAACTTCATCCTTGTCATCTAGGGAAATTGGCACGTTATTTAAAATCATAAAAAAATTAAAAAATAATGGGGTTTGTGTAATTTATGTGTCACATATTCTTAGCGAGGTCCTTGAGATTGCAGATAGAATAACTGTCCTAAAGGATGGATGTTTTGTACGCACTCTTTCAGCATCAGAGGCAAAAGAAAATCTGCTTGTTAAATTAATGGTAGGAAGAGAAATAAAAGATTATTTTAGTAGGAAGGAAAAGACTATTGGTGGTATTGTGCTTGAAGTAAGGAATCTAACAAGAGATCCTTATTTTTCAGATATATCGTTCATCCTAAGAAAGGGGGAAATTTTAGGCATTTCTGGATTAGTAGGATCGGGTAGAACAGAATTAATTAGATCAATATTTGCAGCAGATCAATTTGATAAAGGTGAAATTATATTAATTAATAAAAAAGTCGCTTTTAAATCTCCGGAGGAGGCGATTAAAAATGGCTTTGGATTTGTTCCAGAAGACCGAAGGCTACAGGGTTTAATCCTTGAGGCTTCAGTGAAGCACAATATCTCTCTTCCCAGTATTAGTGCAACAGCAAAATTTGGATTTGTAAATACTACATGGGAACAAAAGATTTGTGAGAAGTATGTTAAAAAACTTAAAATCAGAACTCCAACTTTTAATTCTTTGACAAGATCAATAAGTGGAGGGAATCAACAAAAAATAGTAGTGGCTAAATGGTTAGCTGCGATTTCAAAAATTATGTTGCTTGATGAACCCACTAGAGGAATTGATGTAAATTCGAAGTCAGAGCTCTATTCTCTAATGAACTCTTTTACAAAAGAAGGAGGTAGTATCATTATGGTTTCATCTGAGCTTCCCGAGATATTGGGCGTAGCCGATAGGATACTGGTGATCCGAGAAGGAAAATTGACTGCAAATATTGATAGAAAAGATGCAACCGAAGAAAAAATCATGATGTTAGCTAGCACTTCAAAAAACAATGGGTATGAGGTCAAGCAATGAAAGATGTTAGAAAAGTTATTGAGAAAATTGCATTAATAATCAGAAAACAAACTCTAATTGTTATCTTATTTTGTTTGGCTGTAATAATATCAATTATTCAACCAAGATTTCTATTACCACAGAATCTTATCAATGTCCTAATTCAGATTGCAATCAATGCACTGATTGCTACAGGCATGACATTTGTGATTATATCTGGTGGAATCGATTTATCAGTTGGTTCGATAACGGCTTTATGTGGGATAGTAGCCACTGCAATTATTGTGAAAATGCCAGAAATTATAATATTTCAAAGCTTTCTTCTAAGTTTAACCATAAGTGTGATTGTTGGATTTATTACGGGTGGTTTCTCAGGTTTCGTGATTTCAAAACTCAATGTTCCTCCCTTTATGGCTACACTTGCTATGATGAGTATCGCTCGAGGCTTTGCCTTTGTTTACACACAAGGTAGACCCATCTATGGTTTACCAGAGTCTTTTAGTTGGATTGGGCAGGATTATATCGGATTCATTCCAGTAGTTGTTATTATCATGGCGATCGTACTGCTCTCTGCTCATATAATTTTAGCAAGAACTGTTTTTGGAAGACGTGTATATGCGATCGGTAGTAATGAAGAAGTAGCAAAACTATGTGGCATAAACGTAAGCAAGATTAAATTCATTGTATATGTTATTAGCGGTATCTTATCTGCCTTTGCGGGGGTTTGCCTTGCCTCAAGATTAATAACTGGGCAACCAAATGCAGCGGTAGGTTATGAATTAAACGCAATTGCGGCAGTTGTTATGGGGGGCAACAGCCTTAGTGGAGGAAAGGGTGGAATTGGAAAGACAATTGTCGGTTTATTAGCAATAGGGATAATTAATAATGGGCTGAATCTAATGCGTGTATCTTCTTATTGGCAATCCATAACCATGGGTGCAATTATCCTAACTGCAATCATCATTGATCAATATAGGAAAAAAACTGATTAGAGAGGATAAGAAATGCCCATAATAAATAATTATCATCAAGTTAAAAAGATATATCATAAAGCAGGTGAATTAGGTGTTGGCTTACCAGTTATTTGCTCAGAGGACAGGGAAACACTAGAAGCAATATTAGCCGCTGCCCATGAAGTTGGTAAGGAGATTGGTAACAACTCAATACCAGTAATCCCAGCATGGACATCCAGATACCACATTCGGGGACAGGCTAAACTAGTGTCACATATAGGGGACGCAATGATTGGATGCAAATTAATGTTTTCTGATTTGAACGTATTCATGAGTGATACTTGCCCCTATAAAGATTTATTGGTTATGCCGCACTTAGATCACGCCATGCCTTGGGATGATATGGATATTCTGCTTGAATTTGCCGACGACTTTGCTTCCGTAATGTGTGATGCAAGTGAAAAACCCTATGAGGAGAATATTGAACTTACTGCCAATTATGTAAAACAAGTAAAGGGAAAAGTCGTTGTTGAAGGTTGCGTGGATGAGATTTCCTCCTCCGAACTTGGAGAACGTAATGAACTTACAACAGTTGAAAAAGCGCGTGACTTCATCGAAAGGACAGGTGTTGACATCATTGTTCCAAACCTTGGAACAGAACACAGATCTTCGAAATCAGAGGCCAAATATAACTCAAAAAGAGCCCGAGAAATCACTGCAGCTCTTGGAAAAATAATCTGCCTTCATGGTTCATCTTCAGTAAAAAGAGAAGATTTGCATAAATTGCCTGAGGATGGAATCGTAAAAATTAATTTATTCACTGCGATTGCCAGAGCTGGAGGACAGGCTTTAGTAGATCATGTTTTGGAAAACCTTGGTAATGTTTATGAAAAAGAAACGTTAGAAAGATTAGTTAAAGAAGGTGTGTTGGGTGAGGCTGTTCTAAGCGAAAACTACAAGAACACAATACCGCCAATTAAACCAAAACTAGAATACTACACAAATCCAAAAAGAAGGGATGTATGGTTTGAAGCTGTAAAGAACAAATGCAAGGATTATATGTATCAATTTAATTATGAGAATTTCTCGGAACAATTAAATTTAATCTAATGCAAAATCGTTGAGTTGTTTTTGATTAGAACATTCTTAATGATAAAGGCATTATTATCAATTTCGGTTTATATAACCAAATAAAAATTAAAAGGATTGTATGAAATCCACATCAATTTGGTTTAAGTGTTTGATTTTCATAGCTCAATAAAGGATTTCCGATGAATAAATCAAAAAGATTTCTGAATAATCCAAAAAATATTAAGCAAGAGGTCACAAATGGCTTTGTCTTGGCTAATAAAAACCGGTTGTATAAAATTTGTGATGGTAATGTTCTTATTGCCAATAATCTAGCAAAAGATAAAGTTGGACTGCTCATTGGGGGTGGAATGGGCGCAGAGCCACATTTTATGGGTTATGTCGGCAAGAATATGGCAGATTGTACCGTTGTTGGGAATTTCTATGCTGCACCGTCTCCCAACATTATACTTAAGGCAACTTGCGCAGTTGACAGAAAAAAGGGGGTGCTATATCTATATAATAATTATGCTGGGGATAATCTTAGCTTTGATATGGCAGCAGAATTGGCTGAAGAAGAAGGTATTCAAACTAAAACTGTTCGCATTTCAGATAATATTGGTTCTATTCCGATTAATCGAAAATCTGACCGCGGTGGTATAGCAGGGGGTATATTGATCGTCAAGGTTGCTGGTGGGGCTGCTAATTCAGTAGATAATTTAGATGATTTATATCGAATAACCAAAAAGGCAAACGATAACACACGTTCCCTGATTACGGCAGCAAAATCCGGAACATACCTGGATTCGGGGGAGTTAATGTTTGATTTATCAGAAGATGAAATTGAAATTGGCATAGGTTTTCAGGGAGAACCAGGTTTGCTACGAACAAAAATGATGCCCGTAAATGAAATTGTTGATTATATGCTAGAAAGAATATTGGATGATTTGCCTTTAGTGGAAAATGATAAGGTTGTGTTGTTATTAAACGATATGGGGGCAATTACCTTTATTGAGCTTTTAATAATTAATAACCGAATTAATCAAATACTAACCGAGAAAAAGATTTTTATATTTGATACCCTAATCGGGAATTACTATTCAAGCCAAGAAATGGCTGGATTCTCAATTTCACTAATGAAACTTGATGATGAATTAAAAAAATTCTACAATTTTCCAGCGAGTTCATTTAATTTCATGAAGGGAAACCTATGAAATCTTCTTTAAACATCGAACAAACTAAAGAAATGATGATTTTCGTTAGTAAACATATTATTACTAAAAAAGATGAACTAAATAAAGCTGACAAAGTGCTAGGTGATGGAGACCATGGTAATGCCATGACAAGAGGATTTGAAGCTGTTATCACAAAGCTCGAAAATGAACAATTTGCTGATTTGAAAAATTTATTAAAAACCATCGGAAATATATTACTAGATTCCGTAGGAGGTGTGGCAGGAATTATTTTTGGCACTCTGTTTCGAAGTGGAAGTAAGGGTATAATAAATACATTAAAATTAGATTCTTCCGAATTCTCTAATTTTTTAGGTCATGCTGTGGAAGCTATTAAATTACGGGGTAATGTAAAAATTGGGGACAAGACTATGTTAGACGCATTAGAACCAGCATCAAAAATAGCTGCTGAATTAACAGATCTTCATATTGCCGCTTCAATGAAAAAAGCATCTGAGGCAGCATATAAAGGCATGGAATCTACAAAATCAATACCTGCAAGAATTGGACGAGCAAAGATACTAGGAGATCGTTCAATTGGTCATCCTGATCCTGGCGCAATTTCAACTTATTATATTTTAAAGTATATGAGCGGTTATGTTAAAAAAGCTGAATTGAATGATTAAAACTTTGTACTGAACCCCAAAAACCGGACACAAAATTGACCATTTTTAGTTAACAATCTCACACATTGTCCTATTAAACCACGCATTCTCAAATTCCACAGGAGTTTGATACCCCAATGCGGAATGAATGCGCTTATACATATACACTTCATTTAAAAATCGCTCAATGTTTTGGTAAGCTTCACGAAAGTTTTGATAATCGCTGAGATCCACCTTCTCTTCCTTGATCGTTCGCCATAATCTCTCAACATACCCATTTTGGGTTGGGTCTCCTGTTTCTGACATGCTGATTTCTACATCTGCTTGCTGCAACAACTTCGCATATTCGCTTGCCGCATACTGCACACCCTGGTCCGAATAATGAATAAGTGGTCTGTGTTCTTTGAGTGCCTTCTTGAGGGCTGTCAGGGTCAGAGTTTGATCCAGATTGCGGCTCAAGTACCAGCCACGGATGCAGCGGGTGAAGATGTCCATGATCACCGTTAGATAACAAAACCCCTTGCTAGGCGGATATAGGTGGTATCAGCCGCCCAGACCTGGTCAGGATAAGTGATCTGCAGGTTTTGAACCAGGTTGAGATAGCGTGGAAAGGGGTGCCGACTGTTGGTAGTATGCTTTTTGGAGCGCTGATAAGTGCCTTGAAGATCCATTTTGCGCATCAAACGCTGCACTTTCTTATGGTTTACCTGCTAGCCTTGACGCTGCAACTGGGCAGTGATCCTACGGTATCTGTAAGTTGACAACTCTCCGGCAGTCTCCTAGATAACATGTTTCAACAGCTCATCTTTTCCTTCAACAGGACGGTAGTAGAAACTGCTTCTTGGATAACCAAGAGCCTGACAGGCTTTTTGAATAGGATGAATCCCTTTCAGCTTCAAGATCATTTCCCGTTTCTGTTTGCCGTTGCATTCAAGAAACTGGCGGCTTTTCTTAGGATTTCATTCTCCAGTGCCATTTTGCCAACCAGCCTTTCGAGTTCAGCTATACGAGTCTGTGCCTCATTACCATGGCCACCTTTTTCGAAAACACTAGCTACATTGGCTATGAATTCGGATTTCCATCTTGAAAATTAAACCGGGCTGAGCCTATGCCCTCGGCATATCTCGCTGGCATTCTTCTCGCCAGTTATGTTTTGCATTACAACTTTGGCTTTGAATTTGGATGTAAAGGTTCGTCGTTTCCGCATCTTTGCAATCCTATCTTGTTCATGGTATTAATTATCCTGCCTGTCCAAGTTTTGGGGTGCACTACATATCCTTATGTAAGTTATATCAGCATTCCATATCTCATTTATGCGTTGTGGTATTATGTTTTTTATCAGATTTTTATATTTTTTGTAGTTATGAGCTGAATTAGTAGTTTTCTTAAAGGATCTTTTAATCTTACATAATATATTATTATCTCTCATAATTCTATATACCTTCTTATGATTTATTATTAAATTTTTTCTTTTTAATGTAGCTGTAACTCTTCTATAGCCATAATAAGGAAATTCTAGAGCTATATCATTGATAATATCCTCAAGTTCCACATCTTCTGGCTTCCTCTTTTTTGGTTTGTAGTAGTAAGTTGATCTTGATAGTCTCACTACTCTGCACCCTCTCTTAATTATTTTAAGATTCTTGAGGTTATTATGGATAAATCTTCTTTTTTTTTCTTACTATTTAGATCTCTCACTTTCTTTAGCATCCTGTTTTCCATAGTTAGCTAACCAACAAGACGCTCTAGATCTCTTACCTTAAGCTCTAACCTTGTAATATCAGTACTATTATCATTCTCAAAGAACTTTCCTTCTTTGTAGTCTTTCTTTCATTTAGATATCAATATGGGTGAAATATGATATTCTCTTGAAAGTTCTGCTGCACTTGCTTGACCACTAACTACAGTTTCTACTATTTCTTTTTTAAACTCTTTACTAAAACTTCTTCTTTTTCTCACAATGAGACCCCCTCTCTAATCATTTCTTTTTGTCTCATTGGCTATTCTAACTTAATTAATTTTAGTATACAATGTGTCTAGTGATAGGGGTTCAGTCCAAAATATTATTTAAAATTTATTTTTACTTTCTTAAATTATTACAAAATTATATTTTTTATTGATCAATATTTTTTAGAAATTTTTTCACAATAAGGACAATATAGATACAGATTTAATGTTTTAGATGCTATGCAGTCCCCTTTAATTGATTCATAACACTTCTTTGCACTTTCTTTTCTTTTTTTCTCTAATTCTTCATTTTTTATAAAATTTTCAGGAAGTATATAAGAATTAACAATTGAATCTACTAAAAAAGCTGCGATAGAATCTTTTGGTTTAAATCCTTTATCCAATTTATAGTTTAGATATTTAATATAAGTATTTATCTTTTTATAGCCGTGTTTTTTTATTAAAGATTTAGCTATATTTTTATCTATTTTTAGGTCTATAAGATTATCAAGAGTCCTTTCCTCTTCTCTATTTTTTGATATTTCATCAACATGTTGTTGTTTATTTAAGTATTGTAATTTATTATTATGTATCTTAATTTTTTCCACCAAGGGGTACTTTTTTATTTCCACCAAGGGGCTCTTAACTTTTTCCCATATGGGTACTAATTTTTTTCCCCTATGGGTACTTAACTTTTTCCCCCATGGTTTATTTATCAGATTAATTCTATATTTTGTAGATTCATATCCTTTCTCTTTACTAAACTTCTTATCTTTTATTATTATTTTCTTTTTAGAAAGGCTTTTTAATGTCTTTAATAATGTTTTTTTATCTATACCAACACCTCTATCAATAACATTTCCATCCATACTCTTATATCCTTTAAGCATCCTTTTTAAAGAAATATTTTCACTTTCTTTGGAATATCCGAATGTTTGTCTCGTTATAAATAGGAGTGTCTTTAATTCGGATCCTGAAAGTTTTGAAAGCAAATTGTCAAATATCTCATCCGGAACTAAAGTATAATTAGGAACAGTAAAACCTATAAATGTATCTGTTTTCTTTTTAAATGGTAGTTCAATAATTTTTAATGCGTAGTTTGAGGATTTATAATCTCCACTTTCGTCTTTTCTTCTAGTCTTTAAAATAACATTTTTTTCTATTAGTCCTTTTACAGCTTTAATCGCTGAAGGTAAAGATATACCAGTACCATAATCCTGTACTGATCCGTCTTTTTTCTTTATCCCGTTTACTATTTGATTTAATGATATGTTATCATTTTCTTTTTTAAATCCAAAGGTTCTTCTTATAATATAAAGCAGGACTTTTAATTCGGAGCCGTTAAGCATATCAAGCAGTATGTCAAATACCTCATTTGGTGTCTGTGTGTAGGTTGGTTTAGTAAATCCTTTGAATTTTTCCTTCACTTATTTTCCAATCTGTATAAAAATTACTACAAATTTTTCTTTAAATTTATTTGACAACTAAAAATATTCTGTTATAATAAATAACAGCAGTTAGGTTTTTGACAAAAGAATCCCTCACTGTCAGAAGGAATTTAAATTTT
>Ga0114919_10001673_pt1 | contig 17715 bp, 15 predicted proteins | sample BlataG_FD_88682 | JGI IMG/M metagenome (GOLD analysis project Ga0114919, IMG submission 88682) | Deep subsurface microbial communities from Black Sea to uncover new lineages of life (NeLLi) - Black_00105 metaG | ecosystem: Environmental > Aquatic > Marine > Oceanic > Sediment | place: Atlantic... | reverse complement strand
GAAGAGGAAGGGAGGAAAGGAGAATATGGTATTAATTTTGTGAGTTGGGATAATTATGTTGTAGTTGTTGAGGGGAAAAGTGGGGAGGGGGGGGAGGGGGGGAGCATGTATACATGCATGTATTATTATTATTATTATTATTATTATTATTATTATTATTATTATTATTATTATTATTATTATTATTTCATATCACCATCCGACACCTCACCACTATTACCAACATTACTTGCTGTTATTATTTCCTGGGCCTGCTTCTGCATGTCAGCAACCTTCTTCTTCCAACTATCAAACTCTTCTCCCAACATAGTAAGACGTTTCTTTCCCAACATTCCCTGTCTCTTTGCATAGTGTAAATATCCTACTCCTATTGACGTGGAAATAAAACATGCTCCAAAGGCTATGAGAGTAGCTCTTTCACTGAATTTCCTCATCTTTCTTCTTCTATTTCTCTATCTATATGATTTCTCAATCTTTTTATTTTAGCTTCTATCTATTCTTCGGTTCTTCGGTTATAAGACTCTTGCTGCAAGGGCTAGAACTTTCATCAATTGCCTGGACCTCAATTCGTGGGTAACAAAGCCAAGAACTCTGGTACCGATAGGTTGTCCTTTGTTGTTAACTATGACACAAGCGTTTCTGTCAAACTTGATGGTGCTGCCGTCTTTCCGCCTGAATTCTTTCTTGGTTTCGACAACCACTGCTTTGACGACTTGGCCCTTGGCGACCTTGCTCTGGCCGACAGTCTTCTTGACGGAGCCGGTGAAAATATCTCCAATGGAAGCGAAGCCACCTTTGACTGTGATGACTTCTACTTCTTTGGCACCAGTGTTGTCGGTGACTTGGACTCTGCTCCCTGGAATGAGCATCTATGTTTCACAACCTGAATGGCAGAGATTCGACGTTTTTAATTGATAATGATGCTAGTGTGTGAGGTCCAATTTCTCTACTAACAGTTATTTCAAGTTGACGCTTCTGATTACTTGACACGTGATCTATCTCTATTTTTCGAAAACACTGCCACTTCAATCGCTCTCCTCTTCATTAAAACACACACTTCCACCGACGCCCTCCCCCATCCCTCGCCTTTTCCTCTCTCTTCCTTCCCTACCTTTCCCTAAACTTCCTGCTTCTTCTTCCCCACCTTCTCCATCTTATGCTTCATATCACCAATAATAGACTCAGTATCAAACGAAGCAGCATTCCTCCAACTCTTCCTCCCACACATCCTATGCAGCCAGCTCTTCACATTGGGAAACAACTCCTCCACAACATCACCACCCCCCTCTTTCACCTCCTTGCATCCAACCTTGGCAAAATATACCCTAGGAGCAAGAGCAAAATCAGCCGCATTAGGATGTTTACCGCCAATATAAGGCTTTTCATTGCTCACTGTATCTTCCAGCTGCTGCAATTGTTCTTTCAAACGCTCCTCCTCCCTCTCTCCTCCCCCTCTAGGAGTTGTCATCAGGTAGTCAAAGAAGCAACCATTAATATCAGCAGCTGGCATTGCCACGTCACTCATATGTCCCAGCAGCATCTGTTTCTTCACATCTTCAGTGATACTTTCATCTTGAGCAATCTTCTCCTCCAGGTAATCATTGATTGTATCGGAGTCTACTATATAAGCTCCAGAAGACAGATCTTTAACAACTGGCACCGACCCTGTGGGAGGGTTGACTTTGAGCAGCCAACTTGGCTTGTTGTCCAGGTTAATGAACTTAACGACATAGGGGAGTTCCCTCTCCTCTAGAAGGAGAAGGACTCGAAGACTGTATGGGCATGCACCAAGCTGGCCTTGGAAGCCTTCTTGGTTGCCATCCTTGATTGAATGGCCCATTACATAGACTTCATAAGCAGGGCCACCTCGTTGTTGTTGTTGGGTCGGAGTAGTGTTTGGTATTATGGGGGCCTGCATCTCAGCAGGTGATGGTTTGAGTTGATATGGTTGCATTTTTTCGTAATTTATGACTGCTTTAGAAAATTGTTGGTAGAAAGGGATTGGCCCTGAGCACTTTTTTATATCCAAGATCCGTGTGTAGGTCCTTGTGAAGAAGTTGTGAAGAAGCTTGCTGCCCACAAATAGAGGGGGGGAAAACTACAACAAAAAAGTTTTCAGTTTCTCTCTTCTATTTTTTGTACATTGGCCTATCTTTTCCAACTTTCAAAACTTATCATCGAATACAGTAATCCTGAACCACTATTATTTCCCCTCGACACATCAACACCCAATCACATTCTTCAATACTGGCACATCAGCCAATGCCAAGACGATGTCATCCTCTGGAATTCTCAACCCCACCTTTAACATCTTCCCATCTTTATTCCTTCCCTTTCCAACCGAACTATCAATGCTCAATAATCCAGCAATTTCAAGATTACTTATGGCTGTCCCAAATTCAGAAGGCGTATATGGTGCCATACCCACTTGTCTGCACAGCATTGCATGTGCTTCCTCTAATTGACCCACTGTCACCTCTCCGATATGCTTTGATGATGATGGCTGCTTTTCAACAGTATTAGTAGTATGACCTCCAACACCATTTCCTACTACCAAGGATGATGATGCTCCACCAGCCATTGTTGGCGTGCCCACCATACGACTGCTTCCAACCAACCCCATCATCTGTCTCTTCCTATTGCTGCCACCTCCAATCATTGGTAGTTTTACCTGGATACCTCTTTCAGACATGGTTTCTCCCATCAGCTTTCCAGCCGTGCACATGAGTAGTTGTTGTTGAGGTGGGAGTTGTTTGATTGCCTTGACATTATAATTCTCAGCACCGAGACCTCCGGTTATGGCGGAGAGAGCGGCTGCCATGTGTCTCATACCGACTCGGGGAGGGTTGGCATTGTAAGTTATTGTTGTTGTTGTTGTTGGTGGTGGTGGTGGTGCTGCTGGAGTAGCTAAAGTTGTTGCTATATTTGTATTACTATTTTCAACCAATGCTTGCACTTGTTGTTGCTGCTCAACTCCTCCTTCAGCCAGCATTATCTTTCTTTCTTTCTTCTCCACAGCCTCAGCAACAGCATTCTGTAATGCCCTGCTGCATGCTTCCAATGCTCTACGCATATCTCCAGCACCATTAGCCATCTTTCTTGCACAAAACTCCAAAGTATTTGGCTCAAAAACTTCTCCTGGCAACATAGACAACCTCTGATTCAGTACCCGACTGAACTGATGACGAAGGTAGGCTGGGAAGATCAAGTGCAGCGGACGGAGGTTTCTTTTATGCAGACTGCCACCTGGTTTCATCAGTTGCTGTACCAAGTCGATAGAATTGGCGATACCTATGAGAACAAGGCGGGAACCTTCAGCATGTGCTAGGCAGAATAAATCTTCAATGAGAGCGTCTCCAGTGCGACCAGTCAACAGACTATCAAGCTCATCAAGAATCACCACCATCATTGGGCCACCATTGTTTTGATCCTTGCTGTTATTATTATTATTATTGAATGGTTGTGGAGAAGAGCCAGCACTAGATCTCCTTCCTTTGTTGCCAGTCAAACTCGTACCACTACCACCACAACCAACAGCAGACTGTGAGGCAGAGACAATAGACTGGAGCTCTTCCAACGGACTGCTGCTGCTACAAGCACCACCACCACTGCTCATACGACGAAGATTGTTTGTTGCTGTTGTTGTTGCTTCTTTTGAAAAAGGGGTATACATAATGGGGTCTGTTATTTCATTGCTTTTTAGAAAAGCAGAAGAGGAGCCGCCATTACTACTACGACGAGCTCGAGCTGCATACCATCCACTGAGAATATGTCCGATCACTTGACTAGGCTCTGTGAGTGTCATGCAATTCACTGAAATCAAAGCAGGCTGCTTGTTTTTGATACTGTTACTGTTGCCTGGCTTTCTCAGAGCGGCAGCCGATACAGCCATGGATCTCAATACTGCTCTTGTTGTCAAAGATTTCCCCGTCCCAGGAACACCACTTATGTAACAACTACCACCTTGACCGGAAGTGAAGCACCCATTCAACCAATCTTTAAGATTTTCTGCTTGCTTTTCACGGCACAGAGGGATATCACCAGCAGTCACACTGCCCACATGGAGGGCTGTCTTGACTTGCTGTAGTCTGTCATTATCTAAAGGATTCCACCAGTCAACTTGCTTTTCTTCCTTTTGTTGGTCAGTATTAAGGGGAGCAGCAGCTGCTGCAACAGGTTTATCTTCATCATGGGAAGTTGTGGCTACATCAACAGGAGCAGATACTGCTATCCTTTCAATAACATCACCGACCATCCCGTTTGCAGCAACAGCAACGTTGGCGGCTACAGTAGCAGCCCCAAGTACCTCCTCTTCTCCCTCTTCTTCTTGATGCTGCTGTTGTGGGAGCAAGACAGTCTGAGGAATGGGAGCTGAGGCAGGAGAGAGCCGGCGTGGAGGAGTAGGGCTGGTAACAATGTCGTGTCTGACAGAATTTGATTTGGCTGGAGAAACGATTTGGTCTTGGCGTTGCTTTTTAGCTGGTGGCTGTTCACTTGAGGTCTTGGCTTCCTTTGTGGAGGTGATTCCAGCTGCTGCTTCTAAATCTGTAAGGAAACCTCTAACATTATTGAGTTGTGCCTCGACTTTTGCTCGCTGGGTTTGGCTTATTTTGGGGTCGTTGAGTTCTGCTTCCTTCTTGGCGATGGCATTCCTGGCCTTGTCAATGTTGCAACGAGTGCAGCCAGTTTTGGAGTAACGGCACTTGGAACATCCAAGCTTCATTTAGCGCTATCTCTATCGAATCAACACTGCAACAAGGAGGGGAGGTGTTACTATTGAAATTGATCCGAATGAAGGGCGTCCAAATCAACTGATTTCGTGACAACGGTGTATACCCAATAGATATATTACATCCATTAATTAGACGGTCGCAGTTTGAGCCAGAAAAGTCAAATAGGCTAGCAACGCATTATTCGACTCCTCTGATCCAGCCTTACCTTGTTGGCAATTAACACTTTGACGTTAATCTAACCACTTGAATAAATGCAAATATTTGGAAAATGCTATTTATATGAATTAAATTTTAAGAATTTGTGACCAAAGTTTTCAAATTTTAAAACGGAGAGAGAGATGCCTCAACTTCCCATCCGCCTGTTAGAGATCTCCTCTCTCTCCTGCCAACATCACCTGCTACCTTGTAGGCCTTGGTTTATACAGCTTAGCAGGATCTAAGTAATCACTAGGGTCAGTTATAACTAAATAAGGATCTGTGGGCTCGGAACTGCAATGCATTGAAAGGTAGAGTGGTGGAGAAAGGGGGGGGTCATCAGTTTTGAGTATGAGAGAGATTTGGTGTGTGTGTGTCATAGATATCATATCATCTCTCCACCCCCTCATATCTCTGGAGATCACTTACCCTGCTTCTGAGGAAAAGCAGTTCATCATGTTTCTCCATGCGGGAACAACTTTGTCGGTGAGTTGCAAAGTGAACAGAGCCTGGACTAGATCCTCTACTCTGGCGTTGCAGCGGTGTGGACGGGGAAGTCTGGGTTCAGGCTTTTCGCCAATATTTTGACTATTTGACATGTTGCTAGAGTAGATGCGATCTATGAGGTGGAATATAGGTCGTTAGCTTTTGAAATAACGCAAAAATCGGTGGATGTCTTTTGTTGGGTTGGAGAAGATTTTTCACAAGCAGTGATCAAATCAGGTATCATACATCACACATTACGTTGTTTACAATGTCCTTATACACATTCGTCCCTCCTATTACACACAATCACTGTGACGCCTTTTCGGACAGGTCCCCAAATGTGATTTCCAGGCACTGGTTCATCGTTGCCTCAGCTGGACAATAAGGACATTTAAACACTCGATTCTCTGCCTTTGCTATCCTTCTAATACTGGCTTTGCACAGTGCATGTCCACAAGGCAGCATCATTGGTGGATTGTTGGGAGTACTCTGCTCTTTAGATACCGGACACGCGAATATTGAATGAAACACAAATTCCCTTCCTAGCGGCACTTCTACCGGCAGCTGATTAGAATCTCCTCCTAAATCAGCTGAAATACTACTGGATACATTTGCTAGTTTTAAAAGGGTGGGTAGAGCTGCTGCTCCTGCTGCTGTGGCTACTAGCAACGGAGAATCTTGGGCTTGGCCTAAAAGTGCACAACATTGACGTGCAAAATCTCTGGCTACATCCACCCAAAGCTGCTCATCTAGTAAAGAAGCATATGGCCCTCTAAGTGTCCACTTATCTGGTGATAGGATGTCACCCTCTTTATTCATTGTACCACTACTACCGATAATTTTCTTCTTGGCAAAGCAAAGAGCGCAGGTGAGTTGTTGAATGGCCGGCATGTGTGTGGACTGAAAGATTGGGAAATATTTTCTAGAGTAGGTCAATGCCGCAGAAGGGCCCTCTCTCTGCAGTGTCTGCAAGAATGCCAGGCGATGGATGGAAAATTCCAAGTCGCTGGGCTCCCCTTCTGGCCCCCATAAAGCTGTCTGGTGTTCTCGAGCCCACTGGATTGCAGGCTTCAAGTTGCGATTAGGGAGTAATTCAGTGAGAACAGTATGCATGGAGGCATATGGGGCCTTGATGGCATCTGCATTGGCGATGCCAGCTTCTTTGACAAAAGCTTCTCCCACATTGAACCTGCCCTCATGGAACAAGTGCTCTGCGATAATGCCAGCGAGGACATGGCGGTCCAGTTCTTTTTGTTTGGCTGCTGCGCAGATATCTGTTGTGAAGCCTTTGTCTAAGGTTTTTCCCAGGCGAGATACAGCACCGTGTAAGTCCTTGGTATCTGCCGCAACACGAGCAGGAGCGTTGATTGTCACAGCCAACTGTTGGTGGAGGTCTTGGAGCAAGTCGTTGAGGGCCGGTTTCGTTTCTGCAGAGGACTCCTTGGCAGCTATGTTTGATTTTGCTACTTCAAGAGCCTGTACGGGGTTGTATAAGAGGGTAAGAAACTATTAAAAGGCGTTGAAAAGGGTGTGGGTCGATCTATTCTTTGAAATTACCTCGATCATCTGCTCGAGCACCTCTGAGGTTTTGGTTGAGCATAATTTTTGCTTTTTAACGACCTTATCGGTGTCTGTAATGGCAGCTTCGACAGTTTCAAGCGAGGCCATCGCTGACTATTTTGGATTATTGACAGAATTTATTTGATTCTCCTTGCTTCGGGCTTCGTCTAGGGTCTATGTAGCTGATGTAGGGTGTATGCGACACACCCAAGCTATGTCAATGTCTTTTGTCTTGAATGAAACCGTATAGGCCTTCCCCCTTCTCTTTTCAAGTCGACCCGTCCCCTGACCTCAAGTCGAGAAAGCAGGGACAGGATAGCACCATGTATACTACTCAACAAGTAGGTGCCAATTGGCTGATCTGCTTCAATGGAATGCTTCATATATATTTTTTAAATATTATCAGAGTGAAATTTAGGCAGAGAAAGTGCTTGTAGGCAATGCGCCACCATCTTGACTCTGCTGGTTTGAGGCCAAGGCACCTGGAACAGTGCATTAACAACACAGTCACAAGTTGATGTTTTTGCATGGTATTTCCATTTGAAAACCCCCAAAACTACTATTAATAATCCAATTAAAGGGTTTAGAGTGATGAAAAAGTATCAAGTATCGACCATGCGATTATGCCCTTTTACCACCCCTGCCTCCGTCCTGACCTTGAATCGAGCAACTTTTAGCATTCTTGGGAGCTTTTGCCCAGATAATTAAACTACCGGTTCTATCTTACCAAAACGTCGATAATTAATCAATATATGTATGAGAAAGACGAATGAAGAGCCTAGATCTCTCAGAAAAGAGAACATTCGTCCGTTTGAATGCACCTGGCACCACCCGAGGGCGCGCTCAACTTGAAAGCAGTAACCCTTCATTTTCCCCTAACATACGCACATTGCAATTGTTTATTCGTAGTATCTAAACTCTATCATAAGAAAAGACTTGCAGCAAAGACGATATCACGCTTAATCAGCTCTCTCCCCTTGTCAAACTTTTCCGCCAGCTCATTGTCCCCGACGGACTTGAGCGCTCCTTCGACTTGGCGCAGCAATTCCTCAAGTCTGCGCAATGCACGGACGATTGATCCTTCGAACAAATGCCCCTTTTTCTTGTCTTTGCCTTTGGATTGGCTTATATCAGCAAACTTGGCCCCACGACACCATGCAATTACAACCTCCATCAAGTCTGGGCAAAAAGTGTCCACATACTCTTCTACATCAGTTGCTATTCCGCAATCTGCCATAATTTTGCCAACCCTTCGCGCAGCCTCACGAAGTCCGCCTAGCGATGGCTGCAGATCATCAGGTGTCTTGCTACCCGCCTATACATCAAAGGAAGATGGTTCAAGTGGTTAGTGGATTGCCATTGAGAAATCGGAATTGTCCTATACAGACGCGCAACTTACGTATTTTTCCCGCCACACGAAACAACTACTGAGTGCGCAAACTTGCTCCGGTGTTAAGTCATTGTAGCGCCCATCAAAGATGATCTCCGCCAGCACCAATTCTTGGCCCACAGATAGCTCTGCTGCCACTCGACCCTGCGAGAAAATAAGACATTGTTAATATAAATACACTTTAATACAGCAATAGATCGTTTAAAACCGTTGCATACCTTGGTTGTCACCATTTCATCTGCGTCGATGTACCCGAGACGCGTCAGCACTTTGCGCCTGGCTTTCAAGTCCTCTTGCAGTATCAGACTTTGCGCGGCTTTGATTTCTTTGCGCACTTTCTTAGCATCATCTGCGAGCTTCATTTTCTCAATGTATTGCTGCAGTCTTGTATCTAGTGTGGCATTGTCTTTCAAGGGGTGTTTTTCAAGCAACTCAACGACGCTGTTTCGGCGATGTTGCAGCTTCTTCAGCCGTTCATCCTGCGCATATTAATAAACAAGAGGTTAGAAGTATAATATATCGGATACTTGCAATGTATAATTAAAACTTCACATACCTCTATCTTCATGTCCTTGACTGGGTCTAGTAGTGGAATTTGGGAGTTGAATCTGCGCTCAACTTCAGCAAGTGCCTGCATTAGGAATAAGGGCTAGTTAATTGCGCTCCTGCAACGTATTGATTTCTGAATATGCTGCGTATTTTCTTACCTTGACGGCTAAGGCTCTTTGCTCCGGCGCGCGCAAGTCCTTTGGCACATATACTCTTATCGAGCTGAACGCAGTTACTTCGTTTAGAGATGAAGAGATCACAAGTGGCACGCCTTTCACGCTAGCAGAGACTGGAATTGCGCGCCTGTGGTGATTAGAAGGTTGAGAGTTGGTTAAAAAGCTAGCACAAACCGTAGATTCATGGGGCTTTCTTTGCACATACCTATTTAAGCTAGCTCCATCTGCGCAATTGCCTAAGACATCCATTGTATAGTCTTCATTTGATGCACTATATACTTCTTTGCGCTTACTAGCTTTCTGAAAGTTCACCACTGTCACCCAGGCTTTGCTGTGGTTCTGGCTGTCGTCAGTAGGCACAGAGACCTGTATCAGCCTTCCTGGTTGTAGGAAAGGAAGAGCGTGCTTTGGAGAGCGCATAACCTCAACAATTTGTCCATAGAGCCTCGCAGATTGCTGTTGTAATGCTGCATACTGGGTCACCTGCATCTCGCCTTCAATTATGATGGCATCGCGTTGGTTCTCCAGATCTGATGAGCGCTGTTCCAGCAGTGGTAGTGTACGCTCAGTTTGGAATTGCCTGAAACTGCAATGGTAATTGAGTATGGTTATGTTAGAAAAGATGTCTCCTGGATTTGGCAGGCTAAAGTATGCTTACCTTAATCGCATGAGTTCCTCGGGTCGCGCACCCTCTGTTCTCATAATGTTCAACAGCATGCTAAACGTTAAGCAGAAGGCCGATAGCAGTGGCTCACTTGAGCCTTGCATCATTTGTCTAGCAGTTGCTGGCTCCATTTTAGAATTCAGCATTAAGACCACCACACCCTTCTTATCTTTACCACGTCTCCCTGCTCTACCTGCCATTTGGATGAATTCGCTGGAGTTGAGCCACCTGAAGGAAGACGAGTCGAACTTTCTGCAACTTGTAAAAACACAGCATCTAGCAGGCATGTTCAGGCCTGTAGAGAATGTCTCAGTGGCAATCAACACCTTGAGCAGCCCTTCTTGAAAACAAATTTCAACTACTTCCTTGACAATCGGCAGTAGACCACTGTGATGGGAAGCCACTCCCCGCTTCAAGTTTGGCAGTAGATCTTGAACTTGAGGAAGCTTGCGATCCTCCTCAGAAAGGCAGTCAATGGCATTTTCAAATATAGCAGTTACCAGCTTCTTTTCTTTAGAGTCATTGAGATCAAGATTTCCAAGCTCATTTAGCATCTGCTGACACGCCAGCTTTGAAAAGGAGAAGAGGATCATCGGATCGTTGTTGGTCGCCAGCAGGCATGTCACCAACTTGTGAATGTCGCTATCACCACCCTTATCATCTTGCTTCCCCTTTTTACTATTATTGCTTGCCTTATCATTATCTTGAACTGCTGATACTGCCCTGTGGAAATTGCTTTCCTTGAAAATACCGTGTTCATCTATCACCAACAGCGGCTTCTCTCCACCAGCTGGAAAAATATAGTGCTCCAGTGGCGTTGGTCTGTATTCCGTATACACAGTGTGGCATGGAGAGTTGTGAATTTTAGCAATCCAGGCAGCAAACTCTGATGCATTTGGTAAAGTAGCTGATAGAAAAGCAAATCTACAAGCTTTGGGGGAGAGAATCATAGACTCCTCCCACACCACTCCACGCTCTGCATCTCTCAACCAGTGGACCTCGTCGAACACAATGAGCTTCGTTTCTCTCACCACTTCACTGCCTCTATAAAGCATAGACCTAAAGACCTCAGTTGTAAGGATGAGACAGGGAGCTGTAGGGTTGATGGTAACATCACCAGTCATCAGGCCAACATTCTGGCTCCCAAATTCTTCGGCAAATTGGTTCATCTTTTGATTGGACAGGGCCTTGAGAGGGAAGGTATAGATGCATCTGCAGTTATCTCTAAGAGCCATGGCGATGGCATATTCGGCTACGACGGTTTTACCAGCTGAGGTATGAGCTGCTACAAGGACTGAGTGGCCTGCTTCCAAACAAGAGATGGCGGTTTGTTGGAAAGGGTCAATGGCAAAGGGATACTCTCGGGCTGGTGGGCCTGGTCGTGGTGGGGGTGGGAGCTGGGATCCTTCGACACCTGTGCGTATGGAAGATCGTTTTGAGGAAGGGTTTGAGATGATCAAGTAAATCGGATACGAGTCATACAGGTTACAGTCTAACGAAAATGTCGCTGAAAGGCTGCGACTAGTTTCAAGCACATTTGAAATTGAGCACCTATGAAACATACCTGGTGGCCAAGCTACTTCATGATTGCAACTTTTGCCATCGATTTCAATAATATTGATCCCTACAGATGTGTCAGATCTATTGGCTAGCTTTATTCGCTTCGGTGCCGGATTATTTTCGTTGATTTTATTTTGTTTATATGCATCCCCCATTGCTGTGCAGGTCTCTTATGAAATGCAACTTGTAACACAATCTTTAGTCAACACTTTTGCAAATTTATTGCTTGAAATGCCCAAATTTTTTGAGATGTTCATCCATTTTCCCTTCCATTTCTTCACTCCTCTCCTATTTGTTGGACGGGGAAGGATGAATTCCAGCCTCTACCTCTCCATATGGAGATGCATCACGTTTTTCGGATATCACGCCAACGCTGCGCGACAAGACCACATTTTGCATCTAGGTTTGACGTCAATAGTCCTTACAAGGTTGTAGAAGACGGGAATGCATCGGTTTTCTTGACGAAGACCACAGAAAAGCAAGAATAAGGTATTTGAGTAGTGCAATAATGTGTGATCTAAGGCTCTTTGGACCCAATAAGACACTAGCCTGACTTTAATAGTGACATGAGACTACTAACCCAACAAGACATTGTGGGTGAACCTCCGACTCCAGCCCCACCCACCGCCACCGACTCTGACGACGCCGCCAGCATAACTTCCTTCATCCTCATCCCCGTTGGTATCATTGTCTGCCTCGCTGTCTTCGCTTGGGTGGCTTTCAAGATCAATAGTGTAGAACCAGGTGCATGTTGGAGTCTTATTAAATTTTGGAAGTGGTCTGACTTTGAAAGGCAGGCGCAGGCCCGGGTAGAGGAACAGCGATTCAAAGAGTACCAGCAACTCCTCTCTACAAAGGGTGTCCCTGTAGTTGTAGTAATGCCCGACACTACAGAAGTATGCTGCGCTATAAAAGATACTGCCTCAACCCCTATGAACCAATGTATGATAAATTGCAATAGTAATGATAATAACAATGAAGATGAACAATATGGCGAAGATGCTGCTTCCCCTTCTTCTTCCTCTTCGACATCAGATCGGGGGGCGACTTCCCCACCTTCCGCTGCCCTGTCTTCTACTTCAATAAAAGTTTTGATGAAAAGGTACGGATTTCCAGCTCAGTTCTTTGTAGCTGATGTTGAAACCCACAATGACAATTACAATAATGATAATAGTAATAAGGAGGCCTCTCATCATGACGATGATGAAGAAGGTGCTCCACCGTCACTAGTTGCTCACTTTTCAGATAGTGCTGCAAGTTTAAGACGTATATAGACTGTAGAGTTCTAATAAATAAAATGAATGAGTGTATACAGTTTTCTTTTGATCTGGGATTATTTCATGTTTACCTCCAGTGATATTGTATATGTTTGTAGCGCGTGTTGTGTATTTAAAACTTTTGACCTCTCGTTTTCCCCCCTCCCATTTTCAAATTCTGACAAGACATAAATGAAGGTCTGACATTTGATCAGTGACGCATTGTAAATGAATTTCTAGCACTTGAGTACATATCTTCTACTCATACCAACGCACAACGGTTATAACACTGAATAATAATACATATTCACATTATGAATAGCATGTCGACAATATCTGCTCCGCCCGTTGTTCCGGTAGCACAGTGGTCAAACTCAGTCACTGGAGACGTTCTGATAGGGCTAACACTCACTTCATTCATAGTTATTAGCTTTGGGATCATATATATGAACAGAAAATGCATGTTCCTGCAATGTTGCTGCTGCTGTCCGTGTGCAGGTGAAGCCAACATTGGCAGTGGTGGGGGGGGGGGGGTCAGTCAATCATCAGTCTGGCAGCAGAGGGGGGCGATGTCAGAAGTAGCAGCAGGTGTTGGGAATGCTTCTAGTACCAATGGGTGTCAGGCATGCAAGGTATTGATTAATGAGCCATTACCCTGTATTTCTGTGGTTATTATTCAGCCGGATGACGAAGTTGTATGCGGAACCCCGACAACAGCAGGATGAGCTTGAGATGCAAGAGCCAGGAAGCGAGGGAGGAAGAGAGAGTCCTTTCCACAAAATATACAGAAAAAGGCTCTGGTTTCAGCATGACATAGCATATTCGAGGCTTTAATTAGATATCTAGTATATTGCTCATTTTAATGAGGCAGGGCATTAATACTTGTCAGGCTCGTTTATAATTTTAAATAATGTCTCGGGTTTTTCTCCCGATGGCGGCTGGCAGTGGCCTGACTACCGCCATTCTAAAGCCAGAGCTCATACCTGACGCATTGAAATTCGGGGCCTCCTCAAAAAGTGAAGAAACCCTTCTACAACAGTTGGTCGAAGAGCTCCGACGCTCCCCTCCTCCTCAAGAACACCACCACCCAACCATCAACGTCCTCTCTGGAGATGCTGGCAAGACCAGCAGTAACACCACCATCCTCTCTGCTGCCGCTTTGGGAACTGCAGGAGTAGTTTGTATCTACCTTTACTCCACAGGATGGTCAGTCAGCGACCTTTTCTACACAACCAGACGGGAATTTCGCACATCCATCGCTCGAGTGTATTCCAGTCTATCATCACTTGCCACCCAGGTGACCGACATAAAGCTCCGTTTAGAGGCCCGTTTCAAAGAGCTAGCTGGAAAGCAAGACCATATGATTGCAAACCAACAAGAATTTGCCTCACGTTTAGAGCAGCTTGACAGAAACATTGACGACGTCCACTCGGCGCTGTATCACCTAAGAAGTAACCTTCGTGATCTTGCTGCAGCACAGACCCATGGGAGTCGTGGCATTCAAATCATATGTCAATCAATATCAGATATAATGGAGCAAACAGGAATGACAGAAAGCTCAGTACATGCACAATTAGTGGATTATTATACTCAGGCTACTCCGAATACTAATACTGCTCATAATACAGGTGAAGATTATGATAGTTACTTTCATGATCAACAGCAACAGCAACATCATCGGTATGGTGAGCACATCAACCCAGTTATGATGATGGCATCTGGCCCTCAGTATCAACAACAACCTAGATCGGTTTTTAATCAAAAGTATGGTCGTCAAGACCAGCAAGGCCATCGTAGCGCTGGTGGGATGATGGGCCCCTCACCTTCATCTTCACGTTCTTCCAGCATGCCAGTAGCAGCAGAAGAAGAACAGCACCAACAGGCTAGAGGTGGAGAAGGAGGAGGGGAGTCTAGACGTCAGCTGGGCTCAAAACCAGTGGTGTTGTCGTTTGGAAAGGGGGCACCTCAATTCTGAGAGAGAGAGAGAGAGAGAGAGAGAGAGAGAGAGAGTAAAATATTACAATTGCAACGATGCAGTCTTGTTAAGAGTCTATAGTAATCAATGTAAACAACTACAACATCAGATACCTCCTCTTCTCTCTCTCTCTCTCTCTCTTACATATATGTCACATTACTAATGATTGATGATACTGTTTGCATCCACCACCATACGAGGGTGAGGGCAAGGACAAGGGCTGTCTACGTAGTTGTGGAATGTTATTCTTGTCGTCGGTTCGTTATTATGTGGGAGAATGTGCTCAAGGAAACCAAAACTCAAACATTTTGCTGCTCAACTAAAAGAAGCCCCACACGCAGGAGGCTGGGATTGCCGCGTGTAGTCCTCCTTTCAAGTATGTAAAATGACTAATTTCTAAAATCCAGCATTTGAGATCAACTCCTCAGTCTTCTCCCAAAGCTTCTTTGCCAGCTCAGCATCCTGTGCTCGTAGAATGGGCTTTGCCACTTTGCAATCCTGCAAATACGCACCACTCTGGTCTTTCAAATCCTCTGACACAGCAGCATATACGGTGGTACTGGCGCCTTGAGGGATCGTCTTCCCCAAGAGCCTGATGAAAGGACCAGCAAGGAAGGAGCCAGGAATGTGACGTTGAAGAGAGGTCATAATAGAGCCTGGATGGAGGGAGAAGGTGAGGACTGGGAGGTTGTTCTCTTTGAATTGCAGAGCCAGTTGCTTGACGAAGAGAATGTTGCTCAGCTTTGATTGGCCGTAAGCTGGCCACCTTTTGTAGGTTCTCTTTTCCCAGTTCAAGTCATCGACATCCAGTCCGTCGAATGTGTGCGCATAGGAGCTGACGACGACTACACGTGGGGGTGGACGGGCCGCCGCTGCTGCATCTTTGGCTGCTTTTTCAAGATGAGGCATTAGAAGTTTGGTCATATAGAAATGCCCAACGTGATTGGTTCCAATTTGTAACTCAAAGCCTTGCTCAGTGTGCATTTTAGGACAGGCCATCACGCCAGCATTGCAAATCAAGAGTTGAAGTCCAGTTGAGGAGAGGACTGGGGATGCATCAGTAGTGGCAAATTTCTTAACCGACTCCAAGTCTGCCAGATCAAGTTGCATTACTTTAATTGTTCCCTTGGCATCAGGCGTCTTTCTGATCTCCTCGGCTACTTTTTCTCCAGCTTCAAGGTTGCGCGAGGTGATGATGACATCTGCGCCGGCTACAACCAAGGCTCTGGCTGTCTCTACACCCTGTAATGGAGGGAAGAGAAAAGGTTGGGTGGAGAGAAGGTTGGGCGGTGAGAACCTTGATCGCAATGGATTATTAACTATGAAAGACATGTCGATCTTGACATGTATTAAATTCAGCCTATATATTATGTCATACTTACGATTCCAGAGTTACCACCGGTAATAAGAGCTGTGGTGCCAGTCAGATTGCAATTAGTGGCCTGGACGACATCAAGTGCAGTTGTCCTATAGCCTAGTTTAGCGACCATTCTTCGTATCTAAGTACACTTGAATAGAGTATTGGATCATATAACTTGTGATTCAAGGTTTAATAAGATGCGTTATCTCTTTGATATAGCTGATATGTTGGCTTATGTTATGCTCTCTTTTCTCCACTGACAAGCTACTCTCTCGCCATGGTCATGCTTGGAAAAAAGAAGGTGATGATGTGTTGCAAAACATGAAGAGTAGAGCAGATTGATAGAGCTCGCCCCTCCAAAGCATATTGCAGACAAATGTACGTAGCCATCACCCCCCGTTCTATTTTCTAGCTATCGTTCAGCAGCAGTTGAATCACAACCGATACTTGCACATTTCGTCGGGGGTGGATTTCAAAAGAAAGAGGGAGGTTGTGGTTGTCGTTAATCGATTCTTTCATTGTCAAAAAATAAGTTGGTATCGGTATCACGAGGCAATTATCAGTGCTAGCCATCAGCTCCAAGTCAAACAGTGTTCTCATCACCAAGAAATAAAATGGTCACCATGGCTACAATTGACGAGCTATTCCTCCTAGTTGTACACAATCTACCACAGATCCTCCTTGTAGTTCTCTCAGCGGTCATCGGCATCCTTGTTATCCTGGATGCCATAAATGGTTTCCGCGGACCCTTTCTCAAGCCTGACACTTGGCAGCCACTCCCTCTGGTTGACAAGAAAATCCTTACACACAACACTCGCCGCTTTAGATTCGCTCTCCCTCACGAGGAGCAGCTTCTAGGACTTCCAGTAGGTCAACACATCACTCTTAAAGTCACTCTGCCCAGCGGAGAGGAAGTCCTTAGGCCCTACACCCCCACCACTGAAACATCTCAACGCGGCTTTGTCGACTTTGTGATCAAGGTCTATCCCGAAGGAAGAATGTCACAAGCTCTTGATGCACTCTCCGTAGGCGACAGAGTATTATTTAAAGGACCAAAGGGCAGGTTTAACTATGAGCAAGGAAAATACTCTGCAATTGGCATGCTTGCTGGTGGTACCGGCATTACTCCAATGTACCAAGTAATTCAACACATTCTTAGGGATCCCAACGACACCACTAAGATCTCTCTTATCTTTGGCAACGTGACAGAAGATGATATTTTATTGAAAGATGAGTTGCAGCAGCTTGCTGCCAGACGTCCAGGATGTTTGAGAATCTATCAAGTGTTGGACACGCCTCCCAAGAATTGGAGAGAGGGAGCTGGCTTTATTACGGAGAAGATGATAAAGGAGGTGATGCCACCACCAGGAGAAGGAGTGATTGTGCTACGTTGTGGTCCTAGTCCAATGAATAAGGCTATGGAAGGTTATTTGGATGCGCTTGGGTATACAAAAGACATGCAATTCCAGTTTTAGGTGTTTTGTTTTTTTGGGGATACTGAAAATTTAGGAAATGGAAGAATATAATACATATTACAGCACCCTCAACATGGGCTTTGTTTCCTTTTCATATTAATTACATTGATCAAGTTGATCATTATTCTTCTGTCAATAATATATTCCCCAAATTATACACTTTCAACTTATAGTTTGCATCCGTCATTATCACCATCATCATTACTAAAAAACACTCTAAAGTATTTCTGTTCCTCACCCCCCCCCCCCCCCCCCCCCCCCCTCTCTCCATAACAAACAACTCTTTTATTCTAATTTCCTCTTTTTCTTTTTCTTTCTTCTTCCCCCCTTCCACCT
>Ga0114919_10001672_pt1 | contig 17719 bp, 15 predicted proteins | sample BlataG_FD_88682 | JGI IMG/M metagenome (GOLD analysis project Ga0114919, IMG submission 88682) | Deep subsurface microbial communities from Black Sea to uncover new lineages of life (NeLLi) - Black_00105 metaG | ecosystem: Environmental > Aquatic > Marine > Oceanic > Sediment | place: Atlantic... | reverse complement strand
TGGGAACGTAATTATGTAAGTGCATCACACGCCGCTGATTGGTATGAAAAAGGTAGTGATTATTTTTATAAAGTTATTATAGGTTGGGTTGGTGGAGATGAAGAAGAAAGAGAGCAGACTCCAGGCTTACACAAATTTATGGTTAATCATCAACCTTACTTAGAGTATCAATCATACTGTCTTGTCTTACAAATTCAATATCTACTTCAAGCAAAGAAGATACCATATATGATGTTAAACACTATGCCGTTCTTTTTAGATAACATTCAAGGTATTAAAAATTTAACCCCATTGATTGATTCTACTAAATATTATCAGTTAGGCAATAAAGATGAAGCCTTCTTTCCGAAGTACAAAGAATTGGGTTATGTCAATGAGAAAGCAAAATATTGGCATCATGGAAAAGATGCACACGAACAATTTGCAGAAGAACTGATTCACTTCAATAAGGTAAATAAATGTTTAAAAAGATAATTAAAGCAATCACAAACTTCTTACGTAAGATATTAGACTTACTTAAGATGCCATATATAAAAATAAAACGTGAACTAGCATATCGCAAACGTCTTAAAGAACTTAAGAAAAGAGATCCTTTCATTTACAAATGAATGAGAAATTAATTAAAGCACTCTTTGAGGGTGTAGTAACAATTGTTTTTGAAAAGATTGACACAAAGGAAATAAGAACTATGCCTTGCACTCTTAATAAAGACCTACACAAGCAAACGATTAGTATCAAAAGTTTAAATGCAATGGACACTATAGTATGTTATGCTTTAGACAAAGAAGCATGGCGTGATGTCCGTGTTAACACTATCAAAGAGTGGTACGAAGGATATCCAAAAGAAACATGAGTAGAAAATATATAGGAATCAGTTGTGGTTTCCATGACGCAGGTGTATCCGTTATCGACAGTGAAGGTGAAATTCTTTTTGCTGGACATAGTGAACGTTATAGTAAACAAAAACATGACAAAGATTTGTGTCCTGAAATCATTGATGAAGCATTATCATATGTAAATAACAATGAAATAGCAACGTTTCATTACTATGAACGTCCTTGGGTAAAAGCATGGAGACAATTCAAAGCAGGCCAGCCTCTAGGTCCTTTTAGTTTTGCAACAATATTTGGCAGTTCTATATATGAACGTTGTGTAGATGTCATAACTCAATCATGGATTTGGGCATTCAGTGACGGTTACGCACCTAATATAATAAACACGCATCCACATCACAAGTGTCATGCGGCAGCCAGTTTTCAAACATCACCATATGATGAAGCAACTGTTGTTGTGATTGATGCGATCGGTGAAAATGATTGTGCTACTATATGGAAAGCATACTATAATAAAAGAGGTGTTGCAAAGTATAAGAAACTTTGGACACTTAAGTATCCTAACTCTATTGGATTATACTATAGTGCAATGACAGCAAGATTGGGATTACGTCCATTAGATGAAGAATATATTTTGATGGGTATGGCCGCTTATGGTGAGCCTAAGTACGTTAAAGACTTAGAAGATAAGTTCGGTGCCCACACTGACTCATTACTCTTTAAAGAGAATACTCACATTGGTATCGATGATGCATTCTTAGAAGGCGCAGATGAGTTCGACATAGCCGCATCAGCACAAGCATATGTAGAACAACTTATTAAGATTGTAATGAGCAAAGCAAAACACTTAAACGACAGTGATAACTTAGTCTATGGTGGAGGTGTTGCACTTAACTGTTCAGCAAATAGATTCTTAGGTGATTACTTTAAGAACATTTGGATCATGCCTAACCCAGGAGATGCTGGTAACTCATTAGGAGCCGCGGCATTAGGTTTTGCTAGAAAGTTAAATTGGAAAAATGCATTCTTAGGCACAGATATTGTAGGAGTTTATCCTGTTATTGAAACTATTAAAGCATTAAAGAAAGATAAGATCGTAGGCATCGCCTCTGGTCGTGCTGAGTTCGGTCCTAGAGCATTGGGTACTAGATCATTACTAGCAGATCCAAGAGGGCCAAAGATAAAATCAGAAGTGAACAAGATTAAAAAGAGACAACAGTTTAGACCTTTTGCTCCTATGATACTAGAAGAACTTGTAGACGAATACTTTGACATGCCTAAGAATTGGAAGAACTCGCCTTACATGCAAGTTACTGCACCTTGCAAACACCCTAAGAAGTTCCCTGCTATTGTACATAAAGACGGCACAAGTAGAGTGCAAACAGTACCAAAAGATGGTACAGGCATAAGAAGATTATTAGAAGCATGGCATAGAGAAACAGGTTGTCCAATTTTGCTTAACACATCATTAAATGTACGCGGAGAACCAATGGTTAACGATAGATCAGATGCTGATCGATTTGAAAAACTTTATGGCGTCCGTGTCATTTCATAAGTAGTAGTATGCTTAGAGACGTATTTTATTTTGGTGAAAAACCAAATGTTCATCCTAGAGAACGACACGCAATTGATGTCGATGATGCCCGTCAATTAGCAACAACATATCATTTTTGGATTATCAATGAGTTCTGTGACTATACAGGATTTGATTGGGATTTCGATTTTGATTTCTTGCCTGACGAAGATGTATGGGCAGAAGAACACAACAACATATGGCCTAGTCAACATCAAAAAGATTCAGGCACTTGGCTATGTCCTAAAGATGAAAGTCAGATACGAGTCTATCGTGCTGACGTAACGCCAATTCAACGTAAGAATCAATTAAACAAAAATTGGGAAATCTTAAAACCCATACAAGAAGATTCGTTTGATTTCTCATGGCACCCAGATCCAACTGACCCTCCTTATGTTTATGTATGGGGTAGCAAATGGGCACCAGCACAACAAGTTCCTGTCTTGTCATACAATGTCGAAGGCAATGACGGCACAATTAAATATGTAGATCAATATGTAGACTTAGCAATTGATATGTCTAAGTGGGAAGTGTTAGAAGATATAGAAGAAGACAGTTTTGATTTCACGTGGCAACCAGATCCATTAGAGACAGAGCCATTTATCTATGTTTTTGGTAATCAGTTGTATGAAGGTGCCATTATGCCTACACTTCGATATACCGTCGCTGATGCAACTGTAATAAAATACGTAGATAACATCAAGCCTACACTTGCACATAAGCCTGAACTCTTTGAACATTTTGAAAAGATTGATACAGAAGCATTTGATTATTCATGGAGACCGAACCCTACAGCACCAGCATACATATATGCTTGGGGCAATCAATGGAATGAGCCTGCTGATAAAGTTAGTGTACAATTTAAAGTTGAAGGTGCAACTGAATATCAGTTTATGGAAAATACAACTATACGTATGCCATGTGCTGATAACTGGACTATCCCAGACAATATTCAAACAATGACTTTTGACTTTAGTTGGGAACCAAGTCCCAATGAGCCTGCTATGATACATGAGTTCGGTACTCAACATCAAAAGACAGGTGGACCTATCTATACTGTCGAAGGTGCAACAGAAACAAAATATCAAAATATCTTTTTTGCAATAGCATTACCAACAGAAGATAGATGGGAAATACCAGACAATATAGATACAAGTGATTTTCATTTTTCATGGCATCCAGACGCAACGGAACCTGTCCCATACATCTATCACTTCCCAACTCAATGGGCAATGTCTGGAGGACCTATATATAGATGTGATGATGCAGAAGAAATAAAATATGTTGATGCACAAGTAGCAAAAGCATTAGCAAATAAAGACAATTGGGAATACGATCCTAAATTGATTGATGAAGATTCATTTGATTTCTCATGGCATCCATATGCAGAAGATGAACCTTACATTTATCAATTTGGTACACAGCATCAAAAGACAGGCGGACCAAGATATGTAACTCCTGGAGTCCATGAAGGCTCTGCTGTAAAATACATTGACCCACGAATTTTAAAAGCAACTCGTTTACCTAATGTCGATGCGTTTACTGTTCTTGGCGATGCAAAGGTTAAAGATTTTGATTATAGTTGGCACCCAGACGAAACATCAGAGCCATTTGTTTATCAGTTTGGTAATCAATATTACTCTGCTGAACAAATGCCTACATTAGAATACAGAGTTATTGGTGCAGATGAAATTAGTTACGTTAGTAATATAATAGCAACGTTAGAGCATGACAAAACTAACTGGGAAATACCAGAAGATGTAGATGTTAGTGAGTTTGACTTTAGTTGGAAGCCTGATCCTAATGAGCCAGCAATGATACATGAATTCGGTACGCAATGGCAAAAGACCGGCGGTCCAAAGTATCATGTAGAAGGTGCGACTGAAATAAAATATGAAGAGCAGTTTAAAGCAAGAGCATTGCCTAAAAAAGATAACTGGACTGTTCCTGAAAATATTGATGAAAGTGAGTTTGACTTCTCATGGCATCCAGATGCAACAAGCCCAGCATACATTTACAGATTCCCAACACAGTGGGCATTAAGTGGTGGGCCTGTTTACACAGTTGAAGGTGCAGAAGAAGTCAAGTATGTAGAAGATCAAGTATCGAAAGCATTACCTTGCAAAGACAATTGGGTATTTGATAGTAAAGTTATTGACGAAGATGATTTTGATTATAGTTGGCATCCATATGCAGAAGATGAGCCGTTTATCTATCAGTTCGGTACGCAATGGCAGAAAACAGGCGGACATCAGTACATAACACCAGGCGCACATGAAGGTACTGCAATCAAGTACATTGATACACGTATCATTAAATCAAAGAGATTGCCTGATCCTAACAACAGACATTGGGCAACATTAAACAATTACAAAATCAAAGACTTTGATTACAGTTGGCACCATGATGAAACTGATGAGCCATTCGTTTATCATTTTGGTAACAAGTTCTATTCAGCAGAAGAAATGCCGACAATCGAATACAGAGTAATCGGTGGTGTTGAAATTAAATATGTGCATGACATAGTTGCACAGTTAGAAGAAAGTGATGATAAAAATTGGAGTATTCCAAAAGATGTAGATACAAAGAATTTTGATTTTAGTTGGAGACCATCTCCATTAGAAGATCAACCATATATCTATCAGTTTGGAACACAGTGGCAAAAGACAGGCGGTCCAAAGTTTACTGTCAGTGGAGCATCTGAAGTAAAATATGTAAAAGGTAATGTCGCACAGAAATTACCAAACAAAGACAATTGGGAAATACCAGAAGGTATCGATGTTGATAGATTTGATTTCTCATGGCATCCAGATGAAACAGCAGACCCTTCAATCTATCAATTCGGTAGTGTAGCAGGTAAAGATGATGGTCCTAAGTATGTGCAATCTGGTAATGACGGCACAGTTTTATATTTACAGACTACTAAACTAGATAACATAGATGAAGAACAAAATGTAATACCAGATGAGATAGATGTTTACTTTATAGAAACAACGTTAGAAGATTTAGTAGCACAACATCCAGACGAAGTATTCTGGGCGTTGAATACGGATTTAGTGTACACAGACTTTGACTTTAGTTGGAGACCTGACGTGTATCAATCTAATTATATTCATGCATTCGGTTCTAAAGATAATATCAATACACAAACATATTTTGTGAACTCAGCAATCTTTAAAGATGCAACAATTAACTATGTTGAGACTGATTCTATTGGAGAGATACAAGCCAATTTAGATATGTTTTATGTTGATCGAGGCAATGAAGAATCAAAAGACAGATTTGCTAGATTACAAGCAAGATATCCTAACATACAAAAAACAAGATACTTAAACTCATGGGTAGAAACTACTCGTAGATGTATTAATAGATCAACAACAAGTTTGCTTTGGGTACTAAACTCAGAATTAGATTATGAAGAATTTGATTTTGATTATTATCCTAACCCTTGGCAGATGAAGATGGTTCATGTGTTCGGTACGCAATGGTCGCATTGGGGTACAACATATCTAGTCAATAGAGAAACATTTAATGAAGACACCAAATACATTAAAGTTATCGAACACTTGAATAATCTAAACTTTGTAAAAGAGATTAGAGCAAAAGCAACTGAATGTGTTTATGATGTTGTTGTCGTAGATCACGGCAATAAAGAAACAGAAGCAGTTGTTAAACAATTACAAGAGAAAGCACCAAGACAACGTGTAAGTACTATTGAACATGAAACTGATTACTTTGTAACACTAAAAAACATTGTAGCCGAACTACCAACACGCAAGGAGCATTACGTATGGATCGCATCATCTATTTGTGATTACAGCGACTTTGACTTATCCTACATATGCGATCCATTTGCACGTGATCAGTTACATGTATTCCCAAGCAGTAAACAAAAGTTTGGAGATACATTCTTTATTGATGTCAATAAGACACGTGAAATCATCGGAGATATGACATCTTTAGAAGACTATGAGAAGATAAACTACAATCAAACACTGCGTACACAACGTCTGAGAGCGCCTGTAATCGTTTCTAAGAGTGATACGCACACTAAGTCAGTAAAAGACATAGATAATTTTCCTTATGCTGTAATAGTGTCAGAAACTGATGAAGACATACAAGTAGTTGATGAAGCACCAATGTCGTTGTGGTCTGCTGAATCTAAAAACATCATTGTACAATCAACAGGTGGTACTAGAATTATTGTACCACGTGAAGTTAAAGATCATGTAAAAAGAGAACTATATGAATACCCTTACATTAAGAATGCAAATCGGCTTGCCCTATCGAAGCCGATGGATATTGTTTTCTTGTCGAACGGAGAGACTGGCGCAGAGGAAAATTGGGAGCATCTGCAACGCATTACAAAAAATATACCAAACAGAGTAGTAAGAGTAGATGGTGTTGATGGTCGTGTACAAGCATATCACGCATCAGCAGAAGCAAGTGAAACACCTTGGGCGTTTACTGTATTTGCTAAACTAAAAGTATCACCTAAGTTTGACTTTAACTGGCAACCAGATAGAATGCAACAACCTAAGCATTATATCTTTGAAGCAAAGAATCCAGTCAATGGATTAGTCTATGGACATCAGGCTATGATTGCATATAACAAAGACTTAACACTTAAGAACTATGGTTATGGCTTAGACTTTACATTAGATGATGAACATGCAAGTGTGCCCTTGCTATCAGGTATAGCACAGTATAACACAGATGAATTCTCTACATGGCGTACAGCATTCAGAGAAGTTATTAAGTTATTAGTTGATGATACTGAAATCAGTAAGCAAAGATTAGAAGCATGGTTGAATGAAGCAGATCCAGATCAGCCTTTCTTCCAAGAATCAATCAAAGGTGCAATCTGTGGAGAAGAATACTTTGATGAAGTTGATGGTGACTTTGAAAAGTTACGTTTGAGTTATGAATGGAAATGGCTTAAAGAACGTTATGAAGAAGTTTCTTATTGATTCTTATATTATCTCATACAAACCTGCAACATGTGGATCATTTCTTTCTGCGTTAATATATAGTTGGGTTAATGACATTGATTTGTCAGACTATGTATTTCCAGAATCTGGAGATGCACATGATCTTTATCGAACATATATATCTAAAAGTGACAACCCTGTCATTAAAACTACGCACAGACCGTTAACATTATCTTTGACAGATAATGACTTGCATTTTTATATTCATCACACAGTTAATGACTTATCATTAATGGCGTTTTTGTATATGTATAAAACTGCACTAGCAGAACACAATCAACCAGGAGGAAATTTAGTTGGAGAACATCCTAGATTGTTTCCGATATCTAAAGACCCACGTGGACTTAAATCTTTAGCAATGCTTCAACTTATAAAAGATTCATCTTCATTCAAAGAACCTATAGAAAAATTTATAAGTATTAATTGGAGTGATAAAGATGATATGAACGATATATTCTTTAGTCCATCTCAAATGGATAGAACATTAAACATTGCGTTTTCAGATTTAATTAATAATCCAGACGTTGTTTTAAATGATCTTGCAAAGCATTTACAAATCGACATGCCTTCGCATATACCTTTATTTTATAAAAACTATTTGAAGATTAATCAAGGCTTGATAGACAGATATTTACCAGAAAGTAAATTACCATAACTAATATACCTAAATGGGTGCCTGTAATATTGATTTACATGCCTTTATTATACTGTAATGCTACATCACTTAATGCTTTTTTAAGTCCGCCTTCAGTGAATGCTTGGCTTAAAGCAGTTTCGCCAATATCTGGAGCAAACAACACATCCTCTGGAATTTCGTCATCTTGTTCGTCTGTCATTGTTGTAATTTTAAAGTCCCAGGCATTCCCATATACTGATTCAGACTCAGGTACTACATGCATTTGTAGTTTTGAAGTCTCTTTGATATCTTCATTGCGACTATCATCGTCTATATCTAACCCATAGTCACTAAGAAGACTTGACATACTTCCATATTCTTCTTCAGCCCAATCTGTCACATGATTTTCCCCAAGGTCTTCTAGGGCTATAGCGAAGGCTTCTGCTTCTACTTCTTTATTACGTCTAATGTCATCTGCAAGCCAACTCTCAAATGCATCATCACCTTCTTCTTCAATCCATTCACGTACCCAGTCCATATAACTGTAACTACCATCTTCTATTCTGTTTTCATACTCTTCTGGATCGTTTCGTTTAAAATCGTCTTTGAATCTTTCAATTGCTCCTTCTGTAGGACCGCCATAAGAGTCAATAAATTCTTCTACCTCATTATCATCATCTTTCCGATCTGCAATTCTATCTTGTATCAGTTCTTCATCGTAATCTTCTAATTTGGTTTCTCTAATCCATTTATGATATCCAGATAAAAGATCATCAATACTGTTTTCACCGTACAGGATACTGATAGCACTTCTAATCTCAGACCAATCCATATAATCAGGATTTGCAACATCACCATCTGGATTCTGCACATAGAATTCGATAGGCTCTGCTAAGTTAACTACAACCAATCCGCCCTTTGCGTTATAACTATCAAAATAGTTATTAGACTGTGTTGCGGCTGTACACCACTGAGTTCCTTGTCCTAGATAGCATGCCGCCTCTTCGTCCATAGCCCAACGAGCAGTTACACCGTCTTTATCATATATTATTTCAGACTTACCCTTAGGCATTGTTTCTTCTTTACCATATTTTTCTTTAAGGGTTTGTACGTTGTCAACAAATTCTTTTGGATTGCTATATCTTCTAATATCTCTGTATTCTTCTGGTATTCTTGCTTTCAGTTTTTGAAAGTCATACAAAGATTGTCTAAGAGTAGATTCACCATCTTCTATTTTTGGAAAGTTTCTACCGTTTATAAACCAATTAACAAGTTGAAGTGTGTATTGTTTGTTTTGAGTAGGGTCAAACGATTCTATTATCTTAATTACTTCAGATACTATCTCAGTTTGTAATTTTTGTGTTCCTTCTCTCCATGCCTGTTCAACTGTATTTTGCCAACTAGAGTCTCGTGGGTCTTGTTGCATTTTCTTAACAGCAAAATCGTATACATACTGAACAAGTTTGAGACCAGCCAGAGATTGAAACTCCATTAATCCAGGCCTACTGTGAGTCATGTTTATAGCATTGAAAAATTTAGTAGGGAACTTAAAGGTATAATGTGTTTGTGCTCCATAATCATTGCCTCGATAAAATATATAATACGGTTCACTCTTCATTGAATCCATGTTATGTGCATTATGAACGGCTTGTTTTAGACTGCCAAGAACTGATGGCAATTTCAAAGCATCAATTATTTTGCTACCCATTGCATTGACAGTGGCTTGAGTATTGTACTCTATTACAAATTCTCTTGCTCTCATTCCATTCCCCAATCTTTAGGTCGATAATGTTCAGCAACCTTTCTTGCCGCCTCTTGGAATTTATCATCATGCCAGAGTTTAATAAGATCATTGCTCCCATTATAAGTTGGATCGAGCATATATGGCTCAATTTCAACATCTTGTTGATTTGTTATTTCTTCCACTCCCCAGATATTTCTTACATCTTCATCTGGTCTTACATATGCTTGTACTTTAGTGACGTATAACTCTGAATCCTCGGCGGTCTTTGACCGAACCAATTTAACTTTTTTATTGAGATTTATTATGATTAGTCCGCCAACCTCATTGTAGTGATCAAAATAGTTGTCACTATATGTTGCGGCTGTACACCATTGTGTTCCTTGTCCCAAGTAACATGCGGCTTCTTGGTCCATTGGCCAATATGCTGTTCCAAATTCACTTTCGTAAATCTTTTTATATTCGCCTTTAGGTAATTCTTCTTTCTTTCCATATTCATCTCTAAAGTGCTGAACTGATGCCATAAAGTTTTTAGCAGATGTATATTGAGCAATATCTCTATAGTTTACAGTGTGCATTACAGGTAGTCTTGCTTTCATTTTTTGAAAGTAATATAAAGACTCTTTAAGTGTAGATTGACCGTCTTCTATGCTTGGGAATGCGGCTAAATTATCAGAAAGAAACCATTTAACAATTTGCTGTGTGTACTGTTTGTTTGGAGTAGGGTCAAAATATTCAAATTGACGAAGTAGCCAATCAACTATTTCGTCTTTGTGTTCGTTATAGTCCTCTAGGGTAATGTTTTCAACATTATGAGAATTATCAATTGGATTGATTCTCGGTGTGTCCATTAGGTCTAACGCACCCATAGTATAATCATTTTCATACATGTTTGGCGGAAATGCTTTTCGCTGTACTATCGTAGGCAAGCCTATCTTGTCTAGTATCTTTTGCCCGTAATTACCTTTAGTAATCTGGGTTTTGTACTCCGCAATAAATTCATAATAACGCATGTATGTATTTAGTTAAATTTTTTTACCCAGAAAGATTGTAATTCCATAAGAATCAAGTATAATACATCACATAAAACAAAGATTGTTTTTAGTGAAGGTACTAGGTTCGGGACACCATATGATCGGTTATAAATTACCCGGTAATCATTTCCCTAGTATTTTCACTAAATACAATCTATCGTTGTATGAAGTGAAGTAAAAGGCACTTTGGACGCCGGTTCGACTCCGGCCACCTCCACCAATAAACAGCAGAGGGGGTGTCAGGGATTCGACAGAGTGATAAGTAACGGAGCAGACAACGGGGTAGGCGATGACCCTAAATCAAGCAAACACTATAATTGACAACAATTATGAAATGGAAGATTACGCCTTAGCGGCCTAATCCCCCGAGGTTCAAGGTAACCTCGTCACCCAATACCCAGGAGGGGAAATTCGTTTCCCCTCCGCCTTTTTCGATAAATACATCTATGAACATACTTGAATTAGAAAAATTTAAAATCGAAGATGCAATTAATTTCCATGATGAATACAATCCTTTATTGTTTGATGGGGATAAATTAAAGCCTGTTATTAAAAGACAGTTAGATATTATCACTAATGACTTTATTGAATACATGGGAATTCCTGATCTAGCAGTTGAAGATGTAATTATTACAGGTAGTAATGTTGCATATACATATACTCCACATTCAGATATTGATTTACATTTACTTGTAGATTTTGCAAAACTACCTAATTCAGATGTTTACAAAGAATTATTCAATGCTAAGAAGTCTTTATATAATGATACTTACGAAATAACTATCAGAGATATTCCTGTTGAAGTCTATGTACAAGACACAGCACAAGCACATACTAGTTTAGGTGAATACAGTTTATACAAAGATGAGTTTACACGTATTCCTACTAAGAAAAGAGCAAACTTAGATGAAATATCAGCAGAAGCAAAGTTTGAAAGATTAGAAGAACTTTGTATTGAAGGCTTAAAAACAAAAGATTTAGATAAAGTCAACGAAGTCTTATCAATTATCAAACGATATCGACAAGCAGGACTAGATACTAAGGGAGAGTTTGGTCCTGAGAATCTAGCATTTAAGGCAATCAGATCAAAAGGATACTTTCAAGCATTGTTTGATTTACGTAACAAGTTAAGAGCCCAACAACTATCTATTGAAGAAGAACTGCTACGCAGAACATTTGAAGAGTCTATTGGTATCACTGAACAAGAAGTCGAACTATCAGAAGAAGGTGTTACTGAACAGTATGGCGAATACGGCGTAGGCATGTTAGCAAGACGATATAATGTGAGCAGAAAAGAAATAGCAAAGCAAGTCGATTTAGGTGTGCGACTCGAAATGAGGCATAATTCTAAAGTTTCAGCAATTACTCCAGAACTCCGTAGAGAGCAAGCCTCTGAAATAGCAAGAAACAATATTGCAAAAAGGTTAGACTACTATCAACATTATGACAAACATATGCAAGAATCATTGCGATATGATTTAGATCAGGAGTATGATGAATATGGCATGCCAGACTACACTAAGTATCTAAATGCAATTAGTAGGATTGTCAGATACACAAAGAGTAAAGGGGAAATCATCCAACGTCTTCTAAAACAATTTCCTAATATAGATAAAAGAGATGCGAAAATGCTCATAGATCGATGGGAAATGGCAAAACACAGTGTTCGCAAAGATAAAGAAAGTTTAATATCAGAAGAAAAACAATATGCTTTGTATGTTGATGGCAATCCATTAGTCAGGAATTCTAGTCGAACAGAAATAGAAAAACATATAGCATTTTTAAAATCTAAGGGTCACAAAGGTAAGTTTGATATTAGATATGTAGACTTCTCTCCTAAAAGAACATCAACAACGATCGGTGAAGCATCAGGATATATTCCAAGTGAAGCAGAAAGAAATGACCCAAGATTTTCTAGGGCATTATCTGTAGACGTACACCCAGACACAATGAAGAAACAAGCAAAAGCAATGGGACTTGGTAATATTGCACGTGACGGCCGTCCACCACTTCTAAGACCAGGAAAGGCTACAACAAAGAAAAAATCTAATCCTAACAAAGACTTTGGTAAAGGCATATACTAAACAGTGGATGATCACAAGCATTTTTTTGTTGATAATTTCTTAGATGTTGATCTATTAAATAAAACAACATTAGAAAAAAATGAATTGCCTTCTGATGAAACATTGCCTATTAAGTGTGGTTATCTAATAAACTCAGATGGTAGTTTAGAAGAAGATAGAAAAAACCCTACTCTATATAATCGATACCATGACAATTCAATTGTTAAGAGTCTACTCCCTGAGTCTACTGGAGAGTTAATTGATCTTATACAATCGCAACTGCAATCTCATTTATCTAATCCAACTGTGTATAATCTTAAAGTATTGACAAACAATGTTATGGACAAGACACACACATGGGGAAGATGGCACAAAGATTTTAATCCTATAGAAGGTTATGATGATCTTACTAATCTTTGGTTGTCATTCTACACAATAAGCGGAGATGAGGTTAACTCAGAATTTCAAATATCACCCACAGAAGAATGGCCAGACATATGGAAGAGAGGCAGAAAAGAAGTCTTATCAAACAATAGACTTTTATGTCATAATATGAATATGGGCCATCAATATCATCAGCATGACAAAAATGATGTAGTTATAGTGTACATTCGTTGGTACGATAATATTATCAAATAATACTTGACATTACTCCCAAAAGGTCTTATAATTACGGGTATGACTGAGAAATTCTCTAATGCAGTAGAAGCCCGTAAATACTTGGACTCTCTACTCAAGCAAATAAAAACCGTTTCGTTCAATGCTGACATCAGGCAGATATGGACCAACGTGAATGCGATGGTCGATGAACTGTCAACTATAGAAGTCAGATGCAGACAACGTAATAATTGGAATGCCGCTGACATATATAGAGCAGAAATGCAAGAAAATTGTAATCTAATAGAGAAATATATCTTAATGCTAACCCTTATGGAGCCAGAAGGTGACTAAGTTGTTGATTCATATAGGCAAAATAATTCAAATTAATTTGCGAAAAGGCTTGACATCAGACCCAAAAGGCTTTATAATATACATATATTCAATAAAACAACGGAGTTAAAAATGTCTCAATTAACTGATAATCTGACTGTAACATCAGTCCAAACTAAGAAAGCACTTGTAAAAGCATTTGCTAAAAAACGTCCTGCTTTTCTATGGGGTCCTCCCGGAATCGGCAAATCTGAACTCGTAGCAGAAATCTGTAACGAAATGGGCGGTCATATGATCGACCTAAGAATGGCTCAGATGGAACCTACTGATATTCGTGGTATCCCCTTCTTCAACAAAGATTTAGGTGTTATGGATTGGGCACCGCCAATCGAACTTCCTTCTGAGGAACTTGCTAGTCAATATCCTATCGTAGTTCTTTTCTTAGATGAAATGAACTCAGCAATGCCGGCAGTACAAGCGGCAGGCTATCAACTGATACTAAATGGTCGTGTAGGCAAATATGTTCTCCCTGAGAATGTTGTCATTGTTGCGGCAGGTAACAGAGATTCAGACAAAGGTGTTACTTACAGAATGCCGATGCCGTTAGCAAACAGATTTCTTCACTTAGAAATGCGTCCTGACTTCGCTTCTTGGCAGACTTGGGCTGTTTTAAATGACATTCACCAAGATGTAATTGGTTACTTATCATTCGCAAAACAAGACTTGTATGACTTTGATGCTAAATCTTCTAGCAGAGCATTTGCTACTCCTAGAACTTGGACATTTGTTAGTCAACTACTTGAAGAAGATGATTGCGATGCTGATACTCTCTACAATCTTGTAGCAGGTACAGTTGGTGAGGGACTTGCAACTAAGTTTATGGCACATCGTAAGATTGCTAGTAAAATGCCTAACCCATCTGATATCTTATCAGGTAAAGTTAAGGACTTAGATGTTACAGAAATCTCTGCAATGTATTCTTTGACTATCTCAATGTGCTATGAACTTAAAGAGGCACTTAATACTGATAAAGTAGAATCTAAGAAGTTCCACGAAATGTGCGATAACTTCTTTGGCTACATCATGGCTAACTTTGAAACAGAGTTAGTGGTCATGGGTGCGAAAGTTGCACTTAAAACTTACAAACTTCCGATCGAACCTTCTCAGTTGAAAAACTTTGATGACTTTCACAAACGATACGGTAAGTACATTGTTGAGGCAGGCAACTAAAATTGCTGGCCTGGAAGAGTGTAAGGTCCGAGACATTCCTTACACTTTTCCGAACTTTTTACTTGACATGTCTCCCAAAAGGTAGTATAATAGACTTATAAATACTTAAGAGTACTGACACATGACAAAAAACACTTCAACAACTAATAACGACAAAGAGAACAAACTGGCTCATCTAGTCGGTCCTACTGACCCTCAGATAGATAATCAAGCACGTGAACGTTTAATCACTGCTCGTATCGGTCTTCTACTTCGTCATTCATTCTTTGGTAATCTTGCAACTAGACTTGAACTAGTTAATGCTGATGAATGGTGTCCTACTGCCGCAACTGATGGCAAAAGATTCTACTACAATGCACGTTTCATTATGATGTTGCGTAAGAAAGAGGTAGAGTTTCTTGTAGGGCATGAAGTGTTGCATGTAGTATATGATCACATGGATCGTAGAGGTGATAGAGATCCTCAACTTTGGAACATTGCAGATGATTACTGTGTCAATGCTGACTTGAAACGACATAATGTTGGTGAATTTATTACGACTGTACCATGCTTGTATAATTACAAATATGAAAACATGCCAGCAGAACAAGTGTATGATGACCTTTACGAGAATGCAGAATTCATTGATATTGATCAACTGTTAGAACAAATGCTAGATGAACATATGGATGGCGATGGTGAAGGTGCTGGTGGCGATGAAGACGGTGCAGGTGGCAAAGAAGGAAAAGGTCCTGTCAAAATGTCTCAGGCAGAAAAAGATGAACTCAAACAAGAAATCAAGGAAGCAATTCTTTCAGCCGCAGAAGGTGTAGAGGCAGGTAACTTGCCAAAAGGTGTTGAGAGGATGATCAAAGATATGACTGCTCCTGTCATGGACTGGAATGAGTTGATTCAATCAAATGTCACATCTTCATTTAGCAATGACTATTCATTTATGAAGCCTAATCGCAGAGGTTGGCATATGGATGCAATCTTACCTGGTATGACTCCTGGTGAAGAAATCGAGGCAGATGTCTTTATCGATCTATCAGGCTCTATCGGTTACGAACAAGGTTCTACGTTCTTATCAGAAGTAGGAGGCATGATGTCTCAATTCGATGGTTACAAATTACGTGTCCATTGTTTTGATACAGCAGTCTACAACACCAAAGAATACTCAAGTGATAACATGGAAGATATCGAGCAGTATGAAATGTATGGTGGTGGCGGTACTGACTTTGATTGTATTTTCAATCATCTTAAAGAAGAAGGTCGTGTGCCAAAACTTCTTATAGTATTCACAGATGGTTATCCTTTCGGCTCTTGGGGAGACGAGGACTACTGTGATACAACTTGGATCATTCATGGTGATCCTAATCCGAATCCCCCTTTCGGTACGTTTGCTCTTTATGAAGATCATAAGAACAAGGCAAGGGCCGCTTGAGCAAAGACAAGTTAGAACCTCACAGACCTGCTTCGGCAGGTCCAAAGGATAAGTTTATCTATGAAACTCCAGATGGTGGCAATACAGTTTATGCAAGACCATTTGGAGTCCATGAACTAGCACAAAGAAAAAAAGTTTACGAAAACCCGGAGATGCTAAAAGAGAAAGCCTTCTTTGAACGTTGGCATATGTATAGAGATATACTTGAAGCATCAAAAGATAACCCTGCTCTCACCAAGTTACTAGAACAAATTGAGATCATATATAAATTAAGTAATGAAGAAAGAAGAAATAGTTGAACTGAATGAAAATTGAAGACATTAACAAGTCAACTTGGTTTGTTGACAGATATGTAAAACATGTCCCTAAGCATTTTGTAGCAACTCAGGCTAAAGTTACTGATGAAAACTTAACCTGGGTATACGAAAGAACTTATGGAAGATTTAGTATTGTTAGACCTAATCCAGTGCAAAAAGATGATTCAATGTTAGTTAGTACCTTTTGGTTAGAGAATGTGTATGCATTTGAAGATCCAAAGGAAGCAGTTCAATTTGAGTTGACCTGGGCGTAATGTATCTTTGTATTTGTCATGCAGTTAAAGAAGATGAGATAGAGAGACATCATCTTATAGGAACTAAATGCGGTAAGTGTTTACTGCATCCTTTGCCAGAAAAGAAACAAAAGAAGTTTAATAAGAAATATGCTAAAATGATAAAACGGGTAAATTAATCCTGTACTTTTATTTTCAGACCCTCAAAACGTATTAAATAATACTGTTAATGTAAAAACATACAACCAGGAGAATAGAATGAGTTTTTTAAGACACGTAGGAAAACATGGTGATCGTAAGGTCGCAGTAATTTTCCGTGAAGTACCAAATGAAGAACATATGTGTTTAGTCGTATATCCACAATTGTTAAATGCAAATATCCACGATCCACTGATGGCAACTATTGAAAGTGATATCGGTCAGAACAGTGAAGAACTTGCTGATGCGTTAAACAGACAATACACTAAGTCAGGTGATCGTATCCTTCAAGTATTACATGCTGAAGGAATGCTAAAGAAGATTAGAAATTCAGAAGTCATTATGACTCCTGCCTCTAATACTGCTATTAGATTAGATGAACTGAATAAAATGCTTAATGAAATGAAGCAAGGTGCAGAGGCTACTCGTAAGATGGCTGAAGCAGATTCGCAAATGGGCTATACAGGCAATGCCGCTCAAGTCAAAGCAGAATCTGAAAGAGAGAACGCATTGATTGGTGAAGGTAAAAGACCGATG
>Ga0114919_10001670_pt1 | contig 17737 bp, 12 predicted proteins | sample BlataG_FD_88682 | JGI IMG/M metagenome (GOLD analysis project Ga0114919, IMG submission 88682) | Deep subsurface microbial communities from Black Sea to uncover new lineages of life (NeLLi) - Black_00105 metaG | ecosystem: Environmental > Aquatic > Marine > Oceanic > Sediment | place: Atlantic... | reverse complement strand
ATTGTATCTCCAATGATGGATGTAGCTCAAATTCCACGGGGAGTTACTTTTCAAAAAGCGAAGTATAAATGTGTCGGGAGGGGCGGGGTGAAAGTGAAGTTAAGTCACGTTCTAATCATATCCGGAAAGTGCTGATCCGAAATTCAAGAAACCACATATTTCAAAACGGTAAATGAAAAATCCATGAATGTCTTATTGCCGCTGGGGAATCCTGCTTGCAGAAGCCACTGAAAGAGCGCTTGATTTCATTATTGGAGCAATAAGCATGCTCCCAGGAGGCATGGGCACTACCGAGGCAACCATATTGGGACTCTTGATCACACTGTCTATTACGGCTTCCACGGCTTCATTTGCAATCATCTTGACAAGGATTTGCACCCTGTGGTTCGCCGTTATAATTGGCCTGATCTTCCTCGGAATGTATTCAAGAAGCTATAGGAATCTCCGAAAGGTGAGTTTGTTTAAAAGTTCTGCTTGATTACTATCCATCTCGACGGCTTATTACTTCTATGGGGTTGTGCAATTTCAAATAATGTATTTTTTGCTCAACGGTCGAGAAAAGCAAAAGCCTAAAATTGGGGTCATTGCCTGATCAATTTTTTCTATTCCAATTGCGAATCAAGTTTGCAGATCAGAGGCTTTATTGGGTCGTTTGCATCAGACAATTGGTCAAGATTGTTTTTCTGCTTTCCATTGAATTTCCGATGTTGTTACTATTCCGAATCTCTATCGAAGCTTCTTCCGCCCTCTCAGAATGAAAATTATTTCCGTTGCTCCCAGAATGACAATAAATACTATCACTACTGAAATAAAAGGAAGGTAATCATCGGGAGAGGTATCATCCAATGGCGGGGTCACAGTCATATTGAGGGTGACTGTCGCCGCATAAATTATTTCGACTGTTTGATTCAGCCATTGACCATTGAACTTCATGCTAAGGTAATGGGAGCCGTCTTCCAGCCAGAAAGAGTAGTTGCCGTCCGAAGTAATCCAGCTGCCATTGTCCACTTGAATCATAGTCCCTGGAGGAACACTACCTCTTATCTCTCCGTACGTGTGGTTAAACCTATGATCTTCGATTGAAAGAACCGCCTGCGCAAGGTTCTCAGGCGATGGATTTGAAATAATGATCTCATCTATATCAACGAAGCTCGCCCAACTGGGTGTGTTATGGAAACAAAATCTCAGATATCGAGCAGAAATTGACGGATTGAAGACTACTGCCTTATCAAATTCAAAGGAATCAACTACTGTTGCACGATGAATCCAATTATTTCCATCCGTTCCTGAAAATAGCGACCAATTTCTAGGAGCCGAATCAAGGTATGGGCTGAAATATCCCACGAAGCTAATCTGAGCTTCATATCCCAAATCTACCGTTAGATTTGCTGGGAAATAGGCATGCCAGTAGTGATTGTAGAGCTGTTTGTCTATTGTGCGGCCAATCCCGTATTCAATTGGATCGATTTCGTTCGTCGCTTCGATATGCACGGGAACAAGCCCGCTTTTTGGAAGGTTCTCCATCCATAATGTCCTATTATACCATGCCCATATCTCTTCATCACCGGTGATATTAGCAGCCCATTCAAATAAAACTCGATGAGTTTCCAAGTAACCCACGCTCGCACGGTAATTTGATATTGAGTAGCGTTGCCACATTCCGGTATCGAACTCGTGCATGTGCGTTTTCAGAGCAATGATTCCATAATTAAAGAGGTCCAGCGCAATAGTTGACCCATTAAATTCGTATACATAACGGGGAGCTCCCAAGGCATAAATGAATCCATTCAGAATACGAGTTGGGTTTTGAACAGCAGCTGATTCGTTGTATGCTGACTCTTCATACCAAATTGTATCGTCCCAATTTGAGTAAATACCATGTTCCTCCATAGGGTAACGATATGCATTCAATCCTCGCCAAGCAATTGCAAGGTCTTGAAGATCTTCATCCAGAATATAGGAATTTATAAATGCCCCCACAATGAAGCTGTTGGCAAGGGCCGACCACCACGGCTTGGTTTGATTTTCATCGTAGGGATTGGCGTATCGATAAAACCAGATAGATAAATCATCGAAGCGTGACTCGTTCGCTCGCAACCATTCGATTTGCGTTCGAAATTCGCTCAATGGAGTAGAGTCATTGGTGTCATACCAATAGTGATAGATTTCGACCGCATATCTGGCGATCAGTAAAGGGGAGTATTCCAGCTTCCCGTTATAATAGGAAAGAATCACCCCCGATTCATCAAAGTCGTTGTTGAATCCTCTATATTTCATGTAATTACCGTCGGTGAAGTAGAATGGCCTAAAGGTACTGTTTCCATTTGTTCCACCGTCAGCAGTTACAACCGATCCGATCATTCTGTCACACGGATGGCAAATGAAAGTTGTTGAGAATAATATGAAAATTGTGAAGAAAACTGCAATTTTCAATAATATAGTCCGGAGTTTCAATTCACGGAAACGTGAATAAGCAATTGACGGTTTCCCCAATTTACTCTCAGAAAAGTTAATTTCATTGAATCTCATGTCTATTCGCTTCCTCTTGGTCCGTTTCAAACTCAGGGCTTTTCGGCTCGAGTAATCCTTTTTCCGCAGCTTTTTTCAGTAATAAGGAGTTTTCTTCTTTGTTCGTAATGGATATTATAAGAATACCTCACCAAAATTTTTATTCTCAATTAGATGATTAGTAGATAAGTGTTTAGAGCATGTTGATCTTTCGCGATAGAATAAACTTCAGCCAGAATAGACAAGAAGCAACAACCAATTTACTATTAACTTATCAAAAATCCGATGTACGGTATGTGCTTGATCTTGGTTGCGGTTCTGGCCAAATGACAAACACCCTTGTAGAGATATTTTCCGACGCAGTAGTCATTGGGCTTGATATAAGCAAAGAAAGCCTCCTTCATGGAAAGGAATTGAACATACAAAGTGCTCTAATTCAAGCCGACGCTCTGAAATTGCCTTTCGAGGACAATGTCTTCGACATCATAGTAATGCTCGAATTGATCGAACATTTCGAGAATTCAAAGGCGCTTCTTCAAGAAGTCAGTCGCGTTTTGTCCAACCGTGGATTATTGCTAATATCTTCGCCAAATAAATCCTCTATAACTGGAATAACCGGCCGATTGATTTCCCGAGTCTTTGGGCTCTCGCCTTGGAAGGCATGGGATAATTCTCATAAGCGGTTATATGCTCCTGATGAACTTGCGCGAGAGATTAAAGAGGCGGGCTTTGATATTCTGAGAATAGCTGGATACTGGCCATTTCCTGAGGGATGTCAGCACCTCCCTCGATTGGTTGGCGAAATAAAACCAATAAAGAGCTTTGTGCACATAGCCTCAGAAAATAACTTTTTCGTGCGCGCAGGATTCATAACAAACATATTTGCACGGCGAAAATGATTGATTTTATCTCGGAATATTATTGGTAAAGGTGCTTATGATATTATTTTCGTAAGAACTGGTGTATATTGGTAGCCGAAATCAAGAGCCAACTCTTTCGAGAATGGATTTGCGTTTCCTCATTATCATGCAAATAATTGCATAAAAATAGAAAGCCCATATATCTATATTATTGAGAACTTCTTCAATTATATACTCGAATTCACGAAATATTCTGATCCGGAGTGATTCGTCTGTCAGAAACAGAAAAGAGAATCTTCAAGTGTCCCAGATGTCGTAAGCCGATATTGTCCAGAACGGGAGAATGCATATTCTGCCTCCAGAAGTTCGATGAGAAAACTCTCTTTTCATGCCCCAGGTGCGGGGCGCTTGTCGCCCGGTCCGATGAGAAATGCCCCGGCTGCAATGCTCCCCTCTCGGACTCGGGCATAGCTCCTGGAACCATGACTGATAAAGAAGCTGATGAGCTTCTATCCGAGCTCGAGGAGCTTTCCAGAGAGATCGCCGAGAAGGTCGAATCTGGAATGACAGAGATGTCGGCTGCTGAAAAGGAGCGAATAGATCACCTGGTCAAGAAGATGCTCGAGGTTCAGGTAATCGGGGCCGAGGAGCTAGGTGTCCGCGATATTTTTCCGGTAGCAGAGCGAGAAGAAGAGCCGCTGAAAATTCAACCGCTGATCAAAAAGGTAGGAAGGGTCAATGGTCTCGCAGCGCCAAAGAAGGAAAGAATGCCGGGCATGGTGAACGGCATGAAACCTTCCAAACCTATGGAATCGCGACCGCCACTCTCTTGGATGCAGGGAAAAATCGTCGGCAAATTACTTGTTTGGCAGCTCATCGCAATTATTCTCGTTGCCGCGCTCCTGCTATCATCTCTCCTTGCAGTATTCTATCTCGGCGTACAGTCTGAAGAGATCTCCATTGATGGAGAGTTCTCCGATTGGGATTCTGTTCCCTCTTACTCCTTCTCATCGCTCTTACCAGAGCTCGATCTCGAAGTGGCAGAAGCAAAGCTCTCCATCTCCGAGGATTCGTTGCTCATCTACCTAAGACTTGACAATTCGCTCTTCACGGGGACCGATCCGTCCACTTTATACGCCTTTGTAGACACCGATGCAGACTCAGATACGGGCTACAGCGTGAACTCCCATCTCGGGGCAGAATCGCTCGGCATGCTTGCGGGCTGGGAAGGGGATGTGAAGAGTTCGGCGAGAAGTGAATATGTGAGTGAGACCGATCGTAGCAACTGGAGCGCATGGTCAACAAGGGGAGAGCTGTTCTCGGCGCAGGTAGGTCGTGAGATAGAGCTATCATTGCATCTCGGGTCCTCCTCTTCCACGGAGACACCGATCGTTCAGTTAGTCACGGTCATCGAGGGCGTTGAGCGCTGCACCCCAGCGTTATCCCTCAGTGGGACTATATTAGCCGTTCAGAGAGCGCTCATCGATGATGAGGTCGCTGCAACAGCCTCGCCTCCGGTTCTGAATGTCTCGCTTATTGTCCTGGGAGTTGATGACGAGAAATTCACCGTGCAATCATCCCTCTTGAACGATGTTGGTGAGGAGTCCACGGTCGGTCCCATGGTGGCCTCGTCGACCCATTGGACTGCGATAGATATCTCAGCCGATCTCTCGATGCTTCAGGATGGCGAGAGCTTCACCTATGGCCTTTCTATAGCCTCGGATGATTTTTCCGGCTCTCTCCAGGTGATCGGTGAGCCCGCGAGGGGGTATTACCTCTCTATGCCGGATCAGATTAGCATTGACGGCCTATTCAGCGATTGGGACGGAAGGAAAAGCACCGATGCAGATCCCGAACCTCTGGAGAACCCGAACATCGATATTCAGGAGTATGGAGCTGCTACCGAGGCGGGGAATCATTTCTTCTTTCTGAGCGTTGCGGGCACGGCTCTCGACGGTGCGGATGTTCCGGAGCAGCGCTCGAAGACTATACCACAGGGTCCCCCCTCACCTGTCGTCAGATTGAGAAAGACTGGAGAGGATCTGCTCCAGGCATTTATCGATCGCGATCCGGGCAATGAGACTGGCAGATTGATTCAAGCGGGAGATATCTCCATCTGTGCGGATCTTCTCATCGAGATTTATGGTAGAGATGGCATTGTCACCTCGAAATCGGTTGAAGAATGGTCTGCAATATCTCTCTCATGGGGTGCGAAAGGTGATATTGATGAGATAGCGACTGGCTCTCACGGTGTGGAGTTCTCTGTTAGCAAAGTGCTGCTGGGAAATCTCACGGGCTCGGAGATCATTTTCTATATCACCGATTGGAAGGCTCGGTCGGACCATTCGTGGATTGGAGCGGCACTGGCAGATCCCTGGGTAATTCTCGAAGATGGCGATGATTACAGGTCCTCCGACGGTATAAATTGGGTGCTCAACGGCACAATATCACTTGAGACAGGAGACCGAGTGGTAGATTTTGTTATCAGTCCTTCGAGAGAGTATGTGTTTGCGATCACAAATACAGGAAGATCCTATAGATGGTGGGTTGGTCAAAGCTCCACCTGGGGTTCGGTAACAGACGCCATAACAGGAACCACTGATGTCATCGCTATCGCGATGTGTTCCAATGGCGATGGATTCTCAATGACGGCCGATGGGCGTCTCTTCAATAAAACAGAGATGACCCCCATCAATCTTGACAGAGATTGGAATTTCGTTTCTCAAATAGCCGGTAGCTATACAGACTTCTGTGACATAGTATGGCGATCGGGCAACACGCATGCATCCGCCCAATTATACGCACTTCGCTCCACACAGAATACAGCACTCAACAGAACAAACGATGGTGGTTCTTCCTGGAGTCAGGTTGGATCTTTAACAGGCTCTTCCAACACACAAACGCAAATGGTAGTGATAGCTGGCGCCTCCGATAAGCTGTATGTGCTTGAAGAGGACGGGAATATCAGGAATTCATCCGATTCGGGGGCGAGCTGGTCTTCGATCGGTGATCTGCCGCAGCCAGGAGGGGGGAATTCAAGCGTGTATTGTGGAATTGCGATTGATGTCTTCTCAAATATCTGGGTTATTACAGATACCGGCTATTGCTATAAATCTTCGAATGACGGAAATAACTTCATTTATACTGGACGACCAGCCAGCTTGAATGTAGTTAGTATCACGGCTCCGATTCCGGAATTCTCCGCACTGTTGTTTCCTATTCTCACATCACTTGTGGTGCTGATGGCGATTAGATTCAGAGCTTTGAATAGGGGCCGGAAAGAAAGAGATTAACTCATCGGAGGAAGTCTTTCAGCTTGATTATGGGAAAACTTATTTTCAGTTTTTCGTTCTTCCAACAAATATTATCGAGGACACCGTGGCGAAGACTTTTTGCATCGTCATCATTATTATCGCAATCACTGTCGTTTGAGCAATTATTATTGGTAACTCTGAGTGACGCATTGATATTGATTTCGTTGATTTTCTGTCGGATTATTTCTCCGTTTTTAATTTTCAGTACTAAATGCTCCTGTCTTGGTATATCTTCATTTTCCATCCATACCGTTCGCCACATTACAACTGTGCCAGATCCATTGAATTCGAAAATGTCTGGCGATTCGATCTTTGCCGTCACATTTCTATTGGCCAAGTATGTCATGTCATACCATACATTCTCCTCATTCCAGATCGCGTCCTGGCGTCTCGGATTATCTTTGCTCGGCTCACCGGCAACACCTATCCCCACCGAAGCTACCAATAGAATACCAATGACAGAAGCAACAATTACTCGTCTCGGATTCATCTCTATTAATCCCCTTTCGGATCGTTCTTTCTATGAGACGCCAGAGCTAGTTTTATTTAAATAGTTTTCGTTCGTTTCTCCAAGGAATTACTTTTCGTTGACAACAGATTTGCATTAATGGGTAAAATACCTCATAAAATACAATCCGCAATGGATATTTTCATTCTAGAGATAACGTTCAATTTGAAACTGAGCGCCCTTCTCAATTGAGTGAAAATGATCATTAGGAAGAAATTGAGAATGGTTTTTTATTGCTATAGTAATACCATATCATCGTTACTATCTTAGAAACAAAGCTATACTTATTTAAAGGAGAATATTCAACTGTTACAGACGGATCAACTTCCAATGGTGAATTAATGGATGTTCTTGAAAGCTTGCGTAAAAAGGAAGTTGTGAATTCCATTTTCGTCGCAGGCATCCTACTGATAATTGCGGCTGCCTATGTGGCATTTTGGTCGCTGCATCCTAACGTCGTTATTGAGTTGGTTTTCATAATTACCGGCTTTTCCTTCATTCTATTAAGGTTCTGGCTTGTACCATATGGATCAGAAGAAGACAAGCGTCTTGAAGCTGCAATCGATTCTCACAAACTGACGATAGCTTCTAGATTTATCAAATGGCTAACGCTAGGTAATCGCCTTGTGAGATTCTTTCCATTTATCGCCGTGTTACTGTTGGCTTCTATGTATGCATATAATCGGTTCTTATCGCCTCGACCAGAATTGGGAAATGGGGATTACATACTCATTGCTATCGCAGCAGTTATGATGATCTATAACATGATTCCTAAGAAGTATTCAATAGAGAGGGATTTCGTATTTTTATTCTTGATTCTAATCTTCCTGTTCCTGATTGCCCCTATTGCTATCTATGATCAAACCGTGGGTGATCCTGATTCAGTCACAACATCGCCTTGGGTTCATTATTTTGTTTCTGTTCCGGCGAGCGCTATGACCAGTCTGTTCGGAGTCTCATCATCGGCTCATTTCGATCCTCAGATCGGGTCCCAAATTGTATATTCTCTAAGCAACGGAGGTCAGAGTGCTGTCGGTATTGCTCTTGGATGCAGTGGTCTCTACTCCGTTATTATTTTCTTCTGTGCTTACGCAAGCTTTCTATTGACAAACTTTACCTCTCTTGAGAGGAGGCTGATATATGCCTTTGTTCTTGGTTTTGCGCTAGCATGGTTTGCTAATATCATTAGGATCGCTACGACCGTCGCGGCGGGGAGCTGGTGGGGTTCTGAAACACTCTTTTGGTTTCATGAAAACATTGGAATACTCATTTTCCTCGCTTGGACTGCTCTGTTCTGGTATCTAATATTTAAATATATTGCATCGTCAGAATCTCTTAGGAAACGAGAGGCGAAAGATGCTCCTGATTCCTCGGCCTGAGCGATTAGCACCTTTTCGGGATATACCGGACGTTGCACTATTTATGTTTTCAAAGCCTTAGCCATAGCAAGTATTAGGATATACTAAAAAGCAAATTCCTCAAAGTAAATCTATGTTTGTTTAATTGGAAGGAGGATAACTATTGAGATCCGCGAAAAGAACTTGGTTCGCAATATCGAGCGTGGCCTTTGCAAATCTCATTGTTAGGTTCTCCTCTCTTGCCTTTCTTATTCTCCTTGCAAGAATTATCACTGTCGAAGATTATGGTCTATTTCGCTCAGTACTAGCGATGGGTATTCTTGCAGGTTTCTTCACGACCTCCGGAGCGGCTGCATATGTTGCAAGGACAACAAGCTATTATCTTCACGATGAGAAGGAGGTGGCGAGAACAATTACCGCAGGTTTCATTATCCAGTTCCTTTTTTTTATTGTATCGATTCTCATTCTCTTCTTGCTGAGACAGCTGTCATCTCCCGTACTTCTCGTTCTTGTTGGAGCGATAATTTTTGATTATACTTCATCCATACTTCGCGGAAGACATTTATTCGGTACAGTCTCAATGTTTTTTGTGCTTGTGGGAGTCTTCAAACTCCTCTTTTTATTGCTTCTCGGTTTCATTCTTGACATCTCTTTGAGCATAACTGCGATAGTTGCGATCTTCTCTCTTTCAGTTATTCCAGCGTTGGTGCCGATCTTATTATTAAGGGGAAAGTTCTCGAATCTATGGAGCCGCCATCTGACGCGGGGGAAGATCACGGAAGGATTGCGATTTTCTCTCCCTATCACTCTCATAGCCATTTCGCATTATTCAACAATCAATCTTATTGTACCATTTGCGAATGTTGAGTACGGAAGCGCTGTCGCCTCATATTTATCAGTAGCTTTGACTTTTGGAGCCATTTTAACTTTCGTGCCTTCCGCGATAAATTTTGTCATTATGCCAACAACAGCAAGAATATCTAGTTCTCGCGTAGTGGTCAGCAATCTCAAGATCTACGCAATTCTAACTAGCGCGCTATCTTGCATTGTGTTGCTCGGTCTGTTGATCTTTCCTTCGCAAGCCATTGAGATATTGTTCTCGTCTGATTACCTGCCTGCCGCACAGTATTTTCCGTTTATTATTACTGGCTTTTTCTTTTTGGCCATTGCTACTGTATTCGATGCGGTTTGGATCGGGGCTGCCGTTCTTAGAATTCCCCTGATAACCAATGGAATAGGAGCAATCGTTAATCTGGGATGTATACTCATTGCTGTTTCCAGCAATTTAGATGCCATTCATCTTGCCTTGGCATTTTTAGTCTCTCGATTCATCACGCTTATCTTGATAATTTTGATAACGATTTTAAAATGGGGTGAACTGGGCGTAGGTGATGAGGCTGAAACAATAGTCCCTGAGCTTGAATAGTTCATCCGAATTGGTTCCGGTCTCTGAATCCAAAGCCTTTACCATTTGGCAGCCATGAACATATTGGAGCTTATCAAATCTCAGCCTCTTCGATGACACGAATTCTTGTGAAAATATGATATACTTTCGGGAAGATATTGGAGCCGATATATTTGTCATATAGACATATGAATCGCTGAGAGCTTGTGTTAATGGCCTGAGCGATTTGTGATTAAGGAGATTGAGAGATGAGGATTGCCATATTTTCGAACACCCCTGCACAAATTCATTTTTACAAGAATATCGCAAGCGATCTGCAGCGGCGAGGACATAAGATTAAATTTCTTCTTAGGGATTACAAAGAAACAATCGCTGTTGCAAATGAATTGGGTATTGAATATTTCATATATTCAAAGGCGGTTAGTTCCAAAATCGGTAGATCGTGGGCTTTTCCAGGACGAATGGTTAGGGCGATTAGGTTCCTCAAAGAATTCAAACCAGACATTCTGATGGGTTTCGGGGTTTACGATGCATATTCTTCGGCCTTATTATGTAAGCCTTGTATAGAATTCGCGGATTCCGAACCATCAATCAATACTGTCTACACACTACAGCTTAAGATGTATGTGCCCTTTGTTGATACTTTGATAACACCGGAATCCTTTCTCGACGACCTTGGCGAAAGACAGATTAGGATCAAAGGATTCAAAGAACTGGCATATCTTCACAATAATTATCTCAAGACAGATGAAAGTATCTTCGATATCCTTGGCTTAGAAAAGAATGAGGATTTCGTTGTAATGAGGTTCAATGCCTTTGACGCAGTTCATGATGTTGGCGTTCGGGGATTTGCCTTTGAGCACAAGAGAAAGTTAGTTAAGGAGCTGGAAAAGGACGCCTCCATTTTCATCTCTTCTGAGGGAAGAGTCTCAAAAGATTTTGAGAAATATTTGCTCAAAACACCTTTCCACAGAATTCATGATGTGCTGTATTATGCTAAATTGCTTATTGGGGACAGTCAGACTATGACAACAGAAGCCGGGATTTTAGGCACACCAGCTATTAGATGTAATTCCTTCGTTGGCGAGAATGATATGAGCAATTTTAGCGAACTGGAAAATAAATACGGTTTAATTTTCAATTTTGAGAATCCGGAAAAAGCGCTTGAGAAGGCTGTCGAATTAATTCATAACCCCAATCTCAAGCAAGAATGGAAGATGAAGAGAGAGAGATTGCTGAGAGATAAGATTGATGTGACGAAATTTATGGTCTGGTTTATTGAGAATTATCCTGAGAGCATGCGAATAATGAAACAAGAGCCAGAATCACAGCTCAGATTCAAGTGAATTGATCAGATCAAGCGTATTCCCATCGTGACACAATTGCTTTGAGATAGGATTAAAAAGGTTAATAGTGAACCCATTGGGTGATTGTCACGAAATAATTCAAATGAATATGATTTAATCAATGAATAGATATTAAGGTCACAGTTAAACTGGCATTAACAAGGGACGTGTCCTATGAAATTCATGCTTGTATCTCTCTATGGGGCGCCGCCAGTTGCAAATGCTCAATCATATCGAGCGGGAAAAATCGCAAAGTACTTGCGGAAACTGGGCCATGAAGTAATAATTGTTACTCACGTAATAAACAAACGATCTGTATTTGATGACAGGCTCAAGAATGATATGGAACGATACGGTGATGTCAAGGTCATTAGATTAAAACCACCTTTTATCCCTCCACGGTATCGATTGATCTACGCTCTTAATGCCGTTGGTATTCCTGATAATTACATCTTCTTTGCTCTCCGCAACTTTGGTAAGATTCGGGCGCTCATCGAAAGCAATAATATTGAATGTATCTTGACTTCGAACACGCCAAGCGGTCATATACTGGGGTCATTCCTGGCTCAAAGACTTGAGATCAAATGGATAGCGGATCTTGCAGATCTTTGGGCGGAGAATCCCTATCTATACATGCCAACTAAATTTCATAAATCATTTCAAGAAAAGATTGAGAGAAAGATTCTTCGTAAGGCAGATATGATCACCTATTCTGCAGAAACTTGGGCGGAAATTCTGAGCGAACGCTTTCCAGATATGCCTCTCTGTCATATCCCAAATGGATATGATCCAGAAGAATTCTTATTTGTGGACTCCACAGCAAATCAAGGCGAAGTTCTTAAGTTCTGCTATTTTGGCACAATTTATAGGAATTTCGATCTCGGTTTTCTGAGGGCATTTGTGGATTTCGTTAAGGATAACCCAACTGCGAAGAATCTCGTGAAGCTGAATCTGATTGGGCAAATCGCGCCAAATAAACATCGAGAGATACTCGATCTATCAAATGGTTGGGCCAATATTGATATATCCGGCCAAATCCCTCATTTTGATATGATTACTGAGATAATGGGCAGCGATTTCTTGATATTTAGCGTAGGTATGAGCCCTGCCGTAGTTCAATACAATCCAATGCCATCGCGAGTACCTATCTATTTTGGATCTGGCAAGCCAACAATAGCATGTTGCATTCCAGGAAGTTATGTGGATTCATTGTTTCGCAGACTGGGATGTTGGAGAGTTGTCGATGTAAATAATATTGATTCAATCAGGAGAAGCATAGAGGATGCATGGGATCTATTCAATTCAACCACGAATTTGAAGAATTGCAGATTTTGGAATAGCTCATCAGAGGCATTGCAATGGAATGGTATAATAGAGCGATTCGAAGAATATTTACATCAGATGCTACAATGAGGTCCCGCAATTTTCTCATTGTTGCATTACTGCTTATTCTCCTCCTTTTAGTCATCAACATCGTTCTCCCTTCACTTTTCTACGGTTCACAGATCATCCCCGGCACAGATGAACTTCGATTATTTGATCGAGGAAAAGGCATCGCGAATGGTGCAATCGATATATATCACCTATGGAATCAGCCACAATATATTGATACGTATCCTCCTGGCTATTCGATAATTGTGGCTGAAATAGTATCTATGTTTCCAGGTGCGGATGCTTTCATAGTTTCTTATTCATTTCGAATAATTCTTTTCAGCCTCATACTGGTATTGTATCTCTGGTTGGGTCTCTTCTTGTCTCGCAATATTGCTCTTTTAGCGGTTTTCTTCAAAGGCTGTCTGTTTGTGGTTTTTGTGAACTCTTCTAACCATTATATCTATCTCTTTTCTGAATCAGCTTATTTGGGAGGCAGTGTTTTCACCGAGATTTCCGTCTTATTCGCACTTATCTTCACCCTCAGGTATCTCCTCAAAAAAGGATCAGATAGATGCAATCTTACTGTGATTTTTCTCGTGGGATTGTTTCATGGATTGACTCATATGTCTGGATTCATATCCTTCACAATTTTCTTCTCGCTCTTCATGGTGGCTCTCCGATTGATTCCATTTATGCTGGTACCCCGCTACGGATTATGGACAGATCATCCTCTTCGATCAATAGAGAGAGGCAGATTAATGATGCCAGTTTTCATCAGTCTCTTGCTTCCTCTTCTGATTTTTCTGACTTACTACCTAAGGATACTGATTGAGCTATCCTCAGCGACATACAACATCGAAAATATTCTACCAATTCCGGTTTCGTTATCTGTATATTTAATTGCAATTCTGCTATTTTTCATAATTGGAGTTGCCGGGCTTTTACTTAGAACAGGAAGTGAATACCGGGGCATTATGCCAGGTATTCCACATTTATCAAAGAAGGTTTGGCGAACTTTTATGGCGCTGTTTCTAATTGGATTTGTGGTCATCGCAATTGCGGTGAATCTTGATCCAGATCGCTTCGACTACTCGGGTTTCGTTATAACAGTTGTCTTTTCGTCTTTGTTGCCAATTGAAGTTCAGACTCCTGTTTCTATTCTGAGTTATGTTGCTGGTATTTTCCTGTTTTTTTTGTCCTTCGTAGGTCTTATTGGGCTAATGAAGCAGGTAAGAATCGGCGCATATTTCATTTCTTATTTCTACCTACTTTGTTATTTTTTCTTTGTAATAATATTCATACTAGGGGTTATTATGCCTCATCGTTCAATGTTCTTCCTCATTTTATTGCCAATTCTGCTGGCATCCTCCGTTGGCAATTTGAAAATAATATTGATCGATCTTTTTTCACGAAAAAGACCAAGCATACTTCCATCAGTCAAGAGCATCTCTCGTCAGGCTGCTGTCATTATTATCACGAGCTTTCTTGTAATCGCGATTGTTTCCAGGGCGAACATGGATCCAGCTATCAGAGAAGAAGTTGAATCGAAGAGCCCGTTCACTTTCGGCTCGTTGACACCGCCAATTATTACCTCAGAATTGATAGAGGAAGTCGAAAAGGTGCATGTTTCCGGTGAAGCTATTCTCTCGACCCCAGTTACTCAGACCGCACTATATGCGATTCTAGATATGGAACCAAAGGTCCCGTACTATAACCCCCAGACGTATTTTAACTCCGAATATGCCGATGCATATTTCGCTTTGTACTTCATAGGAGGACACGCTCCTGCAGACTGGTTGATTAGAAATAATGGCACTCTGGTAGTTATTGGGTATGCAGATATACACGGTGGGTCGAATGGTTTCGGACGGACTCCTATTGACATTGATAGATTCGAAGAAGATGTTGATGAAGGGAATCTCATCAGGATCTACCTCAACATTGATGTAGGTGCGATATATCGCCTCAATGAGACCAAATTAAAATGATGGATCCTCCAGCACGGGAGGTGGATTGGCAATTGTAATTCTTAAGCTGACTTTAACGGCTCCGGAAGGTATTAAAAGATCGTCCCAAAGCTGACTTAGAAAACGAATTGCAGCTATGCTTAATCATCAATCTACCTCATTCCTCGGTAAATATCAATTACTCTTGCAGCAATTCTGTCCCAGCTGAACTCCTCCGCGGAAAGAAAAGGCTTTTCCGAAGCTTCCTTTTTAATAATCTTTTCCATTCCTTCTGAAAGTGCTTCAACGCTGACCTCTTTCGCGATGTATCCCATATTCTCGTCTCGAATTAATTCAGAAACATCACCTACATCAAAGGATACCACCCTTGTCCCAGTCGCAAGTGCTTCCCTCACGACGAGAGGACTCCCCTCCCATTTCGATGCAAGCATTATCATTTCGGATGCGAAAAGCAATACTCTGATTTTTTCATGGGATAACCCGCCCAGAAAGATAATTCGATGATTCAAATTGAGTTTTCTTGCCAGATGCTCGAGTACTTTTCTTTGCTTTCCTTCACCCACTATTGCTAGCTTCAGCATATTATGTTCCTGGGTTAATTTGGAGAAAGCCTGTATTATGAGATTAACATTCTTTTCATGTTCCAGCCTTCCGATGAAACATATAATTCTGTCATTTTCTTCAAAATTGAAACGGTCTAAAGCCTCTTTTTTCGTCATATCTCTTTCAAAGAATGTGTCTAAAACACCGGGAGGTAAAATAGCCGCTTTTTCTGATATCCATGGAAAGGAATCTTGGTAGGTTTTCAATGACTTCTTATCAACGAATAGGAGCGTATCAGCCATTATTAGCCCTATGATTTCCAGGAAGGCGTATAAACTGCCAACGCCGATGCCTTTGTTCTTGAATACCGCTCTCCTTGTCGGACCGTGAATTGAACAAACGAATAATCGCTTTTTCTTCGTTATGATGAGGAAAGGGATCATTTGATCAGGTCTGTGAAAATGCAATATCAAGTCTCGTTTTTTGCGCAAGGAAAAAGCAACACTAAATAATCTGAAAGGATACGAATAATTAGATATTCTCCTTTCGGCGACTATTATTTCGTTTCGCTCTCTCTCCCTCGGGGATATCATTATGCCGACGCGCGAGATTTTCACACCCTTCTTTTCAAGCGCTAAGCTCAAAGCTTTTGCGTAATTCCCTGTACCGCCTTGAGTATCTGAATAGAAATCCGTATTCGTTATCATTGCGACTTCTATTGTTTTCCCAGCTTTGTCAAAGCTAACCAAATTCTCCTTTTCAGGTTTCATCTTTATCTTTCCATAGATAGTAACTATCTTGTTGCTTTCTCACGAGGATAACAGAATATCATATTCTATTCCTTTCGATACATCTATGAGCTTTTTCTGATCATAAAGATCGCGGGTGTTTACCTATTACAACACCATAATAATGGCGATCACACCGAATACTAAATATATGCTCAAAATTGTTCTTACCAGGTTCTTCTCTGTCATTGGTCTGATGCTCAGAATAAGATACGCCAATTTGAATCTCTCAGCACCTTTTGGCGGACTGAGTCTTCCGTCATCATGAATTATTGGTTTCGAATGCGCTTTTCTGACCGTATCCGGATCGATTCTCTTGATGAATGTATAATAAATCGCAGCGAATAACTCATAAAAAGCTGGAGCTATGGCAATTATTCCAATGAATTCGATGCTTGCCATTATCACACCGACGCCTATCAAAGCTCCCATGGAGTAAGTACCCACATTTCCGACAAAGGTGATCGCAGGATATCCGTTGAAATAATTCAACCCCAATGCCGTTCCCAGTAATGCAGAGAAGATAAGGATGGATTGAAAATTGGCTTCTATGAGCGTTGCAACCATTAGAAGCGAAAATGAGATTATGGCCACCTGCCCAGTTTCGAGACCATTATATCCCGCAGACATGTTCATTGCGTTTGCAACTCCAGTTATACCAATAGGAACGAGGATCAGCCAGTAGAATAGATCAATGGATGAGAGATCAATATTCAGCCCAAATGGCAGATCAATAACTGAATCTCCAAAGTGCACTACAACAAGAGGAAGGGCTGCAAATGCCAAGATGATTGGCTTGATTTTCCGTGGGATATCTGAAATGTCATCTAGCATACCCAAAAAGCCGGCAAAGAAGAGTACCCCTATCGCAGCGAGTATTGGCTGCTCATAGAAGCTATCTGACAGCTTCAGTATTCCGGCAGCAAGAAGGATTCCTATCGGAAAACCAAAAAGTACTGAGAGACCACCAAGTTCGGGTATCTCATTCTTATCCTTCCTATTTCGGTCAACGCCAACGATTCCTCTTTCTTTCATTCTTTTCATTATTGACGGAACAACCATGTAGGTGGCTAACCCAGAAACGGCTATGGCGATAATAAATGCAATCGTATTGAAAAGTAACTCGGGATCTATGTTATCAAACATACGCTTCTTTTCCAAATCGGATATCTAATTTATATAGATGAGTTTCCGAAGAGTTCTTTGACAAGCCCGAGCCCTCAGCTATCATATTAGCTGGTATTATCTTTCTTCTGAAAAGAATCGAAGCCAAATGTCCTGCTGCCAAATTTTATCAAATCATTATTGTGAGTCGCAACTACAATCGTTGTATTGAATTCCGTTTTCACCTTCTCGAAGTATCTCATAACATTGATCTCATTTTCCTTGTCCAAATTACCGGTTGGTTCGTCAGCCAGGAGTACTTTGGGATTGTTTGCCATTGCCCTTGCTATTGCTGCTCTCTGCGCCTCCCCGCCGCTCACAGTGTTCGCCTTTTCATATGCCAGATCGGCAATATCGAATACCTCAAGGAGCTTTTGGGCTCTCTTCATATCCTTTTTTCGTGCGAGCTTCAGCGGAAGCGCAACATTCTCGAAAATTGTGAGATCAGTAATTAAATTATAATCCTGGAAGACAAAGCCGACATTCAGCAGGCGAAACCTTGCCAGTCGATCCTCAGACATCTGGTCAATTCTGGTACCATTTATGAATACCTTTCCTGATGTGGGACGATCCAACCCAGCAATGAGATTTAATAGAGTAGT
>Ga0114919_10001667_pt1 | contig 17751 bp, 16 predicted proteins | sample BlataG_FD_88682 | JGI IMG/M metagenome (GOLD analysis project Ga0114919, IMG submission 88682) | Deep subsurface microbial communities from Black Sea to uncover new lineages of life (NeLLi) - Black_00105 metaG | ecosystem: Environmental > Aquatic > Marine > Oceanic > Sediment | place: Atlantic... | reverse complement strand
TATTTTGTTACTCAATCTAATGGTCAGGAACCAAACTGGATCGATCCAAGTAACCCCCTAACGGGAAGTGCACCAGCTTCAGGAAGTATGTTTCCATACCCGTTACTTTCTGTCTCTAATCCAGGAACGGGTAATCGCTTGAATCTTTCGTGGTTGCCTACGTCGGGATCGTTACCTACGGGGTCTTACGAGTATGCGACTCCTTTGTACTCTAGGCTTCTAAGAAAACCTACTGATACAATCGGAGGTCCCTTCGATCCTACAGCTACTGTTTTAATCACTCAAGGAGCTATTTCTAGTTCCTACCAAGACAATAACGTTTATAATCACCAAGAGTATTGCTATTCAATTTACTATGCTTTCCAGACAGGATCGGGAGGTGTAACGTCTCCGTGGGTGCCTAGGGAAGGAGTGGGTACAGGGTCAGCTACTCCAACAGATATAACGGCTCCAGGACAGGCCCAATCTCTAGCTCTCTCACAAGTATCAACAGCCCGTACTGTACTTATAGATGGTAGAGGAGAGGTAACACTATTGTGGACTAATCCATCAGACACAGACTTCACGGGAGTGGTGGTTCTTCGTGATAGAACTTTAGCTACTGGCTTAGCATCCTTCACGGTGCCTACAGATGGTCGTTTCTATAAAAGGGGAGATGTAGTGGGAGGAGCTGTGGTCATATATAGCGAGCAGGGGCTGTCTCCAGGGGGAAGCGAATCGCTTGTCGATGAAAACTTGTCCCCCAACTACCTGTACCACTATGCTATATACTCACACGATCGAAGCTACTTCTATTCGTCAGGAAGTACTATAACAGCAGGTAGCCTATAGTGTCTTACCAATATGGAACAGGAGCTAGTGGGAGCGTCTATGTACCTATAGTTACGCCCTTTGCGGCGGCAAATTATGACTATAGGCTTGGGCCAGCAGACTACCACATTCAGTATGTGATGGAGAATCATCGCCTTCAGCTTCGTATTGGAGGGGAAGCATGCTACATTCTAAGACGAAGAAGGTCTGGTAGTACCGTAACAGATCAAACAGTTTCTGTTTGGGAGTACTGGATGGGTCCAGATAGGGCTCGGTACTATAGAGCTCTTGTATGGGACGGGCAGGGGATGCATCCAGACTTTAGACCTTACATAGCTTCTGAGGAAGATAACGTTCCGTTCACCGTCGCATTTGACGGAGCGGACGCAACAAGAGTAATAGACTACCTCGACCTTATTGCCAACACAGAGTATGCTCTTTTTGAGGACAAGTCTACAGATCCTCATAGGTGGTTTATTGTCGTAAATGAGGGCTACGATCCTCGAGCTGTAACGGTCACGTACTCGTACTCGGTCTTAGCAGCTGGGACTGACGTCACCAATCTCGAGCCAGATAGGGACGACCCTATATACTTTGGGAGCAAATATGGGTGGTATCAGCTTACTACCCCAGCAACTGACTGGACGGGACCAAATCAGTTCCTTATCAGGTTCCCCTTTATGATCAGAGACGAGAAACGAACTCCAACGGGACGTATTCTCTTGGATGAGCGTAGGTGCTGGACGTTGGGAGAGCCTGAGGTTAGAGATAGAGACATCATAGTAAGGCCAGCGATTACAGGTATCCGTCCTGAAGAGGAGCGGTATGAGATAACCAGCGTCGGGTACTCGTTTGTAAGATCGATGTCCACAAGCACATACTACCGCCTTTCTCAGCAATTCCAAGTGAGGCGGTTAGAGAAAGCAGAAGAGTTTTACAACATTCCTCTGATTACAGAATGATAAGCTTCGAACTTGTGAACCCAGGGTGGCTTGAAAGTATGTCAAGCATCACTCGTCAGCAGAGGTATATAAGGATCTCTCTTACGAAGGCTGCTCAAGGAGCGCTTCAGGTAGCTCGCGAAGCTATTCGTCAGGTATCAGATCTTCCACGAGAGGTCATTAGGGAACTAGTAGGTAACTTTCATTATACTATCAATTACCAGTCTATGCAAATCTTTCTTAGTACGGAGGCTGATTTGAGTGCTTATTCTGAAGAGGACCGGAGAGTGATAGCAGTACCGTTGGCAGAGGCGAAGGAAAAAGCGTACGAGGCTGCCAAAAGAGCCTTCTTCAAAGAAGGTCACAAGATATTACCTCGTATTCTCAAAGACAAGATAAACGTGTAGACATTGAAACTCTTCCAAAAATCCCATATCTTTAGGTAGAGTGGGGAAAGACCCGTGACTCCATATCGTTCAAGCATGAGATGGCGGTTCACAGAAGCCGCAATCGATGAATTTGTAGAATACATACGTAGGGTCTTTACCTACCACGATAGCTTCACCAATGAGGGAGCTACCGGCGTGATCAACCTAGGCCTGGATAATAAAGGCATAGCGTTTGATCACTACTTCAGAGAGTTTGAACAGTACCCTGTAATCACTGTTTCGGGCCAGGGCGGTCCTATGGACGATGCAGGGATCGGTGGAGTAAAGGACGAGGAGAGGTACGAGCAGGTTATAGGCTCCTCTGTTGGAGTTACTCGATCTGCTACAATCGGTACATCTCTGGAGCTTTCGGCTGCAACAGCGTTTGTGTCGGAGGCTGAGTTCACTCTGAGAACCGTTGAAACCTTTATGAAGGGGAGGGGGCCTGCAGGAAGCGTTACAGTATCGCTATATGAAGGCGATACAGTACTGGGACCTGTGCAGCTAGTTGCTTCTGGAAGTATTACAGGCTTCACGTCTTCTAAATATGTGACGAAGTCCTGTGAACTTTACCCTAACCCCGACCTTGAGAAGGAAGCCTATTACTGGCTTTCTTACTCTACCGATAGTGAGAGCGAGTACGCCCTTGGCGTGAACTCCTCTGTACCAAGATTGAGGGCATACAGGAGTGGTAGTCAGGACTGGACAGTAGTGTCCGGTTCCATAGCTTCCGTTATACAGGGAGCACCTCATGTGGTTATTGGAGGTACTTCCACTTTCGGGTTGCTCTTTAACTGTGTAGATCGTACTGCTACGAAGTCGCGACGACTTGCCGAGCTGGTCGCTATCTTCCTCAAGCTTGCCCGAAGGGGTAACATAGATAGGCAGATCAGCGACAATGTCAAGATCGACTGGGGAGCTCTTTCGAACATGACGAAGAAGGGACTCGCTGTCGAGAGCGTGACTTTTGGTGGAGAGCAGATACAAGAACGGGGAGACGAGATAATCTATACGAACTCCGTGACGGTTACTGTTCGAGGTGAGTGGGGAGTCGCATTCGAGCGAGCCCTCCTTGAGGAGCTTGATATCGATACAGAGAGCTATTGACGTGGAACTGAAGAACGTAAGAATAGAGTCTAATAGAACAGTACATCCTAAGACTCCTCTTGAGTGGCTCAAGGTAGGGCGAACAGTACGTATATATGAGAGTATGGGTCTACTGAGCTTCGCTTTTCCACGGAGGCATCGGGTTAGCTCTTTTAAGTTTGAGTGTCCAAAAGGAAAAGGGCCAGCTCGTTTTGAACTTTTTGCAGACAACCAGTCAGTCTCTAGTGGTAATCTAGACCCAAGCACAGGGACGACTATCGTATTTCCACAAACGACGTGCGGAACGCTTCACTTCTTTTATGGAGCGAGTTATGCGCACAAAAGCATCTTTCTGACGAAAGTCGAGATCGACTAGGAGGCCTCGCTAATGACTTATGTAGCACCAGGCGTTCAGGTTACCGTTGTAGAGAATCGTCGTATAATCAACCTGGCTGAGGATGTTCGTGTGCCAGCTATCGTTGGTGTTGGACCAACTATATTGACCGCCACGAACGAGGCAGTTGAGAGAGGAGCTTCTGGATCGGTAGATCCGTTGGCTCACACTCCCATAGATGCTATGGCTTCTGGGTCGGTTCTACTCACTAACTTGCCGAATAATCTAGCGACATCAGGAAGCCTGAACTTTGAAGACAACCTCTACGCGATTTGGGAAGACTTCTCGATTGACGCATCTGGAAATATCCTGTGGAAGGATACCGCCGGCTGTGTTGCGAACGCGTCTCTCGATGAGGGAGAGGTCTACTACGCAAACTATACCTACGTAGTTGACGAGAGCCAGTATAATCCAGCAACGTTTGTTGACTCAAACGACATAATTGATACATATGGTAGTGAGGATCCAACTGACGGATGTCTTACGATCGCTGGACGAATGGCTTTGGAGAACGGAGCGCCAGCTGCTATCCTTGTACAGATCAGCGGTAGCGCAACCACGGCTAACTACCTTGAAGCGATCAACAAGTTACAGAAGCAGCGTACTGTGTCCTACGTAATGGCAGTCTTCCCATCAGGGTCGATGTCCTTGTCTGATATGAGAACAGTACAGAGCTACCTCAAGACGCATTCAGACCAGATGAGTCAGGAGACTGTTGGGCTTGAGCGTGGAGTGATCATAGGAGATGCATCCGACCACTACGCATTAAGCGGTGGTGTTTCGATGGGTAGTGGAGAGGTAGACGATCACATCTCACGTGTCCAGGCCATCGCCTCTAAAGAGGTCATCTACGCTGCTCCATGTTATGGGACTCGTAAGGATGACAGCGGCGCCACAATGACTCTTGATGCTAACTATGCTGCTTGTGCTTTGGCTGGTCTTATCGCAGGACAGATGAATGTACAGACTCCTGTGACAGGAAAGCAGCTTGTAGGGTATACAGTCATCAACAACTACTGGACAGACTTTGAAATGAACAGGCTTGGCTCCGCTGGAGTCACAGTTCTGTATGGTCACCAGGATGTTGTAAAGGTACGAGATGCGCTCACGACTGATGTTGGTTCTGCCGAAACAGCGGAGCCATCAGTGGTTGACATCGAACGTAGAGTCAAGAGAGCTCTACGCGATGGTCTTAACTCTCGCTTCATGGGCAAGGGCGTTATCGTCAACGAGGATACTGAGGATGACGTGGCAAGTGCTGCTATATCTATCCTTTCACATCTTACAAGAGATGGTGTGATTGCTTCATACGGAACGAAGAACGATCCAGATACTGGAGAAGTACCAGTGTCAGCACAGCAGGATACGAGCGAGCCTCGTAGGATCAACGTTACTGCTTCGTACAAGCCGTCGTACCCACTGAACTACATCAAGGTGACAGTTAATACCTACGTGTAACATATCGGAGGAAATAGAATATGGGACTGCCTCCAGCAGAAACTAGTTCTGTCGTTTATTATGCATATGACGTAAAGATCGACGGAAAGAATGTTGGTACACTACAGAACTTCTCTCCAACATCGAATAGGGCGCTTGAGCGAATCCGAGAGATAGCACATAGTGCTGTTGACACCATCGAGATCACTCCTGGACGAACCGACAGCTCGATCACTATAGAGAAGCTTGAGCTCTACAACAAGAGCCTTATAGAGGCACTTGGGTACGACCCTTCGGGGGTCGCGGACCTAGAGAGCTCATTCGACATCATTGAGGTTATGCACAGGCCAGATGGTACGAAGCGTACTATTATCTACGACCGGTGCTGGGTCGAGACCTATGGTAAGACCGTCAACCTTACTACAATCTCTGTTACAGAGAACGTTACCGTTCAAGTTACCAACATTATAATCAAACCAGAGTAATCTAGCGGCGTAGGGGAATGAGTATCAATCGTGCGCATTCCCCTATGCTCGCATTCCCTCCCTTTAATTCCCCCACCTAGAAAGGACTTCTCATGGGTGTAGTAGAGACCCTACACACAATAGCTGATATAGGATATATACGCGACTTCCCATTTAAGGATTGGGAAGGATCTGAGATTGCAGGTGTTGAGATCTGTATGAGACTTCTCAACGCCGGCGAGATTATGGATATCAACGAAGAGACTGAGGGACTGGCGCTCGATTCACTATTCCGTGTGAATAAAGTCAAGTTCCTCATACTAGCCGATGCTCTAGTTTCCTGGGGAGGAAACCCTCTTGCTGAGCAGGAAGACGTTGATAGGTTCAACGAGCGGAATGCTTCTAACTTAACACTCAGAGCGTACAAGATCGAGCATCTACATAATCTTGAAAAGATAGTCGTAGACTACCTCGACCGTATGTACGGTGCTCTTCAAGACAAACAGAAGCGAGTACTTGAGGGGAACGTAATGTGCCAGGTAGCTGGTCATGTATATCCTCGAGAGGTCGCTGAGTCGGAAGAAGAAACGGAGTGGCTAGATCATCGTATAGCTGAAGTAATCTCTCTAGAAGGTAAGAGCTTACTCGAAAGTCAGGATAAGATGGAAGAGTCTTCTGATGAAAGTGACACATAAAGAGCTAGCGGATGCTCTGTTTGAAGATACCTACCCAACTTGTCTCATACGTCCGTTTACAAAACAGGAGAGTAGAGGACCTCTACGTAAGTTCTCTCTTCAGGTAGAGTTACGTCCTTGGACAGAGAGACTTCTATATGCTCCCGTCTCTCGAAAGCACGTCTTCTTTCTTTCCCAAGTATCTGGCATCCCGATCGATGCTCTTTTTGGCCTCCCTGGACAGATTATCTACCGTCTCCTCGAGAACCATGCTTACGAATCTACTAAGTGGCTTCGAGAAGCTGCAAACCTTCTTCCGGAGTATGTTAAAGCTCCCGATTCCCAGATCGAATGGGCTACTCTCTCTTCCTTGGGGAAAGATCAGAATTTCTCTTCCCCCTCCTATCTCCAAAAGCTCTGGATTTCTCTTAACATGCAGCAGGATAGGGTCGCAAACTTCCAAGTGTGGGGGTCAATGTTCGATTCCCTGTCTATGTGGGTCAATCCAGAGATGTACTTCAAGGCTCAAGACTATGAGGAGAGTAGAAGGCAGAACATTATGTATGAGCAGGCGCACGAAAGGATGATGCAAGGATTACCTCCTTTAGGTGTTACAGACGAGAACTTAGATATAGTGGTGGTGTAGAATGGCAGGTCCTATAGGTGCAGCACTAGGAGAAGCAGCTGTTGCGGAAACTGCTTCTGCAAACCTAGCTTTTGGCGTTACTGGAGGAGCTGCTCTTGGTGCAGCGGTAGGAGACATACAAGAGATAGTCAACCTTGTAAAACGTATGGCTGCTAACCCTCTTGTAGCTGCTACGATGGCTGGAGTTTTCCAGAAGAAAATTCGTGACATAGTAAGCAACCTCAAGGGAGGAGAGAAAACTGCGGGGGGTCTTATAAGTAAGCTACACGAACTTGATTGGACAAAGCTTGCTATAATAGGAGGGGCTGCTATTATGTCCTTCGCCAACCGCCTCGTGCAGTTGAAGGACGCAGCTGAAATCACACGACGGGACTTGGAACGGGATCTAGGATTTGAACCAGACCTGAAACTCTATGATGTGTTCATGGGCGAGTTTGAAGCGTATAGGAAGGGAGGTAAGGATTTACAAGAAGCCTATAATAGTACTTTGAATACAATGGCTTCTTACACACGGACGTTTACTAGTGAGCAGCGTAAAGAAATTGCGAAGGAGATGGCTCAGTTAACTGTAGCTGTTGGAGAAGGAGCTGTACAGGATATCATCAACCTCTCAGTCAATATGAACATTGGTTTGATGGACTCCGTTCGTATGTATAAGGAGATGGCTATAGAGGCAGATAGAGCACATGTTCCTCTTGGAGAGTACTCTCAGATAGTTACATCTCTGACACAAGGCTTGTATCTGTATGGAGTCACTTCTGAAACAGCTAGAGAAGCTACTCACCTATTAACAGGAGCACTTCGAGAAGGCAAGTTATCGTGGACCGATGCTACACAGTCTCTGGCAAGTCTTATGGACATCATGACGAAGCCAGAAGAGCAGCAACAGAGGCTTCAGTTTGCTGCTATGATAACCGCTGCGTGGGATGACTTAGGACAGTCCACAAGAGACTTACTGAACCAAGTATCCCGAGAGAAGTTCGGTAGAGCTTTCATGGACGTAGGAGATATAGGAAAGCAGGCTTTTATGCTCATGGATCTTGGAGCAACGGGGTTAGCAAGTACTCTAGTAGACCTCACAGATGCTCTGAAGACAACTATGGGACTTGGAGAGGAGTGGGGTCATTTAGCTTACGAAGCTGCTGGATTGAATATTACCCAGATCGAGTCTTGGCGGACATCTACAGAGCATCTTGGAGAAGCTTACAGGCATTTGACAACAGCTGACTTCAAAGACTTTCAAGAGAACCTGGAGCGGAACGTTGAGCTTGGCAAAAAGTTCTGGGATTGGTATAAGATAGCGAGTCGAGCGCTTGGTCCAGTTCCTCCAGGTGCCTGGTCTGAGCTTTGGCGTGCAGGAATTACTCGCCAGGAGGAAGCGAAACGGACTCTTCGGGATATCTTCGAGGGACGGAGACCGGAGGCACGAGCTGGAGAGGGTATGGCTGCTTTGCGTGTTCTTGGGGTTACGCCAGAATCCGTGGGGGAGGATATGGCACTTAGGATGGCTACCGGCATAGTGAGTAAAGCTCTCTTCCGGATTACCCTAGACGGTACTCCCTTCAAGAGCGTTATAGGTAGCTGGATAAGCGAGTATGAACGCAGCGAGTACTAAGTAAGGAGTTCAGATGGCTAATCGTGAGCCTATGAGAATATATACCATTCGAAGCAAGCCAGGATCTACCTGGGCTCCGAATTCTGCTCGAGTTATCCCAGAAGGAGGACGAGCTACAAATGAGGGCAACCACTATTGGCTGAGTTTTGGAATAAACCAGATAGAGTACTACTACAAGAATGCGGCTGGTCTATGGGAAGGACCAGAGTGGCTCACTTTCCGACTAGCTCCGGAAGGAGATGGGAGATATGGTACCCTTACGGGACTCCCTAATCATACTGGACGGTGGTACATTCGTTTGTCCTCTCCCCTACAAGATCAACTCAACACTCTCCAAGAGAACCAGGTTTTTGAGTTCTACGTGAACCCTGAGCGTATAGAGATAAAGGAAGAAAAAGCGAAGTCAAGGTCTCGTACAAGGCGAGGCTATGAGTTCCAGCATTGGGGCAACCAGCCCATGGTGATCACTCTGGCGGGAAAGACTGGAGGATTGGGGAAGGAGCTTGGAGGGGGAGTAGGAGCAGGATCTCATAAGTCATATCCTACAGCTACTTCTTATGGTAGTAGAAAGACGCCTTCTAAAGCAGTTCCCGAAAGAGAGACTACTGCTTATAAGAGACTGAAAGAGCTCCAGAACCTTTATCGCATAGACCAGCAGACTCGACGTGATGGTCAGTCACCAGAGTTCTTGCTAGGACTGTCTTACCGGGGAGATGTGTACGTAGGACACTTCGATAACTTTACGTTCACTGAAGCTGCAGAAACTCCTTTCATTTTTGATCTCTCGTTTACCTTTACAGTAGAGTTCATGACCTCCTCTATCGGAGATGCAATGAGTAGACTAACGAGACGTATTTTGACCGACACAGAGACTCTGAGAAAACTTAGAGAGGTACGACAACAGTAGATATGCCAGAACCTACCAACGATTATCATCCATGGGCTGAGGTCTATGTAGCAAAATCCTTTAAGGACGAAAAGCTGACTCCTACTGCAGCCAATACAAACCTCATTGCTGTGGAAGACATTAGTAGTCTCAACGTGACTCTGTCTGCTGATGGGAAGGGTACGTTCTCTCTGGTACTCGATAACAAGAATGATAAGTACTATTATGAGGACGATCTTGCTACAGAGACTGTTAACTTGTGGGAGGCATCTGAAGAACAAAGACTTTTGGACAAGGATTGGACTCAAACGTCTTTGAAGACAGAGCCAGGAACATACTATCCATACAGGAACGTTGACGACTTTCTAGACTCCGAGAGTGCTGTGGTCGAGGACCTTTCAACCAGCAGGCGTTTCCTTGTGTTCTTCCGTCGTAGTAGTAGGCCAGGTACCTCTATCACAACAGGCGAACCTCATCCCTACCCCGTGAACTATATGTGGTGGTTTGATGATCAAGAGAACCTTTATGAGCTCACTGAGAACCAGTGGAACGCAGAGATTTTTACGGGAGAGAGTGGAAAAGAGTACACTATTCGGAAGTTTAAGAATGAGGAGTTCTACCACAAATGGGGAGGAAACATACGGAGGGGCCGTTGTATATTCTCTCCAATGGATCGAGTAGTCATCTTCCTTTCAAGAAGGTTCGAAGTTGAAGGAGAAGGCCCTCTCATCCGAGTCTTCACAGGCTTGGTGAACAAGGCTGATGACCAGTACGGGGAAACTAGTTCGAAGGTATCGATCTCTGGAGATGATGTTACAAAGTGGTTGTCTATCTCTCAAGTAAACGTCAACCCCAGACTACTTCAGCATGAAGATTTGCAGAAGCAAAAGAAGCCGATGCTTTATACCAACCGCTTCGCTGGGTGGACGGGGACACAAATTATTCGTGCCCTTTGTTTAGGAAGAGAAAAAGCTTTCCCGAAGGGACTGCCAGAAGGATATGAGTTTGAGAGCTTAATGCTGGATGGAGTAGGATCCTACCAGGTAGATGTTAGGGACTCTAGTTTGACAGAGGAAGGAGCTTCGGGGGCTGTGGAGATAGAGCGCCAGACGAAATCCATCTCTCGAACTGTTACAGACAAAGCAGCACAGGATATATTTACTTCTACAAAGTTAATTCTGCAGGATCCTTCTAACTATGAGCTCGATGAGTTCATTCCCTATCAGAAGTTCTTCAGCGGAGATACCTGGCTGGGGTGGCAAGGAGAGTATGAGACTAGGTACTCTCTCTGCCAGAAGGTAGCAGAGGCTACAAACTTTAAGTTCTACGCCGACAGCAATGGTAACATTCACTATCACCAACCAAGGTTCAGTAACGCTCACATTCTAATAGCAAGAGAACCTCGAGTATATATCATCGATCCTATGTCCATTATTGGATGGACGTTTGTCGAAACAGACGAGGAGTTAGTTACACTACTCTTTGCGACAACAGAGGAAGACTTCATTGGTAGTACAAAAGCGGAAAAAGCTGGTCGCGATATGGCTTACTACCAAGACAATGCCTTGGTAATCAAGTATGGCATGAGGATCTATACTGTTAGCGATCCTCTTATCAGAGCAGCAAAGGGTCAGCCGAATCCTAAAGTCAACCCAGATGTGTACTACTACGCTAAAAGCCTCATCCGACGGATCAACGCCGATAGGCTTAATGGAAGCGTTACAATCACCGGACGAGCAGAGATAGTACCAGACCACCCTGTTTACATACCTGATCGCAATATGATCTACTACGTATCTTCCGTGCAACACTCGTTCGAGTGGGAGAACACTTTTACAACAACCCTTAATCTGCAGTATGGAAGGAAGCCGTGGGACATAATGCCAGAGCTTCTTACCTATCAGGTAGATACAGTAGGGACAGCTTCTGATGTAGTAGTACAGAAAGCAAGAAGTCTCGAAGGAGTGAGACTTCTTGGGAATATCGATATGCTGGTTATCCATCACACAGGACAAAGCTTCCGAGTACCTGTATCCGATCTCAAAGCACATGAGGGGAGTAGCGAGGATGTAGTATCTGTTCCGTATGACTACGTCATTGGAAGAGCTCCTCGTACAATATGGTGTGGACCACAGTGGCATCATAGAGATGATCTTATCCAGTATAATTACACTACCCTACAGAGCGCGCCTTACGCGTTCTTTGAGAGCTTCCCTAAGGAGCACAAGATAGCATACTCTTCCTTCCCAGGAAACCCAGAGAGGACTCTACACGTTGCATTGCATGATAATATAGTTGGTGCAGGCTTTTTAGGTCTTGTTGACTTTAGGGGGGCCTTCGGTTCCTTCCTTAACAGCCTAGCTGACTTTATACTCAGTCTCCATCTAGCCTCAAATAGGCACCTGAAGTGGGATGGAGTCAAGTTTCATGGAGAACTAGAGTCTGTGAACTGTCCTATTACAAGTCATTGGATTCCTGAACTGCGACAAGCCCTTCTAGAGGTTATACGATCTAAAATTACGGAGGGGTGGAGCGGTATAACTGTCACTGGTATGGGTCTTCCTTTTGACAGACATGTACCGGATTCATTTGAGGCTGCAAGACTCCAAACATTACGCGGATAAGAAATGTCATCAGGCGGTAGAAGAAGAGTACTAGGAGAGCGCCCCTTTAGGGGAGCAATAGACCTCCGTACTAACAACGATAGGCTTCGTCTAGCTCGTATAGACTCTGTAGATGCTGAGAGAGGAATCTGCTGTCTTGAGTGGTTGGACCACCCAGGTAACCGAGTCGATGTAGAGATAACTCAAGACAACTGGAACTCATGGCACATGCCTATCGAGAACCAAGTAGTTATCTGCGGGTTCGATGTAAAGGATAGAGCCCTTATCCTAAGGTTCATGCCTGTTGGGTACCAGGCTCGTCACGGTGATCCTTCAGAAGGTGCTTTCGAGCCAGAAGATGCTATGAGGCGTCTCGAGGCTGGCGAGCATTTCTGGAAGAGTGCTGGTGGTGCCGAGCTCTACATGGATCAGAATGGGGACATTGTCCTTTCATCAGGAGCTGGTACCTACTGGAAGCTGACAGCGAACGACATTCTCTCACAGAATAGCGAGACGTGGAGAGCAAGGAACGAAGCTGGTCAACTTGTTATGGGAATCGTTCGTCGGATCGAAGAGTTCGCGAACGTGGGAGAAACGCAGTCTCGATCGAAGATAGTTACATACGATGGTAGCAACATTGTGGATGGAGGTCAAGCGCTTGTTGAGTACCAGCTCAAGATTGCTGAAACAGCAGACGCTGATCCAACTACTCCTAACATCGACGATCCTATAGTCACACTTACTCTAGGAACAGTTGTCGATGGGGACGGGAACCCAGTTGACAAGGATGGTAGTGTAGTTGCAGCTGGTGCAGACGATGCTATCGCTATAGACATAGACACGCGAAGTGGTATAGGGTTCCGCCTCTCTGTGATGAAGGATGGTGACGTTGAACTCAAAGTCAAAAGCGACAAAATCGTTAGGATCACAGGTGGGGGGGCTTCGCAGGCAGTTGTTCTCGCTGACTTTATAGATGATTTCAATGACCTGGTAAGTGCCTTCAACTCTCACGGACATATAGCACAAGGTCCAGCTAGTCCAACAACGACTCCATTGTTTACGCCAGGCGCAACAACGCCTGTAACAGCATCTATGGCTGATAAAGACGATCGCTCGTCTGATAACTTCGAGACCGAATAATGGCAGACGAAGAAATTGTACAGAAGATTTACGACGGTCTTTCGGGAGCTACGAAGAGAATTATAGGTCTCCGTCATATTAGAGCTATACTGAATATCGCGACTCCCTATCGCCAACTGCTTCGAACGTATCTCCTTCGGTGGAAGGCTGTCCTCCAAGGGGAGAAGAGTACACTGGTTTCTAAAGTGCGAAGGTTCGACGTAGTGGCGAACACTATAGCGACTAGACGTCGGGTGGTTGAGTTAGCTCTTCAGCCGTTGGAGGAGCTCTCACGAAGGATCCCTTGGAAGAATATCGCGGACGATGTCCCGGAGATAGCAGATGTATTGCGTAGGGCTATAAGATCGATACCAGCAGCTATCCCAAGTACTGGAGTAGCGGAAGATTTGGTTGAGTTCCTTGAAGGAGTCACCTCCTACAGCGACCTTAAAGCGAAGGTGCAGGAACTCTCCTATGAAGCGCAGCGGCTTACGGCTCTCTCCGGCCACGCTGCGCGAATCAACAACCGTATAGATGATGACCTTGAAGTAGTAGACGCTTACCTCGAGCTCTTGGCGGCAGCAGTATGATAGGAGTATATGCAAAAAGAACGTGCTACCACGGCTACCAGTCTGGTAGCGAGTACCTGACCTACACTCTCTCAAACTGTCCATATTGTCTGGGCACTGGAGAGATCCATGATGCCATCTTCATGGAGGATGGTAACATCCGGACAGTAGAAAGATCGGAGAAGCTTAGGCAGGAGCTGGAGAAGATCTTTATTGAGGAACTGCGCACAGACGGTTACGGGTTCGCCTATGCTACGCAAGAGGGATTGACCAGTAGTGTGATGACAGAAACGAGGCTACGTCAGGCAGCGGTAACTGCTATTCAGTTCCTTTATGACCTTCAACTAGAGGCTATAGATAGAGGGCAGTACCTACCTCCAGAAGAGCAGATAGCTGAGATTGGAGATATACTCATCACGCAGGATGCCTCAGATCCTCGTCGGTACTTCATCCAAGTCTCTGTTAAAACTCTTTCAGCAGTAGAAGCTGAGATAAGCCTTTCGCTCCCTTTGGAGATATAAACCATGCCAAAATCGTCTGACGATATCAAACAGGATCTTATAGATAAGATCCAAGCTAGCGTTCCTAATGCAGATACCAAACTAGGATCGTTCCTTCGAGACACTATTATAGACCCTTCGTCTCGATCTTTGGCAGAAGCCTATGCGCTTGTCCAAGATGCTGCTTTAGCGCAAAGTCCTGTGACTGCATCGAACGAGAACTTAGTTACTCTAGCTGCCGTTTTCCAGATCTACCGTAAAGGGGCTATTAAGGCAACCGGAACTGTAAGGTTCTACAGGAGTACTGAGCCTCAGCAAGACGTTACTATCACAGCTGGTACGACCGTCTCAACGAACGCTACTGCCGAGTCTGCCGCCGCTGCTTTCAGAACAACGCAGACGGTTACATTGCCGGGTGGCTCTGCAGCAGCTGCATATCTTAACGCCGATACTGGTAAGTACGAGATATCATCTAGTATAGAAGCTCTCCAGGGCGGACTTAAAGGGAACAAGGCAGCGCATACTATCACAGTAATGGTCGATGCTGTTACAGGAATAGAGGGAGTATACAACGCATCAGCATCTTCTGGAGGAGCGGATAGAGAAACGTTCAACTCCCTACGATCTCGTCTACTTGCCTCTATACAGGGGAATAACGTAGGAACAAAAGCTGGCTACGTCAACCTCGTACGCCAGAACGAAAACGTGGAGGAGTCTATAGTGCTCACTCCAGTCGATGCAAACGCTATCCGCCCTGAAGCGGGAGCAGTTGACATCCTTATCAAGGGTACGCAATCTATCGATTCAACAGAAACGTACAACCCAGCGGTAAGTGGAAACTACCCTTCCTACGTGTTCTTGAGACAGCCTTGGGTTTATTCGGCTGCAACAGGAAGCGTGTCTGTCATTTCGAGCGTGTCTGGAAGTCTGGATCAAGGCACACACTTCCAGGTATGGAAGGATACAGGAAGCTACGGTGGATCGGAGCGAGGGTTTGATCAGGTACAGTGGCTGGTCGATGTTAATAGTTCTGGTTATGGTGCTCTTGAGATCACCTACTCCTATAATTCTCTTGTAGGGATCCTTCAAGATACGATGGACTTAGAGGACAACCATGCTATCGGTGGAGATGTACTTATCAAGGACGCTGTTCCTGTTGGCATAGATGTAACGATGACTATCATTATAGCAACTGGGTATGATCCTACCTCCACTGCTACACTAGTCAGCACAGCTACGGCAAACTTTATTAACACTCTCCCGATTGGAGAGGATGTGAGCCAAGCCAATCTCGTAGCAGATGTGCTAGCTGTAATTGGGGTAGATGATGTCCACATACCGTTTACTACCTTCCAGAGTTCAGATGGCTCGATCACGCAGGATGCTAACAACAACCTCGTGATACCGTCTCTCTATAGAGCGGTTGCTGGAACGATCACTATCAACACAATCTAAGGATAGAGCATGGGCTCTCATCTAACACAGAACGAAACAGATTCGGTCGCGCGTAAGGTCTATGAGCTCTATGAGTCTCTTAGTAATAGGTACTACCCAAAGTTCGCTATCGGTACCAACGTCTATTGCCTTTTGGATATGCTGGCAAGTGAGCTGGTTACTATTGATACTCAGGCTCAAGGACTGATAGATGATCTTTCGATAGAGACTGCTCGTGCAAATACGATTTCTGGTAGCTCGGATATCCGTATCTACGACGTCTTTGGATCGTATGTCAATCAGGCAAAGGGAGCCTACCAAGGCGTCAACGTCTTTAACGACAGTGGAAGCCTGAATCTCCAAGGATATAGAGTCTGCGTTTCGTTCTTATGGGATGCCTACATCCACGGCGGTACGAATAGAGCCTTTACAAGGGCCTCACAAGCGTTTGTAGGGCTGGGGCCACGTACGCTCGAGTTCTACGACGAGCCTAGGTGGAAACTAACGTTTGACTCCGGTTCCCTATCTACTGTAACAGGTTCTGTCCTACAAGATTACTCGAAACAATGGCACCCAACAGACACGTGGAAGAACTCTCTCACGTTCCTGACTTCTGGCGCCTATGCATCTGGATCAGCGTTCGTTGATGAGAGCTATAGAGATACCGTTACTTCACATGCTCGTAACTGGGGGTCTTCTGGAGTACTTCCAGGAGACGGGTATATACTTACGCACTCGAAGATTGGTGTTACCACAAAACTTTATTCTGAGGCTTCTCGAGCGTTTGGAGCACAAGTAAATGTCTGGATTCCGACATACCCACCTGGGTCCTATGGGGGGCTCATCCAGGTAGCAACTGGATCATACTCCTTTGACTGGTTGATCAGAGGGATCAATACAGCTATCTATAACAGTGCTCCAGCGCACATGAGACCGGCGATCCAGTACCACGACACCTACACAATAATTGCATCTATGGAGGGACTAAAATCAGGTAGTTATTCACAAGACGATTTAGATGAAGGTACAGGCTACCTTTATAACAAGGTTGAAATAACAGGCTCTACCTACGAGAGCGCTGTTCTTGATCTTGGTGCAGGATACCAAGGCCCTCCTAAGTGGTACTATGACTGGACCATTTGGACCCGCCCCGATGAGGGATCTGTTGTCTACACAATCGATGCTCGTCACGCAAACGACACCGGAAGCTTAGCGACTGCCGAATGGCAGAGGCTTTCTGAAAGAAACGAGTTTGTGTCAAACGATAATCGGTTACGCTATATGCAGTACAGAGTTATTGCTGATGCTAATGTAGATGACAGTATTCGACTGTATGCGTTCGGACTCAAGGGCGAGTCCGGGATGGACGTTGACCCTGACATCCTCTACATGACGAACGACATCGTGTATTAAACAGAGCAATATCGACCCCTTTAGGGAAACTATAGGTTCTAATTAGCAACTCAAGTTTTCCTAGCTTTGGATTCCCATCATGTATGAATCTTCTGCAAGGTTCACAAGAACCTTTCTAGACAATACCGGCGAACTTCGCACCGGTCTTACTGTAATACTCAGCGGCTCTGCAGGTACTGAAAGAATAGACCAGCAGGTTGTTCTGATCGAGGACGTCCTCCGTCCTGGCTATTACTACAACGAGGTACCGGCAGGTCTATACGATGTGTATATCGATGGGACTCGGTACGCTAATGCTAGTCCTATATGGGTTGGCGCAGGGTTTGAAAAGACTTCACTAATAAATAGTACGCTTGCTACGCTACCTGCGACAAGCTTCCTCTTTAAGGCTGGTTTCTACATTGGTCAAGAGGATACCAAGCTTGAGCGCGAAGGATACCAGCAGCTCTTCCTCACAGGATCGTTTGGTCTCACAGGCCAGATAGTCTCTCACCTCATTACAGGAACAGCCCCACTTGCCGTCACCTCGACAACCGTCTGCCCGAACCTTAATGCAGACATGCTCGATGGATATCATTGGTATGATCTCTTCCCATCAGGATCCGCTGGAGATCACGGAGCGTTGGCCGGTCTTGGTGACCAGGAGGATCACACTTGGGCCATTACAATAGATGGCTCACGTCCTATTGAGGGCGATCTACATATATGGAATGACCTCTATGCTACTGGAAG
>Ga0114919_10001666_pt1 | contig 17764 bp, 11 predicted proteins | sample BlataG_FD_88682 | JGI IMG/M metagenome (GOLD analysis project Ga0114919, IMG submission 88682) | Deep subsurface microbial communities from Black Sea to uncover new lineages of life (NeLLi) - Black_00105 metaG | ecosystem: Environmental > Aquatic > Marine > Oceanic > Sediment | place: Atlantic... | reverse complement strand
TCCCCCACATAGTTGTAGACTCCCTCTCTCTCACCCACTAGGGGTGGTAGTAAATATATAAAAAAAAAAAAATTTCTCCTATAATTAAAAAAATAGAGTCCCCCCCCCCCCCCCCCCTTGTTATTATTATTCTTCCTAGCAGTATACATACTTTACAATAACAGTATGAACAACATAATGCCACTAATGTTTGTCAGTGATAAGGAATATATATACAGGTGGATGAGGGATGATGACGATACTTTCCTCCAACACTCACACGCACTACCCCCTACTGCTTCTACTGCTCCTGCTTGCTTCCTCTATTAGTAACCTTTCCCCACACATCTCTCCTATCCATAAATGGTCTCCCTTGTTCATCCATGCTTAATATCTCCCATACTCCACTAAGTTCTTCTGGTAATGGCGGCTCTGGGACATTGCCATCTTCATCATCGCTACTACCACTACCACTACCACTACCACTACCACTACCACTATCACCTCTTCCTTTTCCCATAGCCCTCTCTCCATAACTACGCTGCATACCAGCTCCAGGTGGCAGTGGAGGAGCAATCCTCTCCACCGATTCTCCTGGTCGTAACAAACTCAACTCCTCCTCGCTAGGAACTTGTAAGTATCTGTTTGGGCCAGGTTGCCAAGCTACAATGGCCATTGCTTTTGTGATTCTTTGTACATCTGGGGGTGACGTTTCAGGCTGTACACGGTAGGAATACTCGACTTTACCTTCTGCGGCTTCATTCACTTGTTGAGTCCAATCTTGCTCTTCCAAAATTACGTATTTATATTCTACTCTGGTGCCAGCTGGCAGTTCTACTTCCACTCCCCAAATGTCATCTGGGGCCCAAGACATGGGGACTTTGGCTATAGAGAGGAAAGACCAACCAAAGGGGATGTTGGAGCCACCGACGCAGAGCATTTGTCTGCTGTGCACTCTGTATTCAACTGCGAGCCTGACTCTGACGAGAGGAGGCGTCTTTTTGGCTTCGAAATCGTCCTTGAGAGGGAATCGGATGAAACCGCCGGGGCTGACTAATTTGTTGGTACCGAAATCACCAGACATGAACATGGGACCTGGAATGGCAAAGGAGGATGCATTTGGGGGGGGGAGGGAGGAGGAGCGTGGTTTGGGTGTTGGCGATGTTGGTCGTAGGTTTGCTACTGGTGGAGTGGGGCGCCGGCGGGGGGGGGATGGTGATGTTTGGTGCGTTTGCTTGGCTGAACTGGAGTGTATTTTGCTAGATCCGTTGATTGATGGACATTTCCTGCTAGTTGTATTGATAGATAGAGCTTTGGATCGGGTAAGACCAGGCATAGAACTAAAACCTGGCTGCAATTTTATGTTGTTCATCGACTCCCAAGTATCACTTTGAGATGCAAACCCGTGCTAAGATCTATTCTATGCTAACTAGTTTATCAATTTAATTGCTGTAAAGTCTGTCATATTGTATCAGTGGTCGATGATTTCATTCAAAATGCTGGGTAGGTGGCTACTTCTTTAATAAAATACCTCTACACTACTGACTACACGCTACTTATACTATCAGGATACAAAAGAAAATATTTCTACAGCTGGTCGTTTCAATTCACCCCTGCCAATTATTGGGCGCCGATGCCGAGATCTCTAAATAAAACAAGGAGCCAACAACACAGAAAGAGGCAAATGAACAACCACACACACACATTGTATGTATAGCTTCACAAGATCATACCAAACACAATCAATACCACTGCATTCACTACATTAAATAAAGAAGAATCCCACCTCAAAGATGATGATGGATTGCCCTGGATTGTATCACTACCACCACCACCGCTATTATAATCATCACGATGTTCAGAAAGCAAACATGCAAAATAACTACTATCATCTTCACATACCACCACCTCTCCATCTTCAGTTGATATCAATACATCAATGCTGCCCCTCTCAGCTTCATCTACATTCACACATTGACCAGTAGCACATCCCGGTAGTGATACTGCATACGATGACGCCGACGACGCCGACAATGGCGACGTCAAACCATTACCATTACTGTCAACAGATTTAACACTACTAACAACCACTCTGGGAATAACGTAATCAGTAGCCACCACATGAGTACCTGTTTCTAACAACAAGGCATCCCTTCTTTCCGTTCTCCCCGCCCTTGCTTCCACAGTATCAGCATCAGCCCTCGCTCTCACTATATACCCTCCACCCACTGCCGAATTCACCTCCTCTTTAATGGCAGCCACTTTTTTAGTGAAAGTCTCATCTACAGCTCTAAGACTATCTATTCCAGCACTTTTAAAAACAGCATTAGGAACGGGGAAGGTTTGCAGGACTGGCCAGAATATGGATCCTTTGGCATTGGGCCATATGGTGTTATAATTGGCTACTCTTGCTGATCTGGTGAGGAGGATGGGGAGGAGGATTTTCCCTTGCATTAATGATAATGGTGGCCATGGGCAAGTGGTGGTGTTATTGTTGACATTATTATTATTAGACAATGATGAAGAGGGGCGTGGTTTTAAGAGCAATTCATTCAGTTTTGTAGCACTATAATCAATTGCATCTATAGTGGATAACATCTCCCTGACATCATCTGGAGTGAGAATAGATTCAATTCCCAAAACTGACAATATTTCTTCCTGGAGAGCAATCAAAGTTGCAGCAGTAGGTTCTGGCACCTGAATGGTAACACCAGGACCAGGAGCAGTAGATGCATTGAGAAGGTTATTGAGTAATTGCATACCAATATCACCTAGAGTGGATTCCAGTACATTGGCTTCCTTGAGTTCAATGTAGAGAGAGAAAGGGAGGTGGGTGGGGTTGCTGTCTGACCATTGCTTGATGATCTGCAGACATTCTTTCAATGTCGTGCAATGTGAGTTGAAATCAAAATCAGGGATGTGTAAAACTTTGAATCCTGGTTCTAAGAGTTTAGGGTTGGTCTTTGCTGGGGTGTAGCCGTCGATACCGGCTATTTGGAGACCTGCTGATTGTGCGAATCTCCCTCCTTGTGGAGAGTCCTCGGCGACATCAAGCTCCATGCTTCTGACATTGTAGAGTTCTAATTGATCCTGGATAGAGGGGTGGGAGTATGTCCAGGGAGCTAAGATGCCATTTTGACCACCAAAGCTGTTGAATATTTCATCATCTGGGGCAATGTGGTAGGAATTGTGGGTGCCAAGGACCTGTTGTTGGTTTTGTTGAAAGAGGAGGAAGGGGGGAGACGAGCGGTTGGAAGAATTGGGGGACAAGACAGGGATAGAGAAGCTAATGCGTTGGACGTACCCTAAGTTGGTTGAAACAAAGCTCGTCTAATCCATGGCATGTATCTGTAGACATTGGAGGGGAGGAGGGGAGAGTAAGCGGAGATCTTGAGAGGGGGGAGATTCAAATGGTCGAAATTCAAAACAAGGTGAAAGACTTACAGTTCAAGAGGCCAAGAGCCAAAATAATTGTGTACGTTCGTTCATATACCATCGCAGAAAGTTGTCATCACAGGGGAAAATTACGCGTTTTTTAAACCAAATTCGAGGATGACGCACAGAAAAGACAGGGAAGAGGAAGGTACACAGAACCACCTTCTCTCTGCAGGTGTACGGGAATGAAGTGCTCCAGAACCCAAAGCCCACCTTATATGATCCAATCATGGACTTTCTTGTTGTTTGTAAGGTTCAGACCTCTCTACAAATTCAGAATGCATTCCCACCCAATCCTCCTGTGTACCTGTGATGTGAGAGAGAGGAGCGCAGAGAACGGCGGTGTCGTTCCCTCCTCTCCCTTCCCTTTTTCTAGTGTGGAATTTCTCTAGCCCTTTAATGTTGATTACAGCTTCCTATTCCGTCGGAATAAGAAATCTAGCTGAGAATCAGTTCATATATACCGCTCAAGGCGCTGATATAGAGAGGTGATCAGAAAGCACTCTTATTTCTGGGTTTTAAAGAGGTTCCTAGGCCTCCTTCACAATGACTATCGACTTGGAGAAATACGAAGAGACCACACTCAGCAAGATCTTCGCATTCACCCTCGATTCAGCTCAAGCAAAAATCAATAATACTAATCCCTCTCCTGATCTCCCCACCGTCTTCCTCTCCGACTTGGCACATGAACTCCAACTAGAAGCAGACCCCTCCTCCCCCACTCCACCACGCCTCACTCACGACACATTAGAACGTGCCCTAGTCTCCAGACTCAGCGCCCCTCCTCCCCAACACCAATCCATTTGGCCGGTACACTACCTCATCAGATGCTACACCAAGGCCCTCGAGGAGCAACGCTCCCTCTCCTACCTCCTGAAAGACCCTACACAGAGAGATGCCATCAACAACGCCATCATCCTGGCCTTGCAACTCACTGTTTCCTACTCTGGCCTTATCATGTCTACACCTGGTCTCTTTCCTCAGTCAGATGCAGCCACGAAGAGAGGAGCTCTGCAGCTACTTGATTCGTTGGATGCTGCTCATAGTAGTAGTATGGGTGGAGGAATGTATGATCCCTCTTCATCTTCATCATCATCATCATCATCTGGTGGTGGCGGTGGTATTCCTGATGCAATTACAAAGGAAACACAAGTAATTCCAATGCCAGCTGGTTATCTAGACGATTTCGCTGCTCGATTTGATGAAGAAGACGGTGATAATAATAACGACACTAGTAATTTGAAATGGGTGGTGGACCCTATTATGGTGGTACTGATGAAGAGATGTAGCCAAGTTTCAATCCTAGGCAACTACTCTCTCCCATTATCCCTCATGACCAGACTCTTCTCAGTAAAACCACTAGCTAAGGCCATAGCACAATCTGGTTTCTGGTGCCCCAAAGCAGCAGACGGGAGAACTCTAGAATTCCAAAGCATCCTAGGCCCAGCATTTGGAATCTCAGGCATGCCAGACATCACCCTCCATCCTCTTTCACCGCCAATGAAGCAGCCAAATGTAGCAACGCAGCTGTTCCCCGCTGACCCAGAACATGCAAGGCCAGCGGATGTTAGGAATGCTTTTCTAACGCTGCATTCCGCCTTGAAAAACCTCCATAGATCGTTGCATAGTTTGGTGTTGCTCATGTTGAAGAATGGAGACACCAAGGAAGCCATGCTGAATTGGTTGGCAGCTGTGTTGGAAAGTAACATAGAAAGAGCAAAGATGCATCCTAATATTAAGAAAGCCGCTACTGACGGTTTCATGGTGAATATTGCAGCTGTGATGCTCAAGTTGAGTGAACCATTTATGGATCCTGGATCTGGTAAAGCTTGGAATAAGCTGGATGCAAGGTATACTGCTGATGTGGAAGGGTCGAGATTGAAGACGACAGCTGCTCCTGGTGGAGAGACGAGGCTGGCAGCTGATTCTGAAGCGGTTTCCAACTGGGTAGCTTCATGGAGTAGTGGTACCACTACTACTACTGGTGATGGTGAAAAGATCAAGTACCATTTCATATGTGAATGTTTCTTTATGACAGCCAGATCACTTCATCTAGGTATCAGAAAATCAATCGACAACCTCCGCACCATGAGCAGAAACCTCAACCACCTGAATGAAGACATTGAAGCAGCAAGGACCAACCCAGCAACCAGGCATCAAGTATCCTTAATGGAAGGGATGAAGAGGGTATATAAAGCTGCAATGATGGCTGCAGAGGCTACTCTACAGATGTATACTTTGCTTGCTGATTGTCTGGCTTTTTACAGACTTATTGCCATCTACATGCTCCGGTTAGCTAGTGGTACTACTAGTGGTATGGATGGTACTACTACATCATCGTCAATAAGTCCAGCCATCACCCTCCCCCTCCCAACCCCTCCTTCCCCAGATTTTGCCTGCCTCCCTGAATACTATGTCGAAGATCTCTGTGAGACGCTCATATGGGCAGTCCATGGCCCCCCCTCCAACCAAGGCATTCTAACCTCTGGTAACGGTATGGAAGAGAACATGGTCTTCTTCACCGTCTTCCTAGGAGCACCAGCTCACCTACGTAACCCATACCTTAGAGGCAAGCTGGTAGAAGCTCTATTTCATCTGGCACCCCCACAAGAGAGACAACAGCGTAACAGTAGAAGATGGGGCTTGGGTGGTCAATCTAACGATATGATGACGCTGTTCCAATTGCATCCCCTGGTGACTGGACACATGGTCAAGAGCCTTATTGAGTTGTATGTGGACATAGAGCATACAGATAGACACAATGCTTTTTATGAGAAGTTTTCAATTAGATATGAGATTGGAGAGCTGGCCAGTCAGTTGTGGGAGGTACCCGCTCATAGAGAAGCCTGGAGGAGGGTAGCGAGTCAAGAAGAAAGGCTATACATAAGGTTTATTAATATGATGATCAATGACAGTCAGCATCTGTTGCAGGAAGCTTTGAATACACTACCAATGGTACAAGAGACAGAGAGGTTGCAAGCTGATCCCACTGCTTGGGCTGCATTACCTGAACAGCAGAGAACTGAGCGTCTATCGTCTCTCTCTCAACAGCAACGAACATTAAAGAGCGACTTTGCCTTGGCAGCCGTATGCGTCTCTCTCATGAAGTTCACCTCTGAAGATCAAGCAGTAGCTGCTAGATACTTTGATCCCCAAGTTAGAGATAGACAAGCCCGTATTCTTAATTTCTTCCTTAAATACTTAACCGTGCCATCAGAGAGAAAACGCCTCAAACTCAAAAACCCCGAAGAATACGGCTGGCGCCCCAAAGAGCTCATCGCCCAGCTGGCCTCGATCCATATCAACCTGTACAGAGCCGACCCAGACTCTTGGTCACAAGCAGTAGCAGCAGACACTGACTACTTGGGAACTTTCCCTACCATGTTTCAAGAAATGATCCAAGTCCTACAGAGCCTTGGCTCCCTCCCCTCCCAGCACCTCGCTGATCTCATGCAGCTGGCCACCAGTGTGGAGGCAGCTAAACTGAGTGCAGCAGCAGAAGAGGAAGCTTGGGGAGAAGATGTACCTGATGAATATGAGGACCCTCTGTCTTGTAGATTGATGCAGGATCCAGTAAGGTTGCCTAGTGGTACTGTTGTGGATAGGAAGACTATTCTACAGCATTTATTGACTGATCAGAGGGATCCTTTTAGCAGGGCTAAGATGAGTGAGGATGATTTGGTGGAGATGAAGGAATTGAAGGGAGAGATTGAGGTGTGGATTAAGGGGAAGAGGGAGGAACAGCAGAAGAAGAAGCAAGAGCAGGAGAATGATGATGATGATGATATGCAGGAGTGAGGTGAGGAAAATAAATTGTATGATTTGTATTACACACATCTCTATAGTTGATCATCATTGCCCTCTTATTTAATGAGTATCCTCTTGCCACTACTGCTACTACTATCATTCACTTTAACAACCTTCCCAATAACAACTGCCTCTGTATACCCAGCTTCTCTCATTGCAGCAACACATTCTTCTGCCTTGCCCATCTCCACACCTCCCAACAATCCTCCAGCTGTCTGAGGGTCAACTAATAATGGCCAAAGTGGATGATCTACTACTACTGATGATGATGATGTTAAAGAGCAGTGGGTTGCTGCATAGGAGCTGTTATCATTGTACAAAGAGCTTCTCACTCCACATTTAACACAGTGAAGACTCCCCTCTAGTACTGGGATTAAATTAGCATTAATCTCAGCAACAAGCTCACTACTACAACTACTGGTACTATTATTATTATTATTAGAATCAGTGGCCAGCATCATTTCAGAGAGATGACCCAGCAATCCAAATCCAGTGATATCAGTACATCCCGTAGCACCATACTTGATGAATATGTCAGATGCAGCACCACTGCTCTGCAACATGTTTTCGGTTGCTACAGTCAACCATCGGCCTTTTGTTACTCCCTTCATTGCACCTGCTAGCAGCATCCCTGTTCCTACTGGTTTGGTTACTATCAATGCTTGGCCTTCTTTTAGTCCGCCTTTCCTTAATATTTGGCCTTGTTTTACTATTCCGTTTATTGTAAAGCCCAGGCTCAACTCTGCTCCTTCAGCTGTATGCCCTCCAACCAACTCACATCCACTATTATTATTATTATTATTATTATTATTGCTATCACAATTAGACAAGATATGAAGAGCTCCAGCCATCATCTGGCTCAGATCCCTTTCTACCAAACTACTTCTCATAAAAGGTACCACCGCAACAGCCAATGCAGAGGTAGGCACCCCTCCCATTGCCCAACAGTCTCCCAAACTATGGTTGGCTGCCACTGCTCCAAAGGTCCATGGATCGTCACACATTGCTTTAAAGAAGTCTATTGTTTGAATTGGGAGGTGGCCGGGGGGAGGGCAGGAAAGAATAGCTGCATCATCATCTAGCTGATGTTTCGTATAATGTTCTTGTTGTAGTTTGTTGAGGACTCTTCTGAGCACTGCCGCCCCGACTTTACTTCCACACCCAGCACATCTGCCTTGAGATGCTTGTGCTGCATTATGCATCTCAGTACTGTATGAATTACTATCAGAAGATAATAATGCTACATATTTCACTGCTTTTCTATTCATAGCCATCATCTTGTTCATTTTATCCTCAAAATTCAGGTCTGTGCTATATTTGGCCATGAACCGTCTGTCAATCCAGTCTTTGAACGTCCATAAATACGCTCCTTGAGTGTTGAACCAACCTTTAGTAGCAATTGCATTCTTATTTCCAGTAGAAATAATAGCTAAATTAGTACTCTGAGGAGTGTAGATTTTGAGTGGCTGTCCTGATACAAATCTTCTCAAATTTTCAGCTAATGGAGGCCCAGCGCGAACAGCATACACACCAGCTTTTGGTCGAGGATGATTCGTCATCGTTGCAACATCACCAGCAGCAAACACCTCAGCAGGCCCACCATCACTTTGCAAATAATCATTCACTGCTATAAAACCATCATCACTCAGGGGTAAGCCTGTTTCTTTCAGCCAACCAGCAGCATTAGCTTGGGTGCACCACAGACAATCGTCAAAGTGCAGTAATTTCCTCCCTCCTTCATCATCACCTCTCAATATGAGTTCGTTTCTATCTGTGACTTCTACTACTGCTGCATTTTGGTGTACCATGATGCCTGCTTTTTGTAGATTTTCGAGGGCTAATCTACGGGCAGCTGCAGGTGAGTTCTGCAGTACTAAACCTCTTGATACTAATGTTACTGTTACTAGTGGTACTGCCAGTGTGGTAGTAGCAGTGCCATTTATTCTTTCACTACCTATTGCTGCTGCTACTGCTATTCTTCTAGATAAAGCTAAAGCTAACTCAACTCCACCTGCTCCTCCACCAACCACTGCTATGTTGTATCGTCCAGCACTACTGTCACTGCTATGTTTGAGTAAATTGGGGAAAATCTTCGTTTCCAACCGCTCAACAAATCTATCAATTGGTTTCACTGGAGTTGTATTCCGTTGTGCACCTGGTACATTTGAAGCCTTAGGAGTGATACCTGTGTTGATAGATAGAACATCATAGTCTATAGGAGGCCTAGATGGGTCTTTTAATAAGATTTGTCTGGCTGCTGTGTCGATAGATCTGGCTTCGGCGTGGATGAATCGGGCATTGGCGAAATGGGCCAACCGAGCGAGATCAATGTGGCAGTCGTCGTATGTGTAGAAACCTGAGACATAGCCAGGTATCATTCCACTGTATGGGGTGTGGACATCACGGGTGATGAGGGTGAGACGGACGCCAGGAGGAGGCCGCATGCCAAAGGAGCGGATGACTTCTACGTGGCTGTGGCCACCACCGAGCAAGACGAGGTCCTGTTTTTGTTTAAGGGGTGGTGAAGCGTCAGTGAGAAGGAGTTGGGATTGGTAGGAAGAAGTAGGATGTGGTTGAGAGTTGCTTACCCTCAAGGGAGGAACGGTAGGAAGGTACATTGGCGATTATCGATCTAATCTTTAAGAGGAAACAGATTTTCAAAGCTTGACAGAAGGATATAAGATTAGATAAATATGTTCATCACTCTACTGCCCATCAGTTCATGGAGATAGAAAAGTGCATCAAGCATAAACAAGCATGCTATTCAACTCCTCACAGTTTGCCACCGACACAACAACCCAACGACGCTGCACACACAACCACAGACTCTCAAAATAATGTAAAATAACTATACCTTTGTTTCACTATTACACTATTACTAACTATATCTACTATTCTCATCATACATGACATATAGGGAATTAGAATGCATTATCTTATCATTATCATCAGCATCATCGACTACATACAATCCCTCTCCGCTACCACTTCCTCCACCTCTTAGAAACTCTTCTGTTGTTGTGTAATACCTCCCACCCTCCTCCTCATCAGGCACCTCACTCAACTGCCCAGCACTCACTGGCCTCCCTCCTCCTCCTCTTTCACTTTTTTCTCCAAGAGGAGTGTCTCCAGCGGCGATATTCTCCTCCCTCCAGTGCACTCTTTTAATACCTTGAGACAATTCCCAATGCTTGACCAAATCGTCAGCCCACCTTTCTTCCTCTTTCTTCAACTCAATGCTGGCTTGGAGAGGGGCCATGGGATTGTTGATGATCTCTTTTGTTCTTTGTTTCTCTTTTTTGTTGGGAGAGGATTGGCGGCTGTTATTATTGCTTCCACCAGTTAGTTTATTGTTGATCATCTTCCCAAATCTCCTTATAGCACCTCCTGCCTTCTTGGTCTTCTTCTTCTCCTTGCTCATATCGCCGACCACCCCTTCTTGCTCAACTCGTTCCTCCTCTTCCTCTTCTTCCTCTTCATCATCATCAATATCCCTTCCAACAGCTTTATCTTCGTACTGCCTCTGATTCGTATTTGCTTCCTCCTCCTCCCTCTCCTTTTCTTCATAATGCTGCTTCAACTCCATAATCAACATTCCTCTCTCCTTCTCCATCTGATTCAGATAAGACTCCAATGTTGCATTCAGTTCCTGATACTCCATCAGCCTGGATTCATACATGGCCACTCTACTCTGTTCATCATGCAATTGTACCGTCAGTTGTTTCACTTGATGTACTCTCTGCCCTTCATACTCTTGAAGCTCAGCCACCATGTCTTGTACTTGGACAATCAAGTCGCCTCTTCGGTCTGATTCCTGCCTGGCTTCTGAGAGGAGGGATTCAAGTCGCTCGATTTCTTGCTCGGCGTGCATGGCAGCTTGAAGAGCTATGTCTACGGTTATTTGGCGCATTGTGCCTCCTGGTGTTTTGATATTCAATACACCACCAGACGATAGTTGTAGTTGTTGGTTGGTAGTAGTAGTAGTACCATCACCATACAGCTTCCTCCTTACTCCATCTATATCCTCAAAACCATCATGACAATGCTCCTTCTTTTTTAAAGCAGCAGCAATTCCAGTAGATGCAGCCATCAAGTCCATCTCCACCATTTCCTCCAACTCCCTCCTCAGCAATGCACTACGCATCACTCCAGCAGTGAACACAACAGCAATGCCCTTATTGTGTTCATTATCCATATCCATCACCAGAGCCTGTACCTCTACATCTCTCCACATATTATGACTATTGAAATGGTCAAATTCTGCCATGTATTGCAACTCTTGAGCTTGGAGCTGCATTTCAAAGCCAGTACGCAATGTAGCTAGGTCGTTGCTATGTCCAGCAGCAGCCTCCTCAAGAGCTGCTTCTGCTGCAATCAACCGACCACGGGTATGATCATCGTCATAATAATGATCTATAGCTGCAGTTGCATTTCCTCTCTCTCCTTCTTCTTCCATTCTTCTCATTCTTTCAGTAGTTCTCTCCATTGCAGCCATCATGATACCATCATCCTCTATCTTCTGCCTAGCAGCAGCTAATGCTGATGACAACTCTACTACCTGCAATCTCAAGTTCTCTACTTCCACTGCATTGCCAGCCCTCAGCTCTGCCATCTCCTTTTGTCCGGCCGCAATTGCTTCATTCTTCGCTCCATGCAGTGCAGTCACCTCTGTTTTCAACTCGTCCATCTCTCTCTTCATCCTCCTCACCTCTGCATCGTGAGCTTCTATCATCTCAGTCTGTTCTTTCTCGTATTTAACCACCAGATTCATCATTTGCGATTCTGTATATGCAGCTGCCTCCTCTCTATCCACCATCTTGCTATATTGTAAATCATATGACAATGCTAATTTCGTTTCTAGATCTCTTACTTTGTCCTTCGCATCATCAAGGTCTGTATCTTTGGTACTAGCTGCAAGTGACACACTTTGAAGTAGCATTTTCAACCCTTGTAATTCTTGTTGGTAGCAAGGTACAGCGGTCTTTTCTTCTTCTAATTGAGCTCTCAAGTCGGAGATTTCCTTTTTAGCTTCTATCAGCTCTGCTTTCAACGTATTGTTGACATCTATTATTGACATTGACGATGATGAATCACCACCATTACTATTAATCTTGGCTCTCAAGGCTTGAAGCTCTCTCTTCACACGCTGAGCTTCCTGCTGAGCTTCATTCTCCTGCCTTTGAGCCATAGCCACCTCGTGTTCCAATGCTCTTACAGTAGCAACAACACCAGCATGCTCCAAGTATGCCTTCCTATCAGCAGCATCCACCTCTTCTTGAAGCTCTGCAATACGGGCCTTCTTCTTCTTTGATGATTCTTCCGCAGCAGCAAGGCGTTGCTTATATCTACCGACCTCTGCTTCTCCTGCTGCTGTTGCTTCTTGAATACACGCTTCTGCTTGCTTCATTCTGGCCTTCATTTGGTCCATTTTCACATTATTTTGAGCATCTTTTGCAATGAGATTAGTGGCACGTGCCTCTGCATCTGCTAGTTGCTTCTGCAATGTGGCCACATCAGTTTGGAGGACAGCTTCTCTGTCTAGAGCTGCTTGAGCTCTCTTTTCTGTGGCCTGCAGTCTGTCATCTTTTGATGCTATTTCAGACTCTGCTGCTTTTAGTCTGCCTCTTAGATGTTCAGCTTCTTGAGCAGCCTTCCTTAGATCTAATTCTGCATCTAATAATGCCCTTTTTGTACTTCTACTACTATTACTACTAGTAGTAGTAGATTATGATGCATTTGCTGAGTCTGTTATCATGGAAGAGAACCGAGGTCTATGAGCAGCTCCATTGTTGTTGTTAGTAGTAGTATCACATGAAATAGTACCATTGGTGGCCAACAGATCTGATCTCATATCTGCTACTAATTGCTGGAGTTGAGCAATGCGGGGGAGTACTTGAGGACGAGAAGAAGATTTGGGAGGAGGAGCTCTGTTCTGATTAGGCATATCTTGCTGCTGTCTCTTGATGATCTCTCTGAGTTCCTCAGCCACGGTAGACCATTCTTTGAGTTGAGCTTGAGACTCAGCAGCAATTAACTCTGCTTTGAGAAGACGAGTGGCAATGGTGTCAGTGTTGCTCTTGTCGTTCATTGAGATTGCGGTGGGAAGGTTCTCTGTCGCTCCTTTGGTTGAAGGGTGGTGGTGTAGAGATTGAACAAAGGTCTCTGCTTCTCTAATGATGCGGGATTTGGAGTTGGGAGATAAGGTGGTGCTGGTTGCAACAACAGGAGTGGGGTGGTGGTAAAGAGCTTTGATGTCGTCAGCTGCAGCGTTGTCATAGATGGAAGTTGAATGCTTAGGTGGCAGTTGGGAGGTTTTTGTCGACTGATCCATAGCTTCGATGTCCACCAGTTGGATACTTAACGTGAAGTATTGTTATCAGTGGTTGGACGTTTCTCGAATTCAATTGCGAAGTTAAGGCGTTATTATTTGCCAAGATGAGACACTAGAGACCGTAACGAGGACCAGTTTCTCTCTTTCTATAATTTATCTAATTGAAAGGATGCCAATGTAATGTTTATATTCTGATTATTTTGCCAACTGAAGTCAAAAATTTATGTCCCCAAACTTCAAACTTGAGGGAGTCAGCCAAAATGAGTATGTAAACAACAGCTTATAATAAACGAACCAAGGCGGAGGGGCAGTACTAGACATCTTTATCAGCAGGCTAGATAGCTATGGAAGGGAAAGATTTCAAAGCAAACAACAACAAGGTAAATCAAGTGACAATAAATGGGTCTCCAACGAAGGGAGGAGCAGGAATGGCATCCAGTTCTAGTCCTCGCAGACAAGCAAAATCAACCAACAGGCCAAGCTCTAGCATGCAACCGACCAAAAAAATATCCAACTCCGACGGCGCCATTGGACCTCGCGGCTTGTTCACAATAACAACATCTACCCAGCCGAATAAATCACCACCACCTATCACCAGCAGACTAAACTCCCACACCAACAAGTTTGTACCAACTGTAGCCGCTACTGTCTCACAGAGAACATCTAAACGCCAATCAGAACTCCTTCTCCAAGGCAGCCACCTCATCACCCAGTACCTTTCCAACCATCTTAGATCTGTTGCCCTGGGCCCTAGTGCTCCTTCTAAACCACCAATATCTCTAGAAACTCTACCTTTTAGTCATATAGATCCCACTAAAGCAACAGAAAGCGATAGAAGGGCCATTTTACTTGGAATATTAGACCTTTTAGAAGAGAGCTGTGTTGGTGTTGGTTCTGATGATGGTGAGAATACTGGTACTGGGAGTCATGGTACTATAGGTAGAATGGGTGAGCAAGGTGAATATAATGAAGCTGTTCTTAATGCTAAATCTCTAATTATTAATTTACTGCAACTATCTGTGTAGCCGAGCTTTTGAACTGGCAAGGGACGTGGCCTCTCTCCCTCATGGGTTTAACTTCATGTTCAGGAGATAATGTAACCGTCAAGCCCTTCTTCAAACGCTCAAAAGCAATTGCCAAAAAACATTACTCCTTTATAGTATATTTATCATGGACACCGAGCCATACACGCCATCACATGGCCAGTGGCTGATTTTTTGTGTTCAGATTGACACAAAGTATTGTAACAAAAGCATCGAAGAACACGCCCGTGCAGCAAAAGCAATTGTCGAAGGCTCTGTATCGACGTTGCAGCCAGGGTCTTTGGCTGTTATTCGACTCGTCCTCAAGGACGACGCTCCCTTCGACTTTGACTCTGTGCACCACCTTCCACTCCCGTTCGAAATGGATACAACGCCTGTTGTTGTTGAGATGGTGTACAAGAAAAGCCAAGACCGCTGCTTTGCACGCATAAAGACTGACTTGAGCCGATATGACGGTGTGACGGCCTTCTGCGCTGGGCAGAATGTGTTGGAGTTTCTCGAGCATGGCAGCGCCGACGCCATGTCCATCTACCCGTTTACTCCTCCTAAGCGCGGTGTGGAGTTGCCTCTCTCAAATTACGTGGCATTTTTCAAACAACTCACACGGGTGCTGTGGGCTATTGGGTGGAATCTACTCAACCCCAGGTATTGGAGGGGTCACTGGGTGAGAGGCCCCCTGCAGGGCCGTTTGGAGAGCACGTTGCCTCCACGACCTTGGCTCAGATATTCCCAGGTTCCCGACACCACCAGCTTCAAGGACTTTCTGCAGCAACTGGACGAAACCAAGCGGTATTTAGGGCTCCCGCTGTATGCAACGACTCTCAACTCGTCGCCATATGCCTTCTTGACCCTCGTTTCATCCAAGGAGCAGCTCTTTACAAAGCAGGCACGATACAATAATATATTTGGTCCACCTGCAGGGTATGCGAGTCCACCTCCCATGAACGCACTGCATGTTGGGACTTTGTACAACACACTTTTTTTCAACAACTATGGCAGACATAACCCCAATATTTCTGGAAGGATCACTGACTTGGTATGGAATTGGTGCGGAATGTACAGCTCCTTCACACTGTTTGCCTTTGCCGCTGAGATTCAAGGCAAGAAATTCTTCGCCTTCTCTGCTCCTCCAGCGGACTTTGAGGCTGTAACAAAAGAAGGCCTCATTGGGAATGGTCTTGGCCCAGTTCAACCATTCATCCAGCGAGAATTTTATATCAGGACAACATGATGTCTGCAAGGGCAATGAATCATCCAGCTGCTGCATGGTTTGGAGATCTTCCTACGCTGTGGTGTGGTAGTAAGCAGAGAGAGGGCTTACATGGTCTGTGAGTGCTCATCATTTTATAATTCTATCATTCATTCTCACTTACTATATATGTAATCCTTGCGGCCCCATGCATGCATCTACACTACCTTTTAACGGGACCGCTATTTTCTTCACATACCCGACGCTTGTTTACACAGAGCTAAATTTATCAACTTCCGCTGCTAGTAATTAACCTATAGAATGGACTACCTCCGTTGTATCTTGTTGTAGTCTTCTATCCTCCTAAGTTTGGCGAAATACCTCTCTACGAGCACTTCTTGAATGCTGCCTATCTTCTTGTCGAGGTTGGCTCGGTGATTCTTGGTGATGATTTGGTCCATGCTCCTAGTGACTTTTCTCCATGGGAAGATGTTCTCTGGTAGTCTTCTTCTATCTGATATCAGCTTTCTCAGAGCTTTTACTACTGGCCCTCTATAAACCATTCTATTCTTTTATTATTATTGCAAAATCAAACTTGATTTAACAGCGAATCAAAGGAAGAGGCGACAACTATTGTGTTTCCTATGGACACCATTTACCTGAACTATATATTGATATTGTTAATACGCTGTGCCAGTGCTGACGAGGGGTCATTTGTAGAAGAACTCCCCACAAACATCCGCCCCGACACCGCCCCAAATGACCAAGCACACCAAATTTATGTTTCACATACCACTACCCCCTCCCTCGGTGATTTCACCCCTTTCATTACCCATTATTAACCATATACATTCCATATCAATGATACATTCATATAATATAACGGATCATCATCCATTCTATTCATCTTCCCCAACCCCTTCAATTAATCAAAGATATGGACAGCCCAGCACACACCGCTCTCCGTTGGTCTGGAAACCTCCACTACCATCATCAATCCTCCTTCACCACCACCAAACATCCTACCAATGATTCTCTAGAAGCCAGAATTACAGACAGTACACTGTCAATTAGTCTTAACTGTGACAATGATGAGGAAGATGATCGACAACAAGAAGAAGAGGAAGGGTTACAGCCACTCCGCCTCCCTCCTCCCTCTCATCCCACCCCTCCTCCCTCATCTTCATCATCAGCCGACAATGATGATGTTGATGACACCAAGGAACACGCTTCTAATAATAAGACCACCACTGCATCATCATCATCACCACTGCCACTACCAGTCCGCATTCCTCGTCTATCTATTGCCCGTATCCTTGCTGAAGCTGAATTTATGGAAAAGCAGCAGCAGCAGCAGCAGCAGCAGCAGCAGCAGCAGCAGCAGCAACAACAACAAAAAAGAAACCGGATTCGTCATCCACCTAATATTGCAGCTACTGGCCTCCCCCAGCCACAATATTGGATCACATATGGCCACGGTCCAGACACCCTCACCTCCATTAAACAAGTCAACTCTATTGTCACAAAAAAGCTTGCGTCACTCGCCGACACCCCCCCCAGCACCGCCATCAACCAGGCAATAAAACAACACGACTTGAGACTGGCCAATGTTAGGGAAGCAAGTAGAGCTAAGAAAGCGGCAGATGAAGCTACTGTTATTAGAGAGAACGAGAGAGTGTCTCAAAGGTTGAAGGCAGTCAAGGCTTCCAATGATGTGGAGAGGCAGGGCTTGAAGAAAGAATATGCCAGACAGAGGGAGATTTTCAAGAGATTGTGCAGAATGCCACAGAGACCCATCGCCATGGCTTAGGAACTGTATGAGAGAGAGGGAGAGAGGGAGAGAGAGAAGGGGGATAAATGTTTATGTATGCATGCATATATTCTTATTCTTTTGAGATTACAAGGGGAGTGAGGGGGGGGGGGGGGGGTGTAATAATATGCTGTTTAATGATTTTTTTTTTTTTATTTTTTTTTTTTTTA
>Ga0114919_10001665_pt1 | contig 17767 bp, 23 predicted proteins | sample BlataG_FD_88682 | JGI IMG/M metagenome (GOLD analysis project Ga0114919, IMG submission 88682) | Deep subsurface microbial communities from Black Sea to uncover new lineages of life (NeLLi) - Black_00105 metaG | ecosystem: Environmental > Aquatic > Marine > Oceanic > Sediment | place: Atlantic... | reverse complement strand
CTGGGTGCATAATTCCGAACTCTAATCCAGCGCGACCGTTCTCAGCCCTGCGAATTGCCAAAAGGATTTTGTAATCCTCACCCTTACACTTATTTCGTATCGCCGCTCGTTTGATTATCTCCAACTCCGACGTACAAATTTCCCGCACTGCCGCACAGTTCGGGCAAAACGCCGCGAATATCATCCAAAATATTGCGCTAACCTTCATTGCTTTTCTCCTTTAAGGATTGCAAGAACGTAAACACGAATATCTCTCGACGACATAGTTGTTAAATTGTATTCTTCTTTGTCTTTTATCCATTCCATTGCGTTTCTCAATGCTTTGCACAGGCGGGGTACGGTAGAGCGGGAATGGGCGATAAAGATAGCGTTGGCCTGTTGCTCTTTGGCCCAAATTTCAGCTTGTTTAGCAGTTGGCCAAGTAAGATTAAAAACAAAGCGAACAATCTCTACGGCCTTATGCAATTTCCCAGCAATGATACGATTCCCAACTCTTTCCCATGACCCTTCCGTGGCCGCTTCTGCCTCGGCTCCAAGCTGGTCTAAGATTTGGTCAAGTTCAGTCATTTGAATACTCCATCAAAATCAGGTGCTTCGTGTCTATCCTTGCGTTCCCGCTCGAGAACGCAGTCCATATCACAAAACCAGTCCATATAGTCTTCGTTCCATATCATGCAACTTTTGCAGCCGTAACTATCGCCACAACCGCCACAACCAAAAACCTCATCAACGAATTTACCGCACTCGCACTCGACGGGCTGTTCTTCTTTGTATGTATCGCCTGCTTTTTCAGCTTCACGGATTAACATATTGCTTATGTCCGGTCTGTCATTGCTCATTTTAATCTTTCGTCGAACCTACCTGGGCCTCGATTTCCCTTTCGGTCACCAGAATCGACCGAAGAGAAGCTGGTAATCCTACTCTGTGTTCTCTTAATTGATAAACTATCGCCTGGTTGTTTGGCCCAAAGATTTCAATACGAATAGCAATTACAAGATACGTTGTTGCTTTGCCTATGGCTGTTATCCTATGCAATTTGACCCAATCATTTATTTTGTACTTTGGTTCGACCATTCTTTAATTCCTTTCATAATAGGTTAATAAATTGCCTGCCGCCCCCTTTCCCTGGGGTCTCCATCCCTGGACACTTTCACCGGACGGCAGACAAACATACGGAGGGTGATTTCAAATGCCAGCGGCAGGAAGAACTCGTGAAAACCCCGCCGCCGGCCAATGCCCTACTTTGTTGCGTGCTTTAGACAGAGAAAAGTGAGAAGGGTGAAGCAGGGCATATATTTGGTGGGGGCACTTTAAAGACTTGCTATAAGGATTAAAAATCGGCACAAGAATTGAAGCGCCCCCATATTTTAGGTGCTCCCCGTTGGCAGGCAGGATTGTTGCTGTTTCCACCTTTATCGACCGGTCGTAATGGGATTGTTCCTGTTTTCCACTGCCGCTGCCAAGGGGAGTATATATTCAGATATAAAAGAACAGGTGGTAACTCAGAATCGCCTGCAACATCTTAGGCAAAGACCTTCTAAATCATCAATCCGGTTGTTCAAGTCCTCAACCTCATCGTTGAGCAGGACTATTCTTTTCCCTTGGTGAGATGTAATCATCTCAAGGCGCTCGACCCTTGCCCGAAGCCCGACCATGCCGGGCTTTTTGGGCTTTGCACCCATAGCTGGTATCAGCAGGATTGATACAATGATAAGTATTTTAATGGTTTTCATTTCTTGCCCCTTTCTATGAGCCGTTAGGCTAATGGTTTTGTAATTCTGTCCATTTCTTTGTACGCCTTTTCCGCTTGTAGAAATGCGTAATAAAAGTCCTGCGTTCCATCGAACATTTCATGTAACGCACAACCCATCCTTACGTCGTACAGTGTTTTTTTTAGCTTCTTGAGCGAGCGCCTTTTTTCTCGAATAAATTCTCTGCGAGTCTTCTTCATTTCTTGCTCCTTATCGCATTCAGTTCGAGCAACTTATCACAGAAGGCGAGGGGTTTGTAATAATAGCTGTAATCTCTATGACTGCAATGAAAACTGGAGTCAACTAAACGGCCTGGGCAGCGAGTACAATTTACTCCTCTTTTTTTCTTGTCGGTATAATCGCAAAAGAAACAGCGATTCTGTATACTCTCAAAACCATTATCTTTCAGCCACTTGTGTTTTAGCGCGTTAATAGTAAACTCCGAGAGGGCACCCGCCTCAATCTGCTTCCTAATCCAAGCCCATTGTGCAAGGCACAGTTCCCAGGTCTTGTCGAGGTTGTATTTAGGCATCTTCAATCTCCGCTTAGCTTGCCCCGCAAGGGGGCTGAGTCGTCTCAGATTTATGTTGTTTAGTAGCATCTTTTTTTGAGCGAATTTTTTCGCTGGCAACTTCTAAAACACTTTGAGCAGTAAGGGCCGCTATTCCCTTTTCTTCTTTGCTGAGTGGCATAAGGGTTGTTACAATAACCATAACCTCTATGTCAGCAATGTTAAACGCGTCTCTTGTCCAGCTATGTATTTGACTAAAAGTCATCTTCATTCTTATCTCCTTTCAGCTTGCCCCGCAAGGGGTCTGAGTCGATATGGCAGTTCTTATGGTATCAACCTGCCTTTTTGCCTCTTTAACGCATAGGCGCAAATCCTCCAACGTCTGAGCGTCAGATTCACGTATAGTTTGATTGAACAGGCCCCACAATAAACTGTCAATGTTGGGGTACCATTTGATTGCCTTCCATTTTCTCTTTTTAGCCTTTGGCTGGTATTGTTCAATGGTGAAGTTGTGAGCATCGCTGGTTATCCGGTATTTATCGCTGATAGGAACATTCAACATTTTTTCACCTCAAAAAAACGGGCAGGGAACCATCCCTGGCTCCCCACCCTATCCTCAAAGACTTTGTAGGGAGTCATAAGAGGCTTATGTGTTTTGATTATCGTCATATTTGAGACTCCCTACAAAATTTCATTCACTTTTTGAACTGATTTTATTATCGGCCATTCCAACCAAAAGTCAAGAACTATTTTTGGACAATTTTCTAAGTGCTTATGGCATAAGGAGATAAAATTTTATAAATCCATTTCTCGTACATTTGTAAAAGCTGTGTTGCTACGAAGTCTCGATTCGTGTTACTAAATAGGAGCCAGTCAATAATAAAATCAACTGGCTCCTACGGAGGAGATGAAAAAATTATTACTTCCTGTGTTTCTTCCAGGCCCCGCCGCCGAACCAGCGGGTGGCGTTATATATTATGCCTTTGACCAGCCAGTTGACGCCGAGCACACCCATAGCCTCCTTGAAGACGTCATCGGCCTGTTTGCGGGTATATTCCTTATTGATAAAGTATAAATAGTCATGGACGACAGCGGCCTTGCCCCACTTGCCGTAGGGCGAGAGTATGAACCAGAATATCCTTGGGATTGAAGCAAAGTCTGTCGTGAAACCCCCAGGGACACGGATGACCTTGCCGGATTTAGTACGATACTCGAATGACTGCGAGAGCCGCCACTTGCCCTCATCAAGGTATTCTACGACCAATGGAGATGTGAAACTACTCACCTGTAACAAACTCCTTTATTGAAGGCTTGACTTTTTCGCCCGCCTTGTAGTTTGTCATACGAAAACGGACACTGTTGGGCTTTTGGGTATAATCGACTTGCTGGACTTCTGACTCGCCAACGGCAAGAATGAAGAACTCATCATGCCAGTACAACCGACAGCCTGCAAATATCATCGGCAAACAGATTATCAGCCACTTCATATTACCATCCTTAACAGAAATCCACACACTCCCGTAAGGAAGGCTATTAAAGTGGTCGCCCACAACGGAAGGCGATACATCATCATTTTCTTAATCTCGTCCATCGCACCCCAAAGGGCCTTGATGTCTTTTTCGTTGCGTTCAATTCGGGCTACATTGTCTGCCATTACTTATCTCCTTCTGCCCCGACGACGACCACTGCCTCGCGTTGGTTTCCTGTCGCCCTTTTTGCCGACTCTCGGTGTCCCGCCACAACTACCTTTTCTTGCCGCCATTTTTAGTTCTCCTTAATCTGAAATATATCTATTGCTTTCTTAATCCTTCAGCTTGTTTAATTAAATCTGCTATAATTGCATCCTGAGCATCTACTCGCTCGGTCAAATCGACTATCTGTGCAGCTTGTGTCTTTGCCTGTTTAATCAATGCAGCTACCAGAAAGTTTATATCATAGGACTCTACCTGAGTTTCTATTTGTTGCGGTAGAATGTTTGGGTCGGTACCCACTATAGCATATACCGAACCATAAACCGCCGCTTCTGGATAATACTCGGCTACGTCTTCTGCTATCAAACCATAAAAAACTTTCTTTGGGTCATCTGTCTTGCATTTGGAGAAAAACTTTACCGGTGTCAAATTCAATATCGAAGCTGCTTTTTCCGCAGTCATATCAGAATCTATTGTTTTGTAGCGTTTTGAGGATGCCGTGGAGCGATATACGGGATGATTTCCGGCACCTGATATATGTACATTTGCAGCCACGCCTGTTACATTATCATATATGCAATGATTATAATAATCACGGTCTGCTGAATCTGCTGTGCCAACAGTAACATCACCAGTTGCTGCAAGGTCTATATTACCAGTAGTGCTTTTGATACTATCAATGAACAGTGTATCTTTTACAATTAAGGAATTGTCCACCAAAAGAGGTTCGGTTAAGGTCAAACCAACTATGGCGGTTGGATTTATGTAAGCATCACCGGCAAAAGTTCCGTCTGTCGATTCTTCATAATCAGTGGCATCAACAGTAAAAGGCCACCACGAAGTAAGTTCTGCATAGTTACTTAACGCTTCGACCTGTGTGCCCGTTGGATTCCTGCCTAAATCATAAACTGCTTCACACTCCGCCTGACTCAAATCGTCATCCCAAATCATTATATCGCTGAGTTCGCCAGCCCAAGATTGAAAAGCAATACCTTCCTGCAACCCCGACCTGGCACCTATGTTTGATTCTTGAACAACTATAGCACTTCGACCTGACAAGTCTTGAGTATCGGCTGCACCACCACCAGGGTCGCCAAGATATAAAATTAAATTCCCTGACGTATTCCAGGTTCCGGCCACAAAAACCCATGTGTCATCTGTGCCTTCTGCCGTATTTGCTGTAACAATAATATTGTTTTCTCTGTACCTAAGACGAATGCTGTTGTCGCCTGCTCTGCTGAGGAAAAGGATGTCATCGGAATCTGCGGTTCTCTCAAACGACATGATAGTATAATTACTACTATCACCTTGTCTGCCGTCTTTCAATTTGAACCATCCGGTTATAGTACCGGTATCAAAATCGGCGGTAGCTGTTATACCATCAACCTCTACATAATCACCCGTTCCATCCAAAACCAGAGAACCTTCGGTAGCAGAAGTCCATGCAACACTCTTGCTTTCATCGGCGGATTTCCAAGTGTCTGATAAAAGATTAGCAGCTTTGAGATTTCCTAAAGTTGTTAAGTTCTCATTATCAAAATCTATCTCACCACTTGAGGATTTTATTTTTAAATCACAATTACCAACAGTGCTTATGACTGGAATACCAGATTCTGTAATAATCTCCAAAAAATCATCTGCATCGCCAGAAGGTTTAATCTGTATCACATACGCAGAGGAAATTATAGAAGGGTTTGCACTGAGAGCCAGGTTCAAAAAGGTCGGAGAAATAGTTGAAGTCCAGTTGGTTCCATCGCCTACAATAATATAATTCAGGTCAGGACTCAATCCCATAATATCCGTAAGGCCCTGTCCCGGCCCATAAAAAAACTCTCCACCCCCAGGCTGTGCCGCCAATAGGCCTACCAGTAGGCTTGTTACAAATAAAACTATCAATGCCGCTAAGAGTTTCTGTATCATTTGACATCTCCCATTGATTTGCTATAATAAAGCGAGCCAACAGCCGGTACGTGGCCGGCAAGTGCTGGCTCTAACCGCAACCAACTATATAGGAGTTGATTATGGCTGAGATAATTAAAACAAAACGCTGCTCTAAATGCAAACAAATCAAGCCACTGTCGGAATTTAGCAAGCACAAAAGCTACGAAGATGGACACCGATATTGGTGCAAATTGTGCGAATCTCAATACTCTAAAAAGTATCTTCAAACAAAACATGGCAAAGCAACGAGAGAAAATTATAACGAAACCGACAAAGGTAAACAGGCTCGTAAGCGTGCCAGTAAGCATTATCAACAAAGCGAAAAGGGCAAAGTTAGCGGGGAACGCTATCAACAAAATCACCCTGAACGAATAAAAGCTCGCAGCGCTGTGATGATTGCCATTGTAGCTGGCAAATTGCCTCAAGCAAGCTCTTTGCAATGCTCCTGCGGTCATCAGGCGGCGCAATATCATCATCACAAAGGTTATGCCCCTGAGCATTGGCTTGATGTAATTCCTATTTGTAAAAAATGTCATGATGTCCTTCGAGTATCTATATAGATGTTTTTCGCATTTTTCAAATCAGTGCAAACGAATAAGAATTTACTATAACCATGAGTGTTCAAAATAAATCTCGCAATATAGTTAGCCCCAGGAGCTATGACCTTTGTCCACGACAGCCATGCCGCATTGCCGGTTCCGCCTGATATTGCATCACAAAAGTACGCCGAATTATCGGCCTCCTGTGCTCCCTGAATACAGGTCAAGTCTCCTATCAGCGTATAACGGTCTTCACCGGCGGCGGCTAAAAACGGTATCGCCAAAGCGTCATCTTCACTACCATCGGCTCTTACTCGAAACTCAAAGGCCACCGTCCCATTTTCCGGCTCGTATATAATTTTTTTCGTAGCAGATAAAGCCACGACATCAGAATCAGCCCTTTTATCAACGTCAATAGGCGATTGTCCGGCAGCAACAACAGCAATTAGCGAACCGGCGTTTTCCCAGCTTCTTTGTGCAGAGTGCCTCTCGCCAGGGTTAATCAGCCGGTCTTCCTTGTCCCGTACTTGCTTACCTCTCGCCATGTGTTGTTCCGCCGCCTATAGGAATTGGGTGCATTTCCATTTATTTCTTTCTCGATTCGATTCGTATAAGTATCCTTGCTCTTTTTTTGGCTATTCTTATCGAGTTTTCGATAAATCGTATTTTGCTTTCATCAGATTTCGTTTCCCAAGACTCCTCTTTCATTACAGAGGATAACTGTTGTTGCAATTCTTTAATAATATGATTTTTGTATTTTTCGTATCGTTGGTCGTTTAACGTCCAATCTCCAAAAGAACGTGGGAGACTACCGACCCTCACCTTCAATCGCTCCATTTCTTTTTGGGTTCCTTTATTTAGCCCCATTTCTACATCAAACCCGGCTATTAGTTGTTCTTTTTTTATTTCTTCTAAAAAAGGAAACACGGTTCGTTCATACTCGGCCTCTCGCTTTAGGTTATCTAATAACTTATTATCACGTCTTAATAGGTCCTGTTCGATTTCGTTAAGACTGTTCCATTCTTTACCGTAAGTCATATTTGCCAAATAGTCTTGCTCTCTTGAAAGCAATTCCCATTTAGAAGGTTCCCATGTTCCCACGCCCATTCCGAAAAAAGCGGTAGTCGATGTTATTGGCAATACCCCATCTAATCCCTGAAAACGTATGGCATCGTGAATATCCTGTACAACCATTGAAACAGTTCTCTTCAAAGCACTCTTACCTATGGAAACTGGGTCGTATCTCATTTCTTCGCCTAAAAACTCCTGACCTTCGAGAACATCCCAGCCCCACCCTGCGGGCGGTGAAAGTTTTGTACGAAGATAACGTTCTATAGTTTCGGCCCTGTTTATATTATATAATTTTCCTTGTTTTGTTTTCGCTTGACCGGAAGCTGTCTGTGCTATCAGTCGTGCAATCTGAGAATATCCCGCCCAAAAATCAAAACGAGTATTCCCAATTTTTACTTTACCGAAATCGCTTGAGCGAGGGTCAATCTCAACATCAATGCCTTCTATTTGATTAAGCAAAAACAATGCGGTTGTTCCTGTTCCTACAAACTTGACCAAATCGCCAACAATAACTTTTCTCGCTGCCGGAGCTTTAAGACTAACAAAAGCATCATAAACAATCTGCGGTCGGGATATTTGGTATCGTGGCGAAAAGAAAAAGGCGTTAAGATGCGGCGTAATCCCAACATATCGCTCAGGGATAGTACCCCTGCCGGTTGCGTGATTAAGAAATGCCGCTAACCGCGTATATTCTTGCGGGTGAGACGACCACGACATACCAGCCCTTTCCCAACCACGGGCAATATCATCAAAGACATTGATTCTTAACTGGTTACTCATTGTCGTAAAAGTTCGTTCCGACCATTTTACTCCAGGTATCAACTCTGCCCAAGATGACAAAAACGGCTCTTCTCTTGTAGTTATATCAGTCAAGCCCCATTGAGTAATGTCTAATTTGGCACGATGTCGTAGGCCGGCATATCGACTGCTCTCCGCCATATCTTCTAAATATCTGGCATACTCTTTTCCTGCATGGCCTGGTCTTGCAGATTTCATCATTTGGCCAAAAGATATTGCCCATTGCTTAGGATGGCCAGGCAAAAGCATAATGCCCTGTCGTAAAGGAAAAGACAAATCCCAAGAAGCCAAAGTAGCTCGTGGCATATTTAATATATCCATAGTGGTCTGCCACGTCTTTTGGCCCATCGGCCTTTTTTGGAGTATGGCTTTTGCCAAACCAGAACCAAAGTGTCTTTGAAGCAAAGCGGTTTCCGCCCTTGCAGGCATATCACCACGTAGTATCTTCATAAGAGCATCGCTGGTATTTCTGTAACGAAAATAAGGCATTTTTGAAACTCTTAGAGATTCAAACATATAATATCTATCTGCCGGTAATATATCAGGAGCGGCAAAAGCTGGAACTGAATACTCGCCTTTTAGCGGTGCACGAGAAGCCAATGCTGCTTTTTCTCCTGTTTGAGCGCCCCGAATTTTTTGCGCTACAGCTACCCGCCTTGATTTCTCCAGGCTAATCATTCTTTCTTTTTCGGGGTGAAGCCGTTTCGCTTTTTTGATTCCTGCCGTGAGCCGGTCAACTGCTTGCTTAGTGGCAGATGCAAGATTAGTTTTTGCCGCCGACTCCGTTATCGGAACATCGTCCATCACCTGATATGCCTCAAGAGGTGTCATGTTCTGTATCTGTATCGGCTTATAACCCCTTTTAAGTAATTGAGCTTTTTCCGCCTTACTTAAAACAATCACTGCCGATTCTTTCGCCAATATACCCCTAACTTGTGCTGGTTGCATTTTGGCAATCGTTTTGACAGAATATATTCTTTTGGCTGCTTTGATTTCAGCAGAAGTCAATCTTGCATTAGTAAAAGTAGAATTAGTTGCCCTACTTGCCCGTTGTGCTGCTGCCCCTGAAAGCAAGAGTGTCTCAAAGGCAATATCAACCATAGGAGTATACCACCATGGCGGCTCTTCCCTGGACAATGGCTCATACCAATCTTTTGCCATCGCTTCACCAAATGTCCGTAATTCTTTTGCGGAACCAGGCACGGGATAGAAAACTTTTCTTGATGCCCACATAGAAGGAAAAATATCTTTTAACGCGTTAGGATTCAATGTCGCAGTTGTTTTCATTATTTCTGGAATAGGCGATATTTCCGTTACGAATTTGTTCATTCTATCCACAACAGACCCAACACTTTTAAGAGCGGTTTCAAAAGGCCACTTAACCGCACTATGAAATTTTTCATGCCTGCCTGGTTTTGTCCAACGATATTCCTGTGTTGGAAAAAAGAACTTCTTCCATTTTTGCCCGAAAGTCGGTTCTGGCGCAGCAACCCATCTCATCGGTTCATAGGCTTTTGACGAAATTGGGACGTCTCTGCCAAATACTTCCTCCGTCGTTTTGACTTCGCCGAAAATCTCTTCGGTTGTTTTTATTTCTTCTGCCATTTATTATTACCAATATACTCCCAGAATTGTCCTTTTTCGTCAGTGCGAGATTCTCCAACTTCGTAAAGCTCTGGTTTGACAGTTTCTTGTTCTTTAACTTCTGTTGGCTCCGCCGGTTTCACTTCTTTAATTTCTTCACCTAAAGCCAATTCAATCATTCGTGATATATTTGTCTCGGATGGCATTACTGTTTTTAAGTGTTCAAGAAAATAAGGTCGTGCAATAGACCGACCAATCTCTATAATTTTCTCACCTGTAGCCTTCTGTGCTTTGATTTCCGCCTCCCACGTCCTCAATGTTTTTTCATACAAGAACGACGACAATTCATTTTCAAATCCAAGTTCAGGCGACCATCCGAAAATTCTCTTAAATAATTGTTCAGTATCTTTTTTGTATGGTTCTCGTACCTCCGTTTTTATACGTTGTGCCGTAATTGGACTAAGACCCTTGCCAACCATAGTATCTAATTCGTCAGTAAGAGTGCCATCATCAATCTTATCGTAAATATCCGCCAATACTTCGCCTTTATCTGTAAATGCCTCTTTGAGTTCCTGTTCAGAGTAATTATCAAATACCCGCAATAGAGTAAACCATTCTTTCTTTGCATCGAAAGATAATTCAGATACTTTTATCATATCAAAAGTTAGTTGTGGTTTGGCGGGGTCTAATTTATTCGTAAGTAAATCCAAAAATCCAGCACCTATCGCATCGTCTTTTTGTTCTATAGCTAATCCGGCTTGTGTCAGAGAATTCCTTTCGTCGGAATCAATCTCGTCATCCAAAATCTCTTTTTGCTTACTATCTAACGAAGATGCCTCCAATGCTTTCCTTGCTTCATCGTGATTGCCTTTGCGATACAGACCAACGATATAGTTCTCTATATTTTTATCCCTCTCTGCCGCAGCCTTCTTCGGCCCGATAAGACCGTACTTCTCGGCTATATCGATCCATTTATTAGCTGTTTCTATGTCGCCATTAGAGGCAGCATCCTTGGCATAGCCAAGGAATGTTGCCTGCTGATACTCATCATACTTGGCTCTTGACACCCTGCCGAAACTGTCAGCGCCGCGTATGAGTTGAGAATTTATCCATTTTTGTCGTGTCTTCGGGTTCTTAATGGGGGTTGCCAAGTCAAGAATTCTTTTCTTGTGGTCTGCAAAAACCTTTTCGTTGCTCTTGGCCCACGATATACTGTCGGGTATCTTGTCGCCTTTATAATAGTCAGGGTCATTCGGAAGTGGCCTGCTTTCCTGTATATCAATCAAGCCTATTTCGTCTATGCCCAGCTTTTCCGACTCTTGGGCCTTAATGCTAATCTCACCCATCTTCTGCAGGTCATCTAATGCCTGCCTGTCCATATATACCTGAAACCCGATACCGGCTGTTTGTTGTATCGCTCTACCTGCGCCCTCTATGGCCCTAAATTCCGCACTCCCCACATCGGTTAAGGCCCCTGTATCCTGCGCACGGACTAAGCCTGTTTCTTTGGGCGGCGCTATTGTGGCTGTGTATCTCGGCAGTTTCATTCGATTACTCCCATTTGATAACCCAGATAGCCCGCCTGCGCTCCACCCTGCAAGAGAGTAGAGCCTGCACCGATAACGGCGGCCCGACCGTACCCTGCGGCCCTTGACGTGGCGGCGCTTGCCCTTGAAATGTCCAGTATAGATTGACTCCTGTATGCTTGCACCCTTCGTTGGCCGGTGAGTCTGATATTGACCGCCTCCTTTGCTAATTGTGCGGCGGTATCTTCTGCAACTAATAAAGGCGAACCTTCCATCTCGACACCGCTCGCACCTACTAATGCTCTCTGCTTGGCGAGCAAAGCCTCGGCTTTGCGTTTATGTTGCTTAGACTCAAACGCCGCTGCTCTTTGCTCGGCCTCGGCCTGCCTTTTGGCCACCTTGGAATTGTATAAGTTCCAAGCTGCCTGGGCTTTGGCTTGAGCCTGAGCCTGCTTGCTCTGCTGGTATTGGCCGTAGGCTTGTACGCCAGTACCAACTATAGCCATTATGAAGATTGCAGTTGTCATTCTTTAACTCTTTTAGAATATACAAACCACTTCTGGCCTTCGTGTTCGATTTCCCGCGTCCTCACGAAACCTAAATACTCAATCATTCGCACACTCTTTTTGAAACAGCATTTTATCGTAGCGTTCAACTGTTTGAAGGAATACGTCTCTTCGATAATCTTCAAGCCATCTTCGAGCCATCTCAAAGTATCTAATGGGTATCGTCGGCACGTTTCGGACAACCTCAACCACATCTCTCCATGGAAATCATCATTCTCGATAGGGTGTACTCCACCACAGCCTACTACCTCGCCGTCTCTTATACCTGTTACCGCTAAACCGGAATCTTCTATGGCCTGAGCAAATTCAGGGTCACTCGGCTCGGCCAACGGCTCAATAGGAATAAACGAATTAAAGTCGCTCACACGAAACGGTCTAACGTAAATAGACATAATTTTTTCTTGACTCCACTATTAAACATATTATAATAAAAGAAGCCGAACACAGGATTGGCCTGTGAACGGCTCTAAACATAGTCTTTCTATTAAGGAGAAAGAACAATGCCTAAAGCCATCCAAACAAAAAGATGTTCTAAATGCAAGCAAATTAAACCAATTTCCAAGTTCAATAAACACAAAAAAAGAGGATTTCAGTATTATTGCAAACAATGTTCTCTCCGAAATAACAAAGAATGGATTCAAAGGAACAAAACAAAGCATTTGCAACAACGAAAACTTTACAAAAAACAATACCATAGAACAATTCGAGGTCATCTATTAGTAACTTGGCTTAATATACGACAAAGATGTAATAATCCCAAACGTCCAGATTACAAATACTATGGTGGCCGAGGTATCAAAGTCAAATTTGCTTGCTTTGAAGACTTCTTTTATTACGTTGCAAAAGAGCTAAAAGCCGACCCTCGCGGGCTAACTATTGACCGTATCAACAATGACGGCCATTATGAAAAAGGTAACATTCGTTTTGTTACTCACCTTATAAACTGTCGAAATAGACCTCAATACGCCCATCATTGCAGTACCTCAAATTCGGTGGCTATGCCTAAAAGTGTTAAGGGTTCCGGCGATTTTTGATAGATATAGACAGCCACGTCCCTGTCATATCCAGGCGGAAAAGTCTTCCTGTCCTGGCTTGTTGTTTGGCCATCAATACTATAAAGTCCTTTATTTATAACATCTTTCCCCAAATAAAAATCACCACTTTTATACCAGTTTGCAACAACTTCACCTATTCGTTTCATCCTGCCCTGAATAGTTACGCCGCCGACCCAGCTTAAAGGCATTGTCTGTAAATGTACTTCGTAGGGAAGTCCCATCTGGACAGTATTGGCCGTGGTGGTGGTGCCGCCCGACTTGAGCGTTATCGTGCCGGTGCCGCTAACAACTGCATCGTCAAATACCACGCCGTCAGCAAGCACGGACACAGTTTCTCCTACCAAATGAGTAAGCCCTGTCATAGCAGACGAGGCAGAGGCAGAATCATAGGTAACACTACAATCAACATAAAGGGCGTCCTCGGCGTCGCTGCCGAAGTCCCTTGGCTGGAACTGTTCAATGTACCTGACAGTACCAGAATTTATATACCTCTCGACTATAACCCATATCTCATCTTCGGGGTCGCCACTTATCCTTGCTATGGATTCAAAGTCAGAATCGGAAGCGCCATCTTCCGTTATCATCCTCGACCATGCCGTTATATTTTCTTTCCTCTCATAAGAAAAAATGGGCATCTCGCCATCGCCCCTTACACACCACAGAATCGAATCCGGCGTCTTTTGGAACGCGGTCTCTGTAATGCCCCCGTCCGTAACAAGATTAGCCAATATCGTCATATCAGGCGCAACATAAGAGTCAAGTTCCCAGCTGTAGGCAAGCTCCCTCATTTTTTCCTCGCCTCGCTGAAAGAACAAAACGCTCTCGTTGGCAAGTGTGGCTTGTAGATTTGCACTGCCATAAGTTGAGTGCTGCTTAACAAGAATATTAGACGGGGTTAGAGGTTCGTCTGTACCGCCCTCCATTGTCCACTCTGCACCGGATGTTCCGATGAGCAGTTTGTCTTTGCCGATTATCCACTCGATAACATTAACCTGTCTTGACGACAGCGTGAACAGGAGTGCATCGTCATCGTCCGCACCCTCGGTCATGTTATCGTAATCGCGTGTTACCGAAGCCCAGATGGTGTCAGGCTGTGAAGTATTACCGCCGAAACACAATCTGTCCTCGAAAAACGTTACCGTTCGCGGCCAGCCCCGATAGTTACTCCACGAACCTTCCGACCACTTATGGGTCGCATCTGTCGAACCAAGTGTTTGCACGACCGTACCCAGGGCAGAAGTTGAGCTTACGACAGAAGTTATCTCGACAATACCCACAACTTCAGTTTGGTCGGTTGCGAAATAAACCTTGCATGATTCCGCCGCATCACCTGACGCAGTAAGAATGGCTCGGTAGTCCGCCGACCCGTCGGCCTCCGTGCCTTTTGTCTCGGATGTTCCGGCGCTCGGCGCAGCAGCCGTGCCGGAGGTTGATACATTTCTGTCGTCTGTACTTGCAAAAGCAAATACTGACTCCCAGCCATCAGCGCCGTGCGCAGCCCCTATGGTATAATTGCGCTCTATCTCCAAAGTGCCCGTCCATGTCCCCAATGTAGTTAAGGTCCATCCTGCGCCTTCGTAAAGCGTGCCGCAATCCATCCAACTCGTATTTTCAACCTGACTATGTGTATAATTGTCCGCAAGCGTTTCCGAGTATTCCAAAGTATCAAGAGGGTGTACCAATTTGAACAAAGCGCCTGTTTGGGATTTATCTGTTGCCTCTGCGCCTGTTGGTTCATGTCCAACTGTGGTTCCTATTTCAAACGGCGTACATCCTGTCGCCGTCAATGTTACTGAGCCGGTCGTTGCGCTTGCCGCAATAAAATCCGCCACATCAGAATTTTGTGTCCGAAACGGCCCATCGTCAATATCTATCGCCGTTACAGTCCACAAGGTTTCGGCTAATCGAGACACCTTCCTCGTTTCATAATCAGGATGGGCAAGATAAAGCACGTCTGCAGACTGTTCGTATTTTATTTCAAACAGGTCGGCGGTAAGATACGGTGTTTCAACTTCATAAGGAACTTCGTTATATAATGTCGCTATCTCGGATGCGGTCAAAACATCTGAGAAAATAGCTACTTCGTCCATTTTGTCGGCCCATATCTTTTCACTTGCCGTATCACCGGAGTTTCGCTGTGAACCGATACGAACCTCTTCCGCAGCATTCTGCATAGCGGTATAGTCCGCGTCATTAGTAGCGGTAAAATCTACAACCGCGCCGTCAACGTATAAAATTATTCCATCCGCTGCGGTTGTTTCATCGGCGGGGGCGGAATAAGTAGATACGAGAAAATGCCAACCGAGAGAAATAGCATCATCGGATATTGCAAAAGGTTCGGCGGCACCCATAGTCTCCGTGCCTACGCCGGAATTATATAAAGCTGAAACATTAGCTGCGGTAAGCGTTACATTAAAAAGAACTATATTGTCCATCTTATCGGCCCAGAAGTTCTGATTACCGGATACGCTTCTGTGGCTTGCACCCATACATAGCTTAGAACCGCCAGCCTCCATTTTCACATAACTTGCATTATTTGTTTTTGTCGAATTAACCGCAGCACCGTCAACGTAAAGGGTCATATAATTAGCGGCTGTCTCTTTTGCCCAAGAAGCGTGCTGGCCTTCATAAGTCGCAACAACGAAACGCCAACCAGTAACAAGAGCGTCGTCTGTAACGACCCTGATAAGTATATCTTCACTCTCGTCCCATAACCGCATAACTAATCTGTTATTAGTGTCTAAGTATAGTTCCCACTCGCGGTCGAAAGAACCCGCTTCATGGTCTGCCTTGGATAAAATCCATTGATAATTGCCAGTCGTGGTATTAACGGCGACCCAAGTGGCAATACTGAAATCCCCGTTAGTGCCCTCGATGAAAGACAGCGCTGCATTGTCGGCAACTTCTACTGATTCGGCACCACCAAAGTCAAAACAGGCATTTATTTTCCCTGTAGCTGTAATGTCTTCTGTATTGCTGACTTCTGAAACGCCGTCATGATTCGTACTCACATCGTCAACATGGGTATCGGCAGCGTCATCGTTCAAATACCATTGAGCAACCCTCTCGCCTGATAAATCCGCACTCGTATCAGCTAAATGAAGCTGTAGTTTTCTCTCTTTGGTTAAACTGAGTCGCCACTCACGGGTCGCATTACTATCCCTCCACTTCGATATAAGAACCTGGAGGTCGGCCTGTGTTATATAGGCCCAACACGCAAGACTGAAGGTGGTATCGTCTGAATCGTCTGTGAAGCTAAGCGTAGCCGCGTCTGCCACCTCGACAGTATATGCCGCATCCAAATCGAAAGAACCCGTATCCACCTTCCCCGTATCAGTTACGGTGGAAGTGTTAGTTGCGGTATCGTCGGCGGCTTTGAGCGTACCATTGTGCGATGTGGTAGTATCAAGAACAGTAGCGCCTTCTTCATCATCCAAGCACCAATGGGCCGTCAGGTGGGTTGCAGATACCTTCCCTGTTCCATCACCGGTATTGACCGCCGCACCATCGGCAAAAAACCGCATGTACTGATTGCCAAGTTCGAGGATATAAGATTGTGAAGTGGAAAACTCAAAGGGTAATATCCGAGTGGCCAAGCTGGATGTTTTTACTTCAGCTATATATTTTGTACCAGGCCGCTTAGTCGCTCCGCCCTGTGGCAGGGGAATCATGTTCTCCATTATTTGACAACCGGATTGATACTTCGCTAAATCGTCCCTTGCATTTAGAAGGGGCGAAAGTTCGCCAGCATTGAAATTATTGAACACCCTGTAGGGATTCTCTGCAAAGGCCACAGAACAGAACAATAAAAAGATAAGTATTTTTTTCATTTTCTTGCGTTTAACCATTTTGAAGTTTTTATAGCTATTGCCCCACCTTCCTTGGCGTCAATAGAGCGCGCTATATCAAGATAACCAGTAACCCTCTTGCTGCCGTAAAGCATAGCTTGAAGATTTAACGCCACGTCCTCGTCCTGTTTGATTGGTGAGCATAGCATTCGAGCGAGATTGAGAACCAGGCACTGCTTTGCATATACCGGCCATGTACTGAAGGTGATATGCTGATAAATATATTCCACTTTAAGAACTTCCAAATCAGCACCTTGGGACGTGCAATACGAAGACAGGTCGGTTGTTTCGGAAGTCGCTGTAGATGTAAATGCGGTATCAACCAGATACGTCAAGTCTGTTCCAGCGGTTGTATCGTCCGATTTCAAATACTCCCCTGCAAGATAATCTGTACCTGTTACCCAGTCCGCAGGTGCAGTCCCTTCATCAGTTAGTATCAGAGCGTTCTCAACCTCAAATACTGCAAGGGGGTCTTCCTCTATTTGCAGAATTTTCAGATAATCGGAAGGTGGGGTGAAAGCGTTATCATACCCAAACAGCGGGTCGATAGTCTGTATTGCAAACGCCCGTTTCTTGGCGAAGTTCCATCTGTGGGCAGTAAGTATCTCGTCTCTTGCATCATCAAAGAAGGTCGCGCAGTAAACATAATTCTGTTCGGTTGTCGCGGCAAGTGTTATTGCTTCTGCACCCAATAGGCCGAGAGCTTCGTTGCACATGGCGATATTTTGCGCCGAATCAGTCATGCTCATAACGCGCTCCTTAGTTTGCTGTTACTACCGCATCACGGCTCAATTTTCTATAAGACATAAACCATTCAACCGCACCGGTGCCGGTGCCTGTAAGCGTCTGCTCAATCTCACCTTCGGGACAAAACCAACTTAGTGGT
>Ga0114919_10001662_pt1 | contig 17782 bp, 18 predicted proteins | sample BlataG_FD_88682 | JGI IMG/M metagenome (GOLD analysis project Ga0114919, IMG submission 88682) | Deep subsurface microbial communities from Black Sea to uncover new lineages of life (NeLLi) - Black_00105 metaG | ecosystem: Environmental > Aquatic > Marine > Oceanic > Sediment | place: Atlantic... | reverse complement strand
TGGTTGCAGATCATCCATTCGTTATAATGTCAGCTCCCAAAAGATTCTAAGTTTAGCGAAAACTGTCCAGAGAAGCTGGTTGAATTTGAAAAAATATCCACACCGGGGTAGGTAAGGAAATGCACTGGCCGTCGAGTTGACTGAAAATGATGCAGATTTATGGCACATTAGCAGTTCTGTTTCACACGCATTATATTACGATATCTTCGACAATCCAATGCTGTGCCTGATTTTTAGGTTGCACACGACTATCGTCCTCGAAATAAAAGCAGGTTCACAAGAATAAAACACAATGTTTCCCCATACGCAGCTTTATCACGATCAACAACTGATATCCCTTGCCTCATTCGCGTCAGTACCTAAACAACCCAAAACAAAACACAGAAGGCGGAATTCTTTCGTCAATTCTGCCCATGATCACAGTCATCTCAAGGCCACCGTCTATGACCTCCACTCCCGCCTTGTTCCTTACGAAGACTCTTGGAAATGGCAAAAAGCCCTCGTAGACCTCCACGCCTCCCCCTCCCCCTCCCCCCCCTCCTCATTATTAGGTAGTATCCTCCTCCTCCAGCACCCCCCAGTCTACACACTAGGAGCAGGAGCCACAGAGAGCCACCTCAAGTTTGATCCCTCCTCCCCACCCGCCCCTCTCTATCGAATAGAGAGAGGTGGAGAAGTCACCTACCATGGTCCTGGCCAGCTGGTAGCCTACCCCATCCTCTCTCTACAACGACTAAAACCCGATCTCCACTGGTACTTGAGATCTTTAGAAGAAATAGTTATAGAAACACTGGATGAAGTATCTGGCATTAGGGGGGAGAGGGTGGAGGGGCTGACTGGGGTGTGGGTAGATGGTAGTAAAGTGGCAGCCATTGGGGTGAGAGCTTCTAGATGGATTACTTACCATGGGTTGGCTTTGAATGTGGTGGCTGATTTGGAACCATTCAAGGAGATTGTGCCGTGTGGGATTGTGGGTAGAGCGGTGGGATCAGTGAAGGAGGTGTTGATGAAGCAGGCAGCGGAGGAGGATCCTTTTTATAGAGTGAGTTGTGGAGATGATGGTGGTTATGGTGAGGGTAGGAAAGGGCCAGAGTTGAATTGGAGCGATGAAGAGTTGTTAGATGAGTATGCGGTTGGGTTGATGGATGCAATGGAGGGGGTGTTGGGAATTGAAGTGGAGGTAGTGGGGGCTGAAGAGAGTGTGCGGATGTTGGAGGAGCTGGTGAGATGATGGGTGAAGGTGGAGAGAGAAAGATTGTATTATAGATCACTGTCTCGGAGCGGTATTTGATGATTTTGTACGTTTGTTTGTGACAAACCCTCGATGCACAGGGAGTTGCGATTGTCTCTCCCTGCATGAAACTCGGTTGAAAAAAAATATAGTTTAAGATGGCTTCAAGACATTTCCTTCGGTCTTCTACTGCACTACTAGGTAGACTAGGATTCCAATCATGCGAGTCGACATGTTCATCTTTACTCCCAACCACTAGTATTCCCTCTGCACAGCCATTACACACCCTCATCTCCCGTCACGATAATCCTTGCTTTTCTTCCTCCCTCACCCACTCTGCTCATCACCGCCACTTGAGCACCGAATGTAAGACCAGTTGGGACCAACTCACAGCCAGCTTCAATTTCATCAAAGCCAGCATAGATCCTGAAGGAGTAGCTACCGTCACCATCAACAGAGAAGACTCACTCAATGCCCTCAGTACCGACATCATGCAAGAAATTGTCTCCGCCTGCCTGTTTCTAGATCGTCAAGACATTGGCGCGCGCGTCATCGTCGTCACTGGCCAAGGCAACAAAGCCTTTGCTGCAGGAGCTGATATTAAAGAAATGGCAACACTATCCTACTCTGATGCTTGTCAAAAGAGACTTCTAAACGGCTGGGAGGCATTGAGAAGCGTGAGAAAACCTATCATCGCTTCAGTCAACGGCTACGCTCTTGGTGGGGGGTGCGAACTTGCCTTGATGTGCGACATCATCATAGCTGCAGAATCAGCCTCATTTGGCCAGCCAGAAGTCACCTTAGGTGTCACTCCCGGTATGGGCGCCACACAACGACTCACCAGAGCTATAGGTAAAAGCAGAGCAATGGAGCTGATGCTGACTGGGTCAAGATTAGGGGCTGCAGAGGCTGCTAAAATGGGATTGATCAGCCGAGTTGTACCCGCCGCTGACCTGGCAGCTGAGACTAAGAGGTTGGCTACAAAGATAGCAGGGTACTCTATCCCAGTGGTGGGTAAGATTAAAGATTGTGTGAATGCGGCGTATGAGACGGCCTTGGCGGAAGGGTTGAGGATTGAGAAGAGGGAGTTTTGGAGTTGCTATGCGTTGAATGATCAAAAGGAAGGGATGGCTGCTTTTGTTCAGAAAAGAACTCCTCAATTTAAAGATAGTTGATGGGATGAGGGTGGGCATATGATATCGGTTGTTACTACTACTTCACGTTTTGGGTTGATTGTTTGTTTGTCATACCATAACACTGCAGTTTTGAAAACAAATACTATTTGTAACACATAATTTCTCCTCTCCTCTCCTCTCCTCTCCCACACACACACACTTATATCTTACCTTACCCCTTTGCCTTTTTACTCCTCTTTGACATACCACCAGCAATCACCTTCACAGAAGGTTTGACCCTAGCCTTGCTCTCCTTGACACTATGATCGGCTGTTGCCTGACTAAACCTAGCGGGCTCGATAATAACACCAGCATCCTTGATCACGGCTGGCCTGGTCAAATCTCTAAACGAAGCATCAGAGTTGAAGTCCCTCCCCAATGGCTGCCTCATTGACCTCTCATACATATCCCTAGTATCAAATGGAAAGGGAACAGACGCTGTTTTATAAGCTGAAGCCTTCTTATCCCATTTTTCACTGATAATCACGTCTTTGAGCTTGGCATCTTTCCTGGAAGCGACAGCGGCTTTTTTCCTTGCCTCTGCTTTATGTTTTGCGGCAGTCAGCCAGGCTGGTTCTTTCCTTTGATTGGCAGACCAGGATCCCCAACCGGGGAGAACTGCAGGAATGTCATCTTTGGGTAGTTGTTGGTCTATTTCTGCTGCTTTGACTGCAGCAAAATCGGATACAACATCGTCTCCAGCAAATGCTCTTTTGACCAGCTCTTCTTGAGTTAATCCTTTGCTCTTCTTCTTCTTTATATTTGCACCATTGACATCACTTCTGCCATCACTATTACTATTCTTTTTCTTTGTCTTCTTTGTTTCACTACCCGTCAGGAATTTATCTCTATAATAGCCTATACCTTCAGATCCCTTTTGGAACACATACCCATCCTTTGCACCTTGGAAGGAAGGTACTGCAATGAATGGAGGAGGTACCTCTGCGTCATCTTCATTATTATCAGCTGCTCCTGCTGCTGGACCAATAGACACACGACCATTGGTGGCAGGACCTTTACCCTTGGCATTCTTCTTATTGCCATTAGCACCAGCAAACAAATGCCCACTCTCTTCTACCGACTTTCTCTTGATACCACTAACAGTAACTGGACCATTAGTCTCAGTAGTCAGGTGAGGCCCATCACTACTATTATTGTTGTGTTTCTTCATCATGATTGGTTGGTCGGGAGCAGCTCCCAAAACATTACCAGTAGCAGTAGCAAGGACTCTTCCTTCTCCAGCAGCCAATTGTCTATTGAGTCTTTGAACTTTAGCCTCGGCATCTTCATCTTCATCAGAATCCATATGTGATGCTTCTTCTTCTAATTGTTGCACTCTTTGGGCTAGTCTGGCTGCATCAGATTGAGATTTAGGACCACTGAATGACATTCTTCCTCCAGTAGCATCTTTTGCAAGAGCATCACCAGTACCATTAGCACCATGGTCAAGTGTATCCAGAATCTCTTGAGCTTCAACTTGAGCTTCTTTCTTCCTCTTATCCAGTGCTCTCTTCATAAATGGAAGCGCCAACAATCCCTTTTCAGGCAGGTCCTCTCCTCCATCACCATCACCATCTTGCAATATGTTCTTTGCTGCTGCTCTCAACTTCCTTGTACGTCTAGACTCCCTTCCTCCATCACCATCACCATCATCACTACTACTATCAACATCACTATCAAACCCACCATCTTCTGAAGCAGAAGTACTACCATCATCATCATCATCTGAACCTTCACCCCTAGGACGGGCCAACCTATCAACACGAGATCTCAACTCAATCCCCAACCTCAACTGCTCATTCAAAGCCTGCCTGGTATCCTCATCAGCAAGAGCTCCTCTTTGCAAAGCATGCTTGGCCCAACGTGACGTATTCTTATGCTTAAGTGTCAGTCTCTCTTTAGCCCTATCAAACTCTGCATCCTCCAGCTCATGCCTCAATGTTTCTTCGTCAAAATCTGCATCACCACTCTCACCTCCCAATCCCAGCGCCCTTCTCTTCTCTGCTTTTTTAATCTTCCTCCTATACTCCTTACTCTTAATCTTCTTCATTCTTTTAGCTTTAAGTTCGTGATAAAAAAGCAACGCACGCATCTTGGCTAGTTTATTCCTCCTTTCAGCTGCTTCTTCTGCCGTCAAGGTATTCAGGGCCAACGCTTCTTCTGCCTCTGTCACCGCTTGGGCCGTCCCGGCTCCAGCAGCTTCTAGAATAGCAGCTATTTCAGCTTCCATGTCAGTCTCTGGTTTGTGGTTGGCTGCTAGAGCTGCAGTGGTAGAGGCCACTTTGGGGACCCCTGATTTGTCTGACGTGAAGACCAACGTTGGCGCTTCTCTGTGAGCCTTCACCATGGGCACCCATTTTGTGGCCTCTTTTTTAGCAGACTCATAACCAGCCTTCCTCTCTTGACGTTGGCGGATAGGCCCTGGTAGAGGGGCGGATATGGGGGCTGCCTTCTTTTCCAACCTTTCCAGTGTTTTCCTGGCAGGTCCAAGTTTTGTGCTGCCTTCTCCTAGCCCCGATATTAAATTGGCCAGTGTCAGCTGGTTGGCATCAACTGAACCTGTGATGTTTATGGTTTTGTATCGGGGTGTAGAATAGAAGGGAAAAGGAAGGAGACAGGTGATAAGAATAATGTATGGTAAAAGAATAAAGTATAATATAGAAAGAGAAATGTAGCAATGAGAAAGGGAGGGGTGCATTTTGACCACACGTCTCAGAAAACTGGTCAAAACAGTTTTTCACAATGTGATCATTCAACCTCCAACTCAAGGCAAAATATATTAATATGCGGAGGCATCTGCCATGGCCTACATATCATTTCTTTTTTAAGAAAGAAAGTGTATTCAGGCATGGAAAAGTACTCCAACTCTAACAGTACAAGTATATTTAGGAAGAAGTAGGGATAGAGAAAAAGGAGAGCAAATCACACAACAAAACACATACCCGGTAAGTTGTATTCGGATTCTGGATACGCTTCTGTACGGACTTGCTGCTTATGTTTGAGACGATTGGACAGTTTCTGTGCTCTGCCAGTGACTGATTCAACTAGGTCCTGTCTACGTTGTTCATCATCATCTTCTTCTTCCTCTTGTTCGTTGCCAGAAGAAGTGCCACTATCGTCTTCATCATCTTCTGAGGAAGGGGAAGTATCTGAGCCATCTTTTCTTCTCTGTAATATAGCATTGATGTCTTCTTCGTCGCTGTCTAGCAAATCAGTAGGAGCCCCTTCACTATCATCTTCGTCTTCGTCTTCGTCTTCTTCTTCTTCTTCGTCGTCGTCTTCATCAGTCCAGCCTCCACCAGCGCCTAGATGGTCATCTTCAAATAAATGACCATACATTCTCTCATCTTCAGAGTTGAAGGCTTCATCCTCCTCTATTTCCTCATCTTCAAAGTTTTCCGGGAGTTCATATTCATAGCTTTCCACATTCTGCACAAAGGGAAAGGAGAGAGAGGGGGAGGGAAGTGAGTCGGGGTGTGACGTGGAAGGGGGTGATTGAGAAAGAACCCGAACAATATGGTCAATATACAATATGTGGCCATAGCATACATCTACAGTGAACTTTATGTGGGTGCTACATGAGCACAAATTGTGAAAAACGTACGTCATACCGGCGGCCGGCGGCATCTTTAAATTCATCTGGGTCGCTATCCTCTGCTTCATAGATATCATCCTTTCGAATTTCAGGATCTACAGGGGCTCTAGGTGGTCGTTTAGATCTTTTTGGTCCCATTTTCTTATTATTATCTCTCCCCATATCTTCCCTTTTCGATTAGAGATGCTTTTGCATGGATATTAATTCAAGATACTGTACCCCAATTGACCTGTTCACTCGACATGTAATGAGTTGTATACGATTGTCTCATTGTTAATGCTGGCGTTTATGCAAATTCACTGTGCTCTTGCCTCCAGTCAACATCAACAGCATTCTGAGAGAAAGCGTTGAAAGTTGAGAGCAACAGCCTGTGACTAAACAACCGCTTGGTGTTGGTATATGCGTCAATTCAACTATATGTGTAATCGCATTGGTCTACAATTTGATAGAAAGCAACAAGAGGCTGCAGACCTGCCTTTAACAGCAAAGAGATCGAGTTCTTTAATTGCTGGTTGTGACAAACGAATAATATTAGACATTGAAGGTGATAAATCGCAGATTGATGGAGCCCTTCAGTCCACTAGTGAACATTGCTCAGGTAATTTCAACACTTGGTTGATTGTAGTTTTTCATTCTTCTTTCTGTTTCAAAATGCAAGACTCGCCTTCATTTCCCTCCCTTCCCCCCAATACCTCTAAATAAAGGTCCTTGAGACTCCATCCATACGTGTGGGTCAATCTCCCGACGTCTTCGCCAACCTCACTGCTCGCCGCACCGGTAGGATTTCCATCTCACCCAACGACCTCCGTCAACAGCGGGCCTATTCCAAACGCCATGCTGCAGCTGAATGGATCAAAGCCACCATCGGCATCCCAATCCCCTGCGAATCAGAAGAATCTTTCAGAAAAGAACTTGCAGATGGTGTCATTCTTTGTCACCTTGTCAATGCTCTCAAACCAGGTACCATTCCCCGCATCCTCACTCACGACTCCCCCACCATTATCGAGTCTACCACTGGAGATGTCATTCAGACATTTGAGAATCTTAGCAATTTTGTAGCTGCTGCCCAGAAACTCACTGGAGAGACACTTATATCAGTTAGAGACTTGGAAAAGAGCAATAACAGCCCTGCCAGCAACAATTTGGGAGATGATGGACGTAGCAACAGAGATCAAGTGGTGGAGTGCATTCTCTCTCTCAGAGATTGGCAAGCATCTAATAGTAACAAGGAACATACAAATTATAGTAGTAATAGTGCTATTCAAACCACTCCAAATATGAGACCAGTATCTAGAGAAGGGAATGTTCTCCCTCCAATGAGTAATGGTACTGCTGCTGCTGCTACTGCACCAGCAACTGGAGGAGGAGCAGCACCATCATCAGGCAGAATGACACCACCAACAGGCTACACTCCCCTCGCTGAAGAATTTGTTAATCGCCATGGTGCAGGTATATCTACCGATACTGTCAATTTTCTGATGCAATCAGCTACTTTTGCTTTGAAGAGCAGAATGGGAGCACCAGCCACGCCACCAGCTCCTCCACCCCTCACCAACTGCAGTCCTTCCCACAGTGTTAGAGAGGGAGGAGGAGGAGGGGGAGGGAATAGTACTGATATCACCATAGATGCAGTGGGTCCTGTACTGGAGAGTGTGCTAGCTAATCTGACTAATGAATATGAAAAGAGACTGTTGGCAAAAGATCAGGAACACAAGGCTGCATTGGAAGCACAGCAAGTGCTGAAGAAGCAGGTGGTTGTATTAGAGCAGGAAGCCAGGAAGCTGAAAACTGAGGTTGGAAAAGGTAGTAATAACAGTAATAATGAGAGTACTGTGGCATCTCCTATTGCAACAGCAGCTGCTGCTGGTACTGCTGCTGCTGCTTCAGTAGTGGATGATAAGAAACTGTCCTTGCTGAAGACAGCTCTCAAAGAAACTGAAAAAGCCCTACATACTGCCAGACAAGAAGCTGCAGAAGCCAAGTCAAGAGCTGTTCATGCTGCACGCTCTGCTCAATCAGAAATCCAAGCTCTCAAAGCTCAACTAGATACGCTTAAAGACATGGAGGCTCGTTTTGCCCACGTCAGAGCTGAAAACAGAGAGCTCTACAACACAGTTCAAGACCTCAAAGGTGCCATCCGAGTGTTTGCCAGAGTCCGTCCCCATGGAGTCACCGGAGACATTGCCTCTGCCACTGTCGTTAACACCAAGGAAGAAGATGGATTCTTACAGGTCTTCAGTTCCCGTCACGGCAAATGGCAAGATTTCAAATTTGATCGAGTATTTAGCCAAGGCAGCACACAGCATGACGTCTACGCGGAGTCAGCTCCCCTCATCAGGAGTGTACTCGATGGCTATAATGTTTGCATCTTTGCATATGGTCAAACAGGGAGCGGGAAGACTCACACAATGAGCGGCGATGCCACCTGTCCTGGTATCAATCCCCAAGCTTTGCAAGATTTGTTCATGTTGGCACAGGAACATAGGGGAGAGGTGGAGTATTCTATTAAAGTACAATTACTGGAGATTTACAATGAACAGATACGCGACTTGTTGGTATCTTCAAATTCCTCATCGAGTTCCTCATCATGGTCTTCATCATCTTCATCATCAACTTCTCCACCGCAGTCATCATCATTGCAGATTATAGCCACAGCACCCAGTGGAGCAAATGTCCCCGAAGCTTCCCAAATCACAGTATGCTGTGCAGAAGATGTCCAACAAATCATGGCAGCTGGTGCTCGTAACAGATCAGTCGCAGAGACCAACATGAATGAACGGTCATCAAGATCTCACCAAGTTCTGACTGTGATAGTAGAAGGAAGAGTGTGTGCCACTAATGCAATGACCAGAGGGTGCCTGCACCTGATTGATCTGGCTGGCAGTGAGAGGGTGGGGAGGAGTGGAGCAGAAGGTAGGCAGCTGCTGGAAGCTCAACATATCAACAAAAGTTTGAGTGCTCTGGGGAGCGTGATGCATGCTTTGGCTGTAAAAGCTCCTCACATTCCTTTCAGAGACTCCAAACTGACACATTTACTGCAAGATTCTCTAGGAGGACAGGCCAAGGCAATGATGTTTGTACATGTTGCCCCCGAGCAGTCGTCTGACAGCGAGACACTGTCAACCTTGAATTTTGGCAAGAGCGTCACTGAAATCACGCTGGGTCAGGCCAAGAAGAATGTCTCAATGGACGTAGGAGCCTTGAGTGATGCTAAATCCAGAGTTGCAAAGTTGGAATCTCGTCTGGAGCTGGGATCAAAGGAACTACAGGAAGAAAGAAACAGAAATGCAGCTTTGGAAGCGGAGATTGACTCACTGAGGGCCAAATTGCAAAAGGCAGAGCAAGTCGGTCGTATGGCTGATGGCAGCAGCTTGGTATTGTTATCTCACCAACAAGGTGCCATCAGGGCTCACAGACCTGCTGGGTATGTTGCCACTACTCCAGTACCATCATCACTACCTCCAACAGAAGAAGAAGGAGAAAGTAGAAGAGGAGGGCAGAACGGAGAGATGGGCAGTGGTCATGTGACACCACCAGTACGGCCAACGGGAGGGGGAGTAATACAGACAGCATCATCTGGAAAGAGAAATGCAGGGTTGGTACCTAAATTGCCATTGGCTTCCATGTCCAAACTTGGTCTCTCCGACTCTACCTCTAAACCTACATATTCATCAAGAAAGAGCAATAGCAATACCATACCGATGATGCAGCCTTATTCAGCAAGAGAGCCGTACAGTAATAACAACAAGAAAACATCAATGATGATGATGGCAACCCCTCAATCAGCAAAAGGCTCTAGAATCCCACCGTTACCATTACCAGGTGCCACACCACCACCATCGTCATCAGCCAATGTGTTGGGCAACGAGAGAGGAGGAGGAGGAGGAGGAGGAGGAGGAGGAGGAGGAGGAGGAGGAGGCAGCATGACCAGTAGGTTGGCTAGACCTTCCCCCATGAGTGCCAGGAGATCTATGACTGCAAGAGATGGTGGTGGTGGTGTTAGTAGTAGAGTAATGGGAATGACTAATATGGGATTGAATGGTGGTAGTATGAACGAGCAGCAACAGGGGAGTGGTACGAAGAGAACAGTATCAACTGCAGCACCAGCATCTGCGAGAAGATGGATGTAAAGATGGGGTAGATAGATATATTAATCAGCCGTGTATATATAGACATAGATCATTATGATTATGATACCCTTATAGTTATGTAGCGAATGTAGTCGTGTAATTACAACATGGATTGAAGGTCACAATTAGTCCAATCTATTCCTTGGCCTCCTTTCCTGGAACATCCAACAACTCCACAGTAAAGATGAGGGTAGCTCCACCAGGGATCTTCCCACCTGCTCCTCTATCTCCATATCCCAAGCTGGAAGGGATGACTAGTTTTCTCTCCTCACCCTTGCACATGCCCTTGACACCTACGTCCCAGCCCTTGATGACCTGGCCAGCACCGAGAGTAAAATCGAATGGCTGATTTCTGTTGTACGAGGCGTCGAATTCAGTGCCGTCCTCTAGTTTGCCGCGGTAGTGGACTTTGACTTTGTCGCCCTTGGCTGCAGTGATGGCGCAGTCGCCTTTTTTCTGTGTGCGGATATTGGGGGGTGGGTGGGGGTGGCGGCGGAGGAGGAGGAGGAGCGGTGAGAAGATTGGTCGGTAGGGATGATATTTTGTAGTTGGGGGGATTGTTGGGGAATAAAGTAATAGAGAAACTCACCAGTATGGTGACCTTGACCTTATCATTGCAGGAAACAGCGAGGATGCACAACAAAAGGACGAGCGCCCTGTAGATCATTGTTTTCATCATTCTCTTTGATTCCGAATTTATAAGTGGTTGCTACGGTTGATAGTTGGAAATTTTAGGATTATAATTTGAAACGAATTGCTAAAATCAGCCGGTTAAATCGGCGGTGGAGTTATTTTCACTTCCTCTGTACGTCGACGGGGTCCTCTTCACCTCGTCAAGGCTGGGGAGTGCCCCCCCAACCCAACCCCCACCCCCACCCCACAGGTAAGAGCTCTTATGAGTTGTTACTCCTTAACATAATAGAGTACTTACTCTCCTGAGATACCATGCTATCTGGCAAGCAATGCTTCTTGCTTCCAGTTTGTAGGAGAGTCTGTGAACTCGAGGCTTTTGTGTTCACAAGGGAAGAGGGTGGACAAGACAAGAAAAATATAAATGCTGGTCTACCTGGCAGATCACCCTTAATGAAAGCAAACTCAATCAATATTTGAGGAGTACTGCTATAAATTTGCGGGTCTATAAGGCTATCAAACGACCTTACTTGGTTCATTAGTTCTATAATCCACATCCACTTTTGGAGTTTTTTGCGTTCAAAGACCCAACACAGCATTCTTACAGCGACCCAACTCACACAGATACTTTTATAACGATATTATGGAGCTAAATAGTTCCCAAAACGGAAACCAAGGCTGTGAAACTCCGCCCCAAATTGGGCAACAGAATCCAGTCGGGCCTAAAGATCTCACAGGTCTACTAAAAGAACTACATTTCGACAGCCCAGACTCCAAACCTTATCATTCACGACAAGGAGCCCAGCGACGCTTATGGGAACACGAGAACAAGGTCAACAGTTGCGAATCATCCCCAGTCACCGACCCCCCTCCCCCAGCAAATTGGAAAGATCTCCCTCGTGACGTTATCTCAGCGCTATTCCCCCACCTTTCCCCTCTAGATTTCCAACCAGCACGACTGGTATGCAAAGAATGGCATAGAATGTTCTCAGGGGCAGCCAAAGAACTGAGACCAAGGGCCCTCCCTCCTCTTCTCTCCTCCCCTTCCCAACACCTCTCTCTCCCCACCCTCTTCCCCTCCCTCGTCAGGTTGGACCTCAAACCTGCTCACAACACCATCACTGACTCTAACATCCAGCAAATCACACACCTTCAGTCACTTACCATGCTCAGTTTAGAGGGATGTGACAATCTAACAGATATTTCAATGATGACAGTGGCTGCTCTTGTTCACCTGAGGATTTTAAGTTTGAAGAATTGTGTCAAACTGACAGATAGAGGAATGGCCCATCTATGTGGACAGATGGAAGGACCAGGAGAAGAAGAAGATGCATATGATGATGACAATACAGAGGAGAAAGAGGAGGACCAGGATGCAGTCAGTATTTATTGTGATACGTCCAACAGAGGGGAACCTTCCTCCAGTTCTACTAGGAGATGGAGGAGTAGTGGATCTCCTCCTACACCATCTACATTCGTTCAATCCACAGTACAGCGGCTCTCTCCTTCACCTTTAGTATCTAGAAAATCGAGAAGCTCTCACCAACATCATAATACCAGCAGTACCACCAACAATGCTCCTACTACTATTGACCATCTGATAGTGTGTCCACCTATAGAATGCTTGGATGTCTCAGGGTGTATAGATATAACTGAATACGGGCTCAGTATGATTACATCCAGCTTGGGTGCAACACTGACATCGCTGACTTTGGGGGGTTGTAGTAGAGTAGCTACAATAGAGAATGTGTCATTGAGGGCACTGGCCCGCCGCTGGCAGCCATCACCATCATCCTTGCTATCTCCTCTTGCTCCTCGACTCAAGGTATTAGATCTATCTGGATGCACCAGAGTGACAAATGCTGGACTATTGGAGCTGTCTTCTCTAGCATCATTAGAATGTTTAATGCTATGGAACTGCCTGAGTTTAACTTCTGAAGGACTGCAGGTCCTTGAGAACTTGAGGGGATTGACAGAGTTGAGTCTGAGAGGATGCCAGCAGCTGTCAGATCTCATGTTTGAACACATTGGTTACTTGAACAGGCTTGAGAGGCTTGATTTGAGAACGTGTGAGAGAATTACGGGTGAGAATGGATTTTCCAGTCTTTTTACTCTGAAACGACTAAAATATCTGAATTTGAGAGGATGTTATGGTATCACAGATGCAGGACTTGTGCAGCTAAAGGAAGCCCACTTGGCTGACGTTGAGGTGCTCAATTTACAAGATTGCTGGCAAACAACAGCAACTGGACTTGCTCACTTGTCAACAATGACTGCCTTGAGAGATCTCAATCTATCAGGCTGCAGAAACTTAGTGTGCGCAGAAGCACTTCCAGGAATAGGGGCCTTGGACCAGCTGACATCCCTATGTCTGAAAAATTGCGAGAGACTGCGCGACGGGTGTTTGGATTCATTGACATCCCTACAACAGCTTGTTCATCTGGATATTTCAGGTTGCAGAGAACTGACAGGTGCAGGCCTAGCCCCTCTTGCTCAGTTGAATAATAACAGCTTGGAGACTCTACGTATGCAGCATTGTATTGGATTGCGAGGTCCCAATTGTTTGGTTCATTTGGCTGCATTAAACAAGTTGACATTGTTGCATTTAGGAGGCTGTGATAACATGGTTGGTACTGCATTGCGAGACCTAGGTAGAAGTAGCCGTAGGACTACTGGTACTGGTACTGGAGGTGGTCATAGAGATAGAAATAAGCAACAAGAAGGACAATATTATGATGGTATTGCATTAAAATCTTTGAATCTAGAAGGATGTAGGAATGTTCCACTACTGGATAGGGGAGTGGCAGCACTGGCTGGTAGTGGTGGTGCTGGTCAGTTGACATATCTGTCTTTAGCTGGATGTACTGCCCTAACAGATGCTGGGTTGGCCGTTTTGGGGAAGTTTGGTGCATTGAAGCAATTGAATTTGAGTGATTGTGTGCAGATTGATGGTACTGGATTTGGTAGTTGGGCGAATCTTCACCACAGTGTTGAAAAGGAAGAAAATGATAGTAGGTGTGGGTTAGAGAATCTGCAGCTGCAAGGATGCATTGGCATAAGCGACCAAGGTCTGGAAGCAGTAGCTCAACTAAAGTCGCTGAGAGAGCTTAATCTGAAACACTGCAAACATGCTGGTGATGATGGATTACAAGCCTTGGCAGCTTCTCTCTTCCAATTGACCTCCCTCTCTCTCCAAGGCATGGCGGGTGTGACGAACAAGGGTGTTGGTCATTTGTCTACAATGACAAGCCTAAGAGAGCTTGAGCTGCAGTTTTGTTGGCAGTTCAGTGAAGATGCATTGTGTCAACTCACAGGATGCAACCAGCTGTCATATTTGAATTTGATGTATAGTTGGCAAGGAGTTACGGATGCTGCACTGGAGACGTTGATATCGGGGATGCCATGCTTGGTTTCATTGAATGTGCTGGGGTGCCACAGATTGAGTGCGAGAGCAAAGGCTGATGCTGCTCATTTGCTGGAATGGGTGTAGCTATTGGAACAAATGATAAGGTTTGTATCGTATAGATGTATGACATTGTACATTACATGTGTGTACATACATTGTGTACGTACACCAGGAGAGAGAGAGAGAGAGAAGCAGTTGTAAATCAAAATGAAGACACACAGACATCTTTGTACTTGACTCTTCATTATTGGGTTTGAAAGAACAAGTGAGGGAAAAAATAAAGGTAAAACAAACGGGTGGAAAACATTAGCAAAATAGAGGTAAAACAAACGGGTGCAAAACATGAACACTGTTGATGGCTGGATAACTTTGACCTTTGGATAGATACCTCTTGTAAATGGGGTACTGCAATTGTACTGACAGTAGCGAGGGTATAGGGTTCATATATATACTACTTCTATATGTAAAACAAGGGGGAGGGGGGATATCATATAATAATCTCATTGGTTTTTCTCTTTATTAAGTAGTACTAGAGATATCTATATCTATATCTATATCTATACCTATACCTATTCATTCATTTATTTATGGTACTGTAAGAGAGAATTGAGGTTAGAAAAAATGGAATAAAAAGGGAGGGGGGGGAGGGGGAGAACACAGGTACGTAAATAGAAACAAACAGACAAAGAAAGCAAACAATTGTTAGTGAGGTACATGGAAGAGACAGAGCACTGCTATACGATAGAAACATGACATTAACATCTGGAATAAAAAGGTAGGAATATTGGGTTGATTTGATTTGGAAAGAGAGATATACTCCTCTCTCTTTCTTTTTCTCTTGTTATTATCAACGGCTTTTGTCGGATGATAGCAAGACGGAGACGACAAGACTGCCATCCTCTCCCATGAGCCCCTGCACTGAAGACGACATTGATGACGACGACGACGACGATGATGAAGACAACGATGTTGAAGATGATGATGACAGCTCAACTCTGCTGCTGTCTTTAGGAAAGACATCACAATGCTTGATAAAGCTGGTAAAGCCATATTCACTATCTACAGGGGTGAATGTATGTCTTTCCTTTCTCGTCTTTGAAAGAGCAGGGTGGCCAGAGGGGTGAAGGGCAGTGAATGTGAACTCTAGTGGTTGCCTCCATTGAGTGAATGGGGAATCTGCTGAAGGGCCTACAGCTGATAAATAGAGGGAGATGTACTTGCTGTTGCCATTGGGGCCATTGGGGAAGAGAAGGAGCTGCCAGAGTTGGTTGGAGAAGAAAAAGGTGGGGGAGCGTCGAGACATGGGCTGACCTGGATCGGGAGTGGAGGGGTGGAGGCTGATTTTCCACCGAATTTCCAGGGAAGTAGGTTTGCTCGTTCTAATGAGCCAATCTGGTAGGATCTGTGAGGTTAATTGGAAGGTGATGAGTTGGTTAGGCGGGGGAAATAAACTAGTTCTTCAACTATTTCTTCTCAGGACCATCGTTTTTAAAATGACAAGCGGTTTTAGCTACTTACCTCGTCTCCCTTAATACCTGACTCCATGGACCAGTAGTAGTTCTTGCCCTCCATGACTACTGGCAGGGATCCATCTCGGCTGAGGGGCCTCACAAGTCGACGATATTTCGATGATTTAGGCGGAGGAAATGTTGTCCTTGATGTGAGAGTTGACAGCCCTCCATCCTCTGACAGTAAATTCATTGCATACTTTAATATAATTACGTGAAATTAGGTTGATAAGGATGTTTTTTGTTTGTAAAACTTGGTTTTTTTCTCGCTAGTACTGGCTTCCCCCACCTGCCACCCGGCTCCTAGCGTCCCGATTCTCCCCCAAATGAGGGACTTTTGGTTTTTGGTTATGGCATCAATGATGGTCAGATTTCCACCTGTTTCGACCACTCTCTTGCTAGAGCTAAATGCGTCTGTGTGATGTGTTGGTCAAAATGGCAAGCAATTGCTTTACTCCCTCTCTGTCTTTCCATTATCTCCGGTCCATTTCCTTTTTCTCTCTTCCTCTTCGCTCTTCCTCCCATCTCGTCTCGGACCCTCCTCGCTCTTCTCACTTCCTATTTCCACCCACCGAAACCTTGCGCTGCATAATGCTTCATACATATGCACATATGGGTGCAGATAAACCCAGCAAGATATCGAAACGCGACAGTATTAGCCAGGATAGCCAAGTAATCTTAAGATTATTTCAAAGCAAGTTCCAAACTCAGGGTTTGCTCTATTAAATCGTAACAAAATACGTGGTAGATATTCTTAGACTTCATATATATGTTTATTTACCATTCTGGCCGTGGTTTAGGTTTTGAAACTAGGAAATAATAATAATAATGGCAATCCTGAGGAAATACATAGAGTCAGAAGCTCTGGCAAACTACGCAACAACTTACAGTGAGTACAGACTTACAAGGGTAGCACTTATATTCTCGGTGCTTGCTTGTACACAACTATCTTCCTCCGCCTTGTGATTGAAAACCTGTCTTCCCCCCGACCTGACCCTCTCCCTCTCTCCTCCATGTTCAACCCCTTTACAGATAGAGGAACCACAATCCAACATTGGCAGCTTAGAGATCTAGTGCATTGTCCCAATAAAGAAGGGGAGATATTCTGTGCGTACAGGCATAATACCTTAAAACATGACCTCAATAATCAAAAGGTATGTCGAGGTTTTTCACCCACATTTACTCTCCTTCTCTTCCGTTATTATTATTAACCCTCCCTCTCTCCCTCCCTCCCTCTCCCACACATATATATACAGACTGACATCATGCAAGATCTTGTATTTGAGCCAACCTCCATGACCGTCTCACACGGCTATGTAGCAGCAGGTGGCCAAGCCAGTCAACTTGACATCAGAGACGCCGCCACTGGAGCCGTCGTCTTCAAAGGCAGATGTGGCGGATCCGTCAATAACGCCCTTCACATAGCCAAAGATGCCTCTCACACCCTGAAACTCCACGTATGCAACAACGACGATACAATTAAGATCTTCTCCTTATCCCCATCTGCCACATGCACTGCTGTGGTCCGCTGTCCAGTCGCCATCAACTACTGCGCCGTCTCCCCAGACGGCCACCAACTGGCCGCTGTAGGCGATAACCGCCACTGCTACGTCTATTCGGCTACACCCAGCGGCTATAGAAACTCTACAGTATTATCAGAAGCAACAGATGCAGGGATGTGCTGCGCTTGGTCCCCAGGTGGCGGTCTCCTAGCCACCGCCAGCCAAGATGGCCTGGCATGTGTGTGGGATCACAGATCAGGGTGTGTAGTTGCCAAGTATCATACCCCATTAGCATGCAGAAATATTAAGTTTATTCCAGCTCCACTTGATCTGATGGCGTTCACTGAACATAGAGGGAGATGTCATTTGGTCGACACCAGGATGTGGAGTCGTCATCAGATCCTGCATGTCGGGGGATCACCCGAGCTGGAGCCTGATATTTCAGGGCTGGCATTCTCTCCTGAAGGTAGAACGTTGTATGTAGGGACAGAGGATGGGGTTGTGGCGTATAATATTGATTCTATTGCTAGAAGGGGTTTTCCTTGTGCTGAAGTGTGTTGAAGATGAAGAAGAACATTGGTTGGTTGGGGGGGGGGGGGGGGGCC
>Ga0114919_10001661_pt1 | contig 17789 bp, 16 predicted proteins | sample BlataG_FD_88682 | JGI IMG/M metagenome (GOLD analysis project Ga0114919, IMG submission 88682) | Deep subsurface microbial communities from Black Sea to uncover new lineages of life (NeLLi) - Black_00105 metaG | ecosystem: Environmental > Aquatic > Marine > Oceanic > Sediment | place: Atlantic... | reverse complement strand
GGGGGGTGATTTGACATCTTTGATCTTACCATTCCACGGAAACGAACGAGACATTGGTCTGGAATCAAGTCTATGGTGCTTGATGTAAGCATTGGTACCTGTAAATGCGAAGATGGGGTGAGAATGACCTGTATTGGGAAGCTCAGTTTTTCAAAAGCAATTCAAACACTTACCTGTTCAGCAAAGGTAGAATCAGAAAGCAATTGATCATAATGATTCTTCATCTTGTCTTCAAATCCATCGGTAGGTCCATTGCTAGCAAATAGATCACGAACAACCTTGGTAGGCTGCTTGATCGCTTCCATCTGGTAGACTGCTTGATCAAAAAGTTCTTTCAGACAAATAAACGACAATAAACTATGATTATTCCAAACTTTTAAAATCGTGTCTTTCATTGACCACCATCTGACACTCTCACTCTTTATTATCCCCACCAAACACACCTGCAGCATTCATCAACAACACCCCAACCAATGCCGTGAACCACAGTGGAGCCTCAACCAAAGGAACCCCACCTCCTCTTACAATCAACCCCAGGTGATTCAGTCCTCCCTCCCCTCCCCACAACCATTCCATCACACTAAAACCTGCAAATCCTAACATTGCCATCCTCCCTATCATCACCTGGCCTCTCCCCATCTTCACCCTTCCTCTACCACCTCCACCACCGCTGCCCTGTTTCACTCTCTCCAGTTCTCTGATGTTCCAGGGACTATAAGTATCAGAAATCGGCAACAGAAGACCACCAACCAGCTGCCATACTACTATACCCAGAGTAGCAAAGTATAATACACTCCTATCAAGGCCAGTCTCCAATGAGAGTTGAGAAAAGGGGCCTAATCCGGTGAGAGATTCACCGACCATGGAGAAGGCCAGGCCTAGACTGGCGAGTTGGCCGAAGAAACGTTCTCTACGTAGGGTGAAGCTTGGAATCAAAGAGGATGAGGATGGAGATGACGATGATGGGAGTGTAGGTTTTCTTTCTTCGTCTTCTCCTTCTTTAAAGGCAGTGATGACGACTGGAGAAGAGCTTCTGGAGGGAAGATGGCGAGGCCTGGGAGTGAGAAGAGGGCGACGACTGCCCAAAATGGCACTCAAAGAGTGCATTGGTAAACCTAAGCTGTACATTGTTGTTATTATTTCTACCAATAATGTTTACATTGTTCACTACACAGTGAAAATATAGACAGTGTATGAAATATAAATGTGAAGGAGCCAACAAGAAAATGTAGCTGCCATGCAGCTTCTTTTGGAAAATAATAATCTCATTTCTTTTTGTTCATTACAGATGATAAAGAAAAATCTACATCTATGCTTAAACCGTCGTTTCAACTCCAATATGGCTTGACAAGTTTCTTTATTTAAGCTCTGTACTGATGAAGTGATGCCCTTGAACCTAAACCTAGCAATGCAGAATCCAGTACAAGAATGGCAACACCCTCACTGGCCATAAAACTCACCCTTAATATGTAGTGGATCAAAATGAGCTTACATGCTATGAAATGACTAGGAATGTTGTAATACTGGGATCAACATTAAAACCTACAAACTATAATTTTCTACCTGGTGCCCAGGCATACTTGTCAGGAATAAGAAGCTGCAGTGGTTGACTCGTGTACTAGCGAAGTTCATCCTCGATGGGTGTTTTAGTCCGTGCAGTGAACTCATCACTGCACCTATGCATTTGACTAATTACGACGGTGATACCTCTGTTGGGTCTAGTTCTCCAGTTCTTGGAGCAACATGATTAAACTGACCAACCATCTTTCTACGTGAAATTATTCAATCACCTGGTAAATAAATGCAAATCCAACATTCAATTTGACACTCCAATCCCTCCCTACCAGGTCAACTACTCCCCACCTTTCACCCCCTCCCGCCCTCAGTACCCATCATACCTCACATGGACATCATGTAGAGCCATCCATTTCCTCAGTATCACAGCAGTCACGTCATGCACAGCACATCCAAATGCACTACTAAACCCATACACATCAATCACTCTCCCCTCAACATCATGGTCCATCCTTCCCCCCCCTACTGGCGTCACTGTCAAGGATGGATCCACCAACTGCACCTCTTTCATTGCCTGCCTCCTAATATCATCATGATACGGAGCTCTATTGTCCCCCCTTACTATTAACTTGGAAGAAGAGAAGGAGGAGGAAATGTTGATATCATCATTATTATTAGGAGTATGATGGTGCACTCTTAGCAGTACATATTTGAATGTTCCCTTATCAATAAGAATATCAGGGATACTACTCATTGATGATGATGATGATGATGATGATGATGATGCCTCTCCACCACCTGTTTCTACCTCTTTCCTACTATTCCTATTACTACGCGCCCCCTCTAGCCATCCCGTGATGATGGTATTGGCTAATGCATATCTACCGGGGATACGGAAAGATTCATAGTCTTGTGAGGATGGGAAATATCTACCATTACCATTACCATTACCATTACTACTACTACTACTATTACTACTACTATTATTATTATTATTATTATTATTATTATTATTATTATCAAGTGCCTTTCTTAACCAATCTTCATGAAACCATCTAGCATCTTCTATTTCATTCTTATCCACTGTAATACGTGGTAATTGATGCTGGAGATACCTCTTTGCTTCACTGAATGTCAATCCCGATTCTCTAGCTGCTTGTTTTGCTTCCTCTGATGTTAGCAGACCATCATCACTATCATCATACCAATCATCATCATCATTATTATTATCCTCTTCCTTCTTCTTTTCCATAGCAACAGAACTAAATCCAACCATTAGAGAACGTGGAAAAGGCCAAGGTTGACTAGAATGGTACTTCACACTCCGTACATCAACATTCACCCCTGCTTCTTCTTCTATTTCTCTCACTACTGTTTGTTCAAACGTCTCCCCGACCTCTACAAATCCAGCTAGCAGAGACCACCTATCAGCCTCCCAGACTGCTTTTCTGCCTAATAACATCCATTCACCAGGAAGTTCTCCACCGTTGGCTGTCACTGATACTATGACGGCGGGATCGATGCGTGGGTACACCATCCTCCTTCTTTCCACTCTGCCTTGTACCTCTTCTTCTTCTTCTTTTGACAATGAGGGGATGATGGATCTGGCGTGTCCACCTTCAGTAAGCTGAGTGAGAGCTCCAGTTGAACTGCAGAATGCCGCTGATCTATGCCAAGAATAAAGACCAGCAGCGAGTGCTAAGACGGCTGCATCCTGTCCAGTCATATGTTGACCTCCAGATCTCACATCTATATATTGACAAGTATCATTATTGTCAATAGTAATGGGTTGTGATGTTGAATATGCAAATACTGCTGCTCCAGATTGTGGAATAGTACCAAGGAAGTAGGAAGAATCTAAAGGGGAGATGTCTCCTCCTCCTCCTGCTTGGTCAGCTAATAGGAGGGTGTTGTCTTTGAGAGGACCTTGGAGGACAATGGGGAGAAAGGAGGGGATGTTGCCATCTGGAGATCTCAGTGTTGGTATATCATCATTGGAGTAGGCAAATGAACGGGTGGGGAGAGATGGGGAGGAGGGAGGTGCGACGAGTGCTTTGCCTTGGTGGAGGAGGATGGTGAGAGTGGTGGGGTCGTCGAGGAGAAGACGGTGGAGTTGATCGGGATCTTTTCTGAGATGCGCGGCTCTATTGAGGGGTAGGTCGGAGAAATGAGGGAATATTGAGGTGGATGAAGCTTTTGTTGGCAGTGAATATGATGCATTGGATGATTTGTTTCTTTTGGGTAATCTGCAGATGTTGTGTGGCTGGGTAGTCAGTCTATTATTTGAGAACGACCAGTAGGGGCAGTATCCTTGTGATGATGCCTGGTGCAATCGAGTCGACTTCATGGGGTTGTGAGTTGCAAAATCAAGTAAAGCAATGCACCATACAAGACCTCATCTGCTCTTGATCAATGTGTACCTCATGAGTAGTTCACAGATTTCAAAATTGTCGGGAAAGATACAGAAGAGGGTGGGACGTGTCTATTTCGCACATTCAAATGCCATTCAATAAATCTCTCGATTCGTCGACATCTACCAGACTTAATAAATACGCGCATGATATTTAATTCGTTCAATAAAGTTCATTATATTGCATCTCTGTGCTCGAATTGATGATGGAAGATAACACAAACGGTGCACAAGCAGAACAGGTATGTACTCTGATATAGCCTTCTTCACCACTTCCTGATTCCATATATATTGCGAACTGTAGCCAACTATCTCCCCTTTCCCACAATATACACAGGTCGTCACTCCTTGGGACGTCTCTGCCGGCAACGATGGCAAAATCGACTATGACAAGCTCGTCACCCAATTTGGCTGCCAGAAAATAGACGACGCCCTCCTCCAAAGGTTCATCAAACTTACAGGCAGGCAGCCACATCCTTTCCTTAGACGAGGCATCTTCTTCGCACACAGAGATCTCAACGAACTTCTCGACTGCTACGAAAAAGGCCAGCCCTTTTATCTCTACACAGGTAGAGGCCCTTCCTCAGAGGCCCTTCACTTGGGTCACTTGGTACCCTTCATGTTTACAAAATGGCTGCAAGATGCCTTTAATGTACCTCTTGTCATCCAGCTCACTGATGATGAGAAGTTCCTGTGGAGAGGACTGCCTTTGGAGGAATCACGTCGTCTGGCAAGAGAAAATGCTCGAGATATTATTGCTTGTGGATTTGACGTAGAAAAAACCTTTATTTTCAGTGATTTTGACTATGTAGGTGGTGCTTTCTATAGAAACATAGTACAAATACAACGATGTGTGACTTTCAATCAGGCTAGAGGCGCTTTCGGCTTCACTGGAGAACACAACATTGGGCAAGTGGCTTTCGGAGCAGTGCAGGCAGCCCCTTCCTTCCCCGACTCCTTCCCACACATGTTTGGAAAGAGTAAATCCATCAGATGCCTCATTCCATGCGCTATAGATCAAGACCCATACTTCCGAGTCACTAGAGACGTTGCTCCCCGTCTTGGTCAACAGAAACCAGTCCTTATAGAATCCCGTTTCTTCCCAGCTTTACAGGGAGAATCAGGTAAGATGAGTGCTTCTGATGAAAACTCCGCCATCTTTGTCAGTGACACCCCTAAACAGATAGAAAAGAAGGTTAAAACCCAAGCCTTTAGTGGAGGAGGAGCCACACTAGAGCTCCACAAGCAGTTTGGCGGTGATTTAGATGTCGACGTACCATGGAAATGGTTGAATTTCTTCCTGGATGATGATGAGAAGTTGGCCCAGATTGGTAGGGAATATTCATCTGGGAGGATGTTAACTGGGGAGATCAAGGGGGAGTTGATTGATGTGTTGGTGGAGATGGTTGGGAGGCATCAGAAGGCTAGGGTATGTGTTACTGATGAGGTTGTTGATGCTTTCATGTCTGTCAGGCACTTTGACAACTTTTTTTAAAATACTAGATTGTGGTAATAAAGAGAGTGAGGTGATGCTTGGTTAACATATAGATGTAGCCAGTCTTACACAGAGGTACCAGGGACACACACATATTCTATTCTATTATACTCTCAGTTTTTATTAACAATGCTACGACACTACCTAACTATTCAACGTATATTTCCTTCTCCCTCTTCCTGTTGCCTCTTGGCTGAATGCAGCAAGAGGCAGTAATGAGGACAGGTCGTTCCTCCTACCAGCAACGGCAATGCTGGAGCTAATAATTGTTTGAGAACATGACCAACATTATCTGTAACTCTACCACTCTTTATGCTCTTGCTATTACCTCTACTATTACTATTATTGCCCTCGCCCATCATCATCATTGTTGCAGCTGTTGCTTCATTGGTCCCCGTAGAGTCGCCTAGGAAATATGAAAATGCGCCCAATAAAGCACAACTCTGTAGAGCAGGTAATGGTCCGTTGCCCCATCCTAGTACCAGTCCAGTGGTGCACCCGGATATAGCACCATTCCATCTATCTTCTGTCTGTCGTATTCTCTTGACAAAGCAACTGGAGGCAGCGTACAGGCCACCAAACAAGGCAAAAGTCTTGGCTGAGGACCAGCCTTCAGTGAGAGATGGTCTGAAGGAGCCTTTTATGTGGTTTTTAAGCCAGTATCCAGCTGTTTGTGTATGTATTATAGTGATTGGAGAAAGGAGGAAGCGAGGGAGTAAGCGAGAAGGGGGAGAGAGGGGGGTGGGGGTGGGGGTGTAAGGAGCGAATCAGCATGTGTGCTAACTTACCAAACCCAAATAGGAAGCCGAGAGTGCCTCCACTGAATCCTGCCATGACTCCTTGGAGAGTACAAGGTGTCTGAAATCCCTCATCTACAGTGGTAGTTGATACCTCTTTAGGCTCTACACTCGATTCATCCATCGTCATTGATATAACTGGCCTGGGTTCGGCGTCATCATCTGATGATGATGATGCTACTGGTTTCTTTCTCCCCATATGAATCAACTGCAATATTCGCGAAATGAATATCACGGTCTGTTTCATGATGTGTTCTTCTAATAGATTTTGCCTCCCGCCATCGGCGACTGCCTCGCCGAGAGTTGCAGGCTGGGAGTGAGAGAGGCGGCAACGTTCAAGAGCAATCTGTCAAGCAGAAGCCATCAAGGTCTGTACACGAATCGGTCCTCTAACACACAGCCAATACCACCTTAAGGGGTGGGACCTCTTCTTTTCTTTACTATCATCACCCTCTATAACCCAGATATCATGTGAACAAACGACGGGAGGGAGAGGTGCTGGTTGCCCCTCATGGTCCACAGCCTGGATTTATAAACAGCCTGGCCTTCGTATCAATGCATAGACGAATGTGGGCTTTGCTCACTTATTAGAAAACACGCTTAATTAGACTAGGTTGCTTTGAATAGATTTTAAAGGTTAGTGATTGAACACTCTTGGAAAAATAAGAAAGATGCAACTACTAAATACAGATGATATCTTATCAGTATTCAAACAAGGCATTCTAGTGGCATTGCAGACCTAGTTGGCCTGTTTAGGCGCCAGTGATCATCTTGACATTAGGATTAATCGCGTCAACATGCCATTTTGAAGGCCTTAATCACTGTCAATATGTTCAGATAAATGCAACACATGATATATTTCCCCCTCATTGCCTCTTCATTACTCACTTAAGCCCCTCTTCTTCATCCGATTTCTACAGGCTTTTAATCCTCTGATTCCCACCCCTTTCCGCATCCTGCACCTTTTATATCGTGTGTAGAGCTCCATCATGATTGGAGCTCCAAGGTATGATGACAACCCGACCTCCTAATTCCTCCTGATCAACGAGAGATTGAATTCATCCCTCTCCTCAGCCACACCCACACACCCACACCCTCCTCTCCCTCCCTCCCCTTCTCCCCCCCTCTCCACAGTAAACGTCGCATGGTATCACTGGGAAAAGTCTCAGCACCCAAACCCATCAATCTACCAAGTCAAAAGAAGGAAATCAACGGCAACGACCCTTCAATCAACCTCATCTCCAAAACAACAACTGGCAACTGGGGTGATTCCCCTCTCCCTTCTGGTCCCCCTCCTACTTCTACAGACCCCCATCAACAAGAAGACTACCACCAAAACCCCTCCTCCTCCTCCTCCTCCTCTCATCAACATCAGCAGCAATCATACCCCCCATTTTACCACCTTTCCTCCTCAGCATCAGCAGCAGACCCGTATCCTTCTCATTCTCACGACTACTATCATCATCATCATCATCCCTCTCCCTCTCCTTCTTCTTCTTCCAATAAAGCCCCTCTCAGAGTCATCCCAGCTCAACCAGGCCCAGCATGGGGTGGACTAGGTCTCCCTGAAGAGAGACAACGCCTCACTGAAGCTGCTACAAGAGATCCTTTCCCCCGTCTTGGTACTGGCGGTGGTACTGGCACTGGTGGAGCACAACAACATCATCAACATCAACAACAACAACAACAACATCAACATCAACCATACTTTGATGGAGATGATGACTATAGATCGCAATATCATCATCAGCATCAATACAACAGGCCTTTCTTCAATAGAAACAATAATGGTAGATATTCAGGAGAAGACGAATATTATAATTATAATGATGATATTACAAGAGGCAGGGACTACTACAATAGTAGTAGTAGTAGGTACCATCATCAGGATTCTTATGATAGATATAATAATAATAATAATAATAATGGTGGTGGAGGAGGAGACCATCAGCAGCAGCAGGATGAATTTGATAGAAGAAAAACATCACCAGGTCCTCCCAGAGACAGAGACAGAGGGGGAGGAGGATATTATCAAGGTGGAGGTGGTGGTGAGTATCACAGTAGAGGAGGAGGAGGAGGAGGTAGGGAATATTCCTATACCAGTAGGCCACCTCACCATCAACCATCTACTAGTAGATACAGTAGCATTGGTGGTGATGGGTACAAACAAAATGATCAACACCAACACCAACAACAGCAACTGAGGCAACGACAGTATTCACCACCATCATCATCGCCTCTAAAGAGAGACACAGAGTTTAATGATGATAGCAGTAGGCAGCAAGAACAAGCATCATTCCGTCCTGCTCCTCCTCCCCCACCTCCAGCAAGAGGTCATCACCATCATCGTGCTGGTGATGATGATATCCAGGATGCTATTATGATTGCTAAGAATAGTATAGAGACAGGGTCTCATACGAGTATCGGTGATAGTAGTAGTATAAGAAGAGTAGCATCAGCATCAGCATCAGCATCAGCGGTATCAAGATCTGAGCTGGGGTCAGTAGCTGGTGATGTTATTAAGGGAGGGGGAGGAGAGGGAAGCTTCTCTAGATCACCTCCCAAAATTTTAAGGAGAGAAGGAGGAGGAGGAGGAGGAGGAAAAGGAGGAGGAGGAGGAGGAGGAGGAGAAGTGGCAGTAGTAGCTCCACCCCCACCACCCCCACATCAACATCATCATCATCATCAACATCATCAGCAGCAGCAGCAGCATGAGTTGACACAAGATATGGGGGCTTTGAAGATTAGTGGTGGGATGATGGTAGGAGGACCACCACCACCACCACCACCACCACCACCTCCTCCTCCTCCTCCACCTCCTCCACGTGCTACTGTTGCTGTTACTCCATCTGCAGCTACAGCTACTGCACCAGGGAATGAAGTTGATCTACCAAGTGAAGCTTCCTTAATGTATCACATAACTACTACCACTGCTGCAATTAGCAGTACGACTGATACAATTGGCGGTAGTTTGTTGAGTATCCCACAACAAAATCATACCGATCCCACTCCTCCTGCCATCAACCCATGGACTGTTAAAGACACTGGTACTACTAATCAGCAACATATCTTGTTTGGAGACTTGTCCTTGCCTGGCTTTTTTGATGGATCTTCTGACGGTGGTGGGGAGAGCTTTGGAGGACATCATCAAAATGCAAGAGATGGAAGCAGTGGAACGTCAACACCACCACCACCACCGCCTCCGCCACCTCCCCACCATCCCCATCATGTGACTGTTGGTGGAAGGGGTAACGGTAGAGGCAATGGACCTACAGTGGTAGCAGTTGTAGTGGGAGGTAATAATAATAATAAGAATAGTGCTATTGATGGTGGGAGAGAAGGAAGAGGTGGTAGTAATAGGAGTAGTTTAAGAGGAAGGGGAGGAAGAGGTGGGAGAGGAAGAGGAACTGCACCTTCTTCACCACCAGCAGCAACAACGGCAACAACAACGGCATCAGCATCAGCTGCCGCTGCTGCCGCTGCTGCTGCAGCAGCTCTAGCCCCTCCTCCGCCACCTCCTCCACCAAGAACTGCTGTAGTTCCAGATAGCAGACCAATGTCTGTGGCAGTGAAGACAGAGAGGAAGAGACCTGTTGTTATACCTAAGAAACTCAACAGATCACTAGCAGAAGGAAGCAGCATTGCTCCTCCTCCAGGATTATCTTCACAACCACCACCACCACCACCTCCTCCTCCTCCTCCTCAATCAAGGAGTGATCCCAGGAACAGTGGTAGGGGCCCCCATGGTAATAATAATAATAATCATCATCATCATCCAAGTAGTGGAGGAGGAGGAACACCACCTGGTCTATCGAAATTGTCTCCTTCCTCCAAGATACATGAAGAAGCAGCAGTTGATGATAATATCACGATGGGCGGTGGTAATGATGATGGAAATGGAGATGGTAGTGGAAAGAAGGGAGGAGTCAGACCAAGAGGGGGAGGCGCTGCCCGAGGGAAGAGAGGAGGCAGGAGAGGAAAGGTGAGTGGCATTGATGGAGGTGGAGGAGATGACGGTGGTAATGGTGAAGTGACAGCGGTGAGCAGGCTACTGCCAATGGAAAGCATGGCGATGAATAAATAATAGAATAGAGAAGAATAGAAAAGAAAAGATAAAAAAGGAAAGGAATTGAAGTGGTTGACCTTGTATCCTTTTCCTGTCTTTTTTGTAAGGAAATTTTGATTAATCAATTTGTTGGTTTATCAACCACAACTAAAGAAGTAAAACTCAACCTAATGTAATGTCTACCTAATAAACAAGAAGACATGTGATATGATTTTCTTACACATCAAGTATAGTTTACAAAGACTAGCTAACCAGATTCAATAGCACTATCATTCAAAGCACAAGTAACACACGCCTTGTGATGCCCACTATATACCCTTATGGCATCCCCAGTACTCAAATCCCACAACCTTGCAGTACAATCACTACTAGCAGTCACTAGATATGCAGCATCAACTGAAAACACACAATCCCACACCCACCGCTGATGACCTGTCAACGTTCTATCCAAAGTGAATTGATTCTCTAAATTCCATAATTTAATAGTTTTATCTGAAGATGTAGTTGCCAGTTGTCTAACATCTGGACTCAGCAGGCATTTAAGGATGTAGCCACTATGGGCTTTGAGTTTGTGGAGTGGCTCAAAGAGAGTAGCAGAGGTACTGCCTCTCAGTGTTCTCCATACATAACATGTACCCGTATTATTGGCAGCAACGACGAGTGATGCGTCGGTTGCCACCGTCAATGATCTAATTGCGGTGCCTACTTCAGGTACCAGTTCACAACTACATGCATTGGCTGCCAAGTCCCACACTCTAATATTACCATTTTGATCTCCAGATATCAACTCCCCTTGGCTGGGATGCAGGACTACTGAATTCACTGCTGCTCTGCTTTCATATTGTCTCTGAGGACCTCCAGGTGCTCTGAGGTCCCAGATTCTCACCGTTCCATCTTCACTGCCAGTATACATCCATTTACCATCCTTTTGGAAACCTACAGCAGTGACATTGCCAGTGTGGCCGTCATAGGAGACAATAGGCTGTGGGTTGTTGGAATTGACTTCATAGAGACGGACATGTGGGTTGCCTGCTGCTGCTATGATGGTTTTGTCGGCTGTGATTTCTAGTTTGTTGACTTGGCTGTCGGCGTATTGGAGGGTTCTGTAGCAGATGCCGGAGGTGGCTTCCCAAAATCTGAATAAAGGGGAAGAGGAAAGCGGGGGTGGGGGTGAGGGGCCGGGAAGAGGGGAGAGAGGGACGGGGGAAGAAAATGGGCACCTCTGTTGTGATGAAGGTCCGGTTGCGTGATATTGATTCTACCTACCTAATGGTATGATCATATCCAGCTGTAGCGAGAACTACACTTGTGCTCATCGCTCTATATATTACTAAAACCTAGGGGATGCAAGATTATTTTCCATCACAAGCTATTTTACGGGCAAACTATCATTAAATCGGTATCACATAGGATCATAGTTTTGTTGTGCAGATGCATACATTCACTGTTTGCTGCATTTATGGGAAATATATAGCATAAAGGGAGGACATCCTCCCTGCAGGTGTCTCCACCCCTCCTCCGCTTTCCCTCTCATCGACAAACACATTATTCTTTACACCTTGAGAAGAACTTCAAACCAAAAACAAGTAACAGTGCAATCATCTTAACAACTAAAAAATAGAGAGAAGAGATATTCCATTTCAGACATTCATTGTAAAGTTCATTACTACATACATACCCAAATTTAAACAGCATGTTGCTTATTATTACCAGCGCTCTCACCAGCACCCTCTCCTCCATCAGCATCAACAAACTCAACAAACTCATGTGCATCTTCCACGCTATTATCCATCACCACACTCTCTACAAACAAATCATCATCAGTTGTCCCCTCACTCACCACCATTCTCATCCTCCTGCACTGATCAACCAGCTCATCATGCTCGGCAAGGTCAATCTTAAAACAAGGAGAGACATACATTTCCTTGGCATCTCTAATGGCCACTTCAGTAGCTGGAGAAGCTGCTTCGATCTCGTCAATTTCATTGGCAGACATCAATGCTAGGCATTCCATTGGTCTCCAGAAGGTAGACTGAGCAGATAGTTGGAAGGCAATCGTGATAAAGAGGAGAGGAGCAACAACGATTGGGGCGCCAATGCTCTCTTTAACTCCTAACACCGCAATCATCATGAGTTGGAAGATGAACAAAGCACAGCAGCTCTGGTTGAAGACATTCTTCCACAGTAGCCCTCCTGCTTCATATGGTGGGTTGTAGACGTACACAAGCTGGTACTTCCATACGAGGAAGGAGACAAGGAAGAAGATGAGAGCGGTGGGAGCAATGATGGGGCACATCACTGAGAAACTGAGACCCATAAGGATGGCAATAGTATCATCAGCCACTCTGGCTCCATAAGATGCTTTTTGATCCTGCCACAGCCTGGCTTTAGCCCTTTCAGTACCTGCCAGCTTGGATTTGACCCAGAAAAGGACCAGAGGAACAATCCTCAAGATACTGAGTGGTCTGGTCAACAGAGCTGAGAGGAGGAGGAATGTCATAAAGAAGATGGCACTCTGTGGAGCAGACACTCCTAACACAGTCAAGATGGATGATGGATCATCTATAAACTGCTCCAATTGATTAGCAAACACGCCAGCAATGAATGATCCAAAATAGACCGTAATAACCTGGAAGGCGTAGAACCTACTCAAGAGACCAAAGTCAACTTGAGATTCAGAAATCATACCTGAAAACTTGCACATCGCTATGAGAATCATAGGCAGTACAGCTAGGAAGATCTTCAAGGCCAGGGTAGGGAGAATAGAGGCAAACACTGCATTCAAGATGGGGATATCCTGTATCCAACTGACGGTGGTGGTGGTAGAGATAAGTCCTTGAACTGCTGCAACGGGAATCATGAAGAATAGGGCAAGTAGGCCGTAGCAGATCCACATAAACAAGCTACGTATACTTCTCTCCCATCTTCTCATGAACAAGTTGCCCCATATGACTTCATTGGGACCAGGAGCTGGCTGGCATCTCCAAGCGGTGAGGTCCTCTGACATGAGATTTTGGGCGGCCACGACTTGAGATTTACGTCTGTTGAAAGTGACAAATGCAGAGGCGTACACTTGGTCCTTGGCTTTGCCTTGTTCCTCCAAGATGGTCTCATGTAGAGCAGAAAGTCTTTCCTCATAAAACTGAAGCGAGTCCACTTTAACTGGCTTTAACCCGTACTTCTCACGGCCCCATTCGCCCATGGTGGCTCCAATGATAGTCATCATCTTGGGCTTCATCTCCTTCCCTCTCCTCTTCATTGAGATGTAATCATCAACAGTATCAGAAGCTGCCATCTTCACCTTGTCATACTGCTTCACCAGAGCATCCAAACCAGATGTTTGAGTGTTGTATACCATGTGAGCTCCAACAAAAGTCTCTTGGTAAATGGCTTCAAATTCCTCGGTGACCATCGAGTCGGGGGAGGCACCTGGCTTTGCCAGATTGGTCTCTGCTCTATCCCACACTTCTGGCTTTTCCCATCTTCCAGTAGTGGGGTCAATACGAGTGAGAGACTTGCTACTGTTGGAGGCCCAGCGTTGACTAGCAGATGCAGCCTCTGGATCTTGTTCCTCCTCTGAGGAGAAGACCTTTGATGCTGCTTTCTGCACCAGCTTCTGACCGGACACATTCAGCATGCTGTTGGAACCGGTACCAGCAATTGCAGTTGCCTTGTCCTTCATAGAATCAGGGATAACTTTGAGCATAGGACCACTCAATCTATCGCTCATTCTGCCGGATTTGATCCCAGGGATGTCAGTCACCAACACAGTATGACTCTGTCCTCCAGGTCTAGTATTTAACAAATAAAACACCCTCAAGCGCAAAGCTTCTTTGCAATACTTCCACAGCAGCCAAAAGGCAAACAAAGACACTGCCCAGGTGACAACAGCGTGTGCATACAGCTTGTCGTCTCCGTCTGCAATGTTGGCCATTGTGGTCTTGTCCAAGTCGGTAAATGCATAATTATTGACAGAGTATCCATCATCATACTTCCACCCATATCTGACATATTCGGGACCAAGTACCTCCTCTGGGTTGGGAAGAGGAGGGACAGTGTCGAGATACTTCCACCACTTGAGGCCAGGAGGAGCAGGTGGGATGTTGGAGGCATACATATCTGGCGCACTCAGAGCATCGTCGTTATCCTGAGGGGGAGCCGGGGGGGAGTCGGGGGCAAGAGGAGGAGGCGGAGGAGGCACCCACCATGTTCCAAGACTAGGCTCACCACTGAAGCTGTCACTATCTGTGGCAAGCAAGGTATCCACCTCATTGCCAGTCAAGTTGATGGGGAGGATGATCGCACAGACCAGAAAGCTGACCACAGCAAACATCTCAATACCCATTTTTAGTGTTTTGAGATACATGGCAGCATCAACGCCAGCACACCTGATGACCTCGGCCTCAGACAGGGCCAGGACCTGGGGCACCCATGATCCTAGGGTGGAGATGAGCCTGGGGGGGCGCTGATCTCCAGAATAACGTTTGGGTTGGAAGAATTTCTTGGTCAAGGCAGCACGTTTCCAAAAACTAAAGAGGAGGAAGACGAAAATGGAGACCAAGAGGTAGATTGCTGCTGAAATGGCGAATGCCTCGCCGCTAGCAGCCATGCTTTGGTTATTTATTTATCTCGTAGCTAGCTGGAGTAATTATTAGTAGGTAGTATCTTAAGTTTCTTTTGGGTGTTGTCTGCTGCCGGTTGGAGAGGGAGAGAGTGGGGAGAGGGTGTGTGGCAGTGAGTTTTCTGACAGTGATTCTGTGATCGGTATGAAAGGTAGTTATACCACGTAGTTGAGATACTTCAGTAGGTTGGCAATTGACCCTTGCTGAGCCGTTTACAGGCAATTCAGTCAGTGGAATTGAGAAGTCTGACCGTATAATTACTCAGCCGTGGTGCTTCTAAGCTCTATAATAGTACTCTGGTTAATCCAAGACACAACTAGGGTTACTAGATATACACATTTATCAGTAAACAAGAGCAATTTGTGCTATTTATCAAAAAGTACTACCAGGAATAACGTGCCATGGCCACCCAAAAATTTCATAGTTTTCAGTAACCACAAGCCATAAACGAATAATAAATTAGGATCTTTGCATCATAGCCAATCAGTACAATCCACAAGCAAAGGAACTCAAGCATCATTAATTCAAACCTTTCATAGTTATATAGATCTTTAGATGTCAAAACCCTTTAATAAAGTCCTATCCGACGAGGTAGACGAGGCAGCAGAGCTCGTCAAGAAAACTGCCGAGACCTTGATCCAAGAAACAGACGACCCCCATCTAGAGAGAGCGGCCGGCACTCTCGCTAAGGCCGCAGACCGTGCTGCCGACGCCACCACCGAACTCACCACTCAAACTACAGCCGGCCAAACTGCAGCCGCTGCCCTTGAAGACGAACTAGAAGAGGCTGCCAAGTTCCTCATGGAGGCTATGCCTTCTAAGAAAATACCTGCGGGCACAGCAGATACCTATGATTTAGAAACAGAACTAGAGGAAGATGAGCAAGAAAAAGACACCAAAGAGGAAGCAGCAGCGCTCCTGGGCAGGGCCAAATCCACCGACAGAGCAGTGGCAGAGCTACAAGCACTCGCCAAGATGAAAGCAGCACGCAGTGTCCAACTGAGCACTCTCTTCAAAATCTTCTGTGGAGCCTGCATCGCCCTGGAGCTCCTCATCATCACTAAATGGAACTACCTCTCTACCTGGGCTCTCTATGCGGGTGCCCTTATAGGCGGGTGCATGGGTATGTTTATGACTGCTGCCTACTATTTAAATAGGAAGCTGAAAGCTGAACAAAATGCCCGCCTGGCTATGATCCCTGGAGCTAAAGGAATGCAGACACTGTTGCATCAGATTCCTACTTGGATATCATTTAGTGAGACTGAGAAGATGGAGTGGATGAACAGCATCCTGATGACAGTGTGGCCTTACTATGATGAAGCCATATGTGCAATGGTGAAAAAAGAGGTGGAGCCACTATTGAATTATTATAAGCCACCGGGGATTAAAGAAATATACTTTCAGAGGTTGTCTTTTGGAGATGCACCATTTCGAGTGGAAGGGATTAGGGTGGATAGAACGTCTACTGATCATATTCAAATCGAGACTGATTTCAGATGGGCTGGTCAGAGTTCCATCTTTCTGGCTATTCAGTTGGCGTATGGCGGTGCCTTGACGAGGATGGTTCCCAAGGTTGCTGATATGGCTGTCTCTGGTACCGCTCGTATCATATTAAAGCCACTATTGCCTGAAATACCCGGATTTGGAGCTGCTGTCGTCTCCCTGATGAAAACGCCGGTCATCAAGTTTCATTTAGATTTTGGAGCTGCTTTTGGTGGCAGTATGTCTGCAAATGCCATTAGATCCTGGCTGGATCCTTTCATTCGTAATCAACTTGCAGCCATGTTTGTATGGCCCAACAGAATGGTAGTTCCTATTCTTGGCCCCGAGATTACAGGTCCTCTTCACGACTTGTACGAACGTCATCAAGGTGCATTGCAGGTGGACGTTATCAGAGCAACAGACATACCTAAAATGGATACTCTTGGATCGGCTGATCCTTTTGTTGAGATGTACACTCAGCTAAAGTATCTAGAAAGAACAACAGTGAAGAAGAACACCAGGACACCAACCTGGAATGAGAGACTATGGGTGTTGGTCCAAGAACCAGCCACCCAGGCAGCTAAAGTCACCGTCAATGATGTGGATGCAATTAATTTGAAGGAATTATTCAAGTTTAATGTAGTCAAAGGAGCTACTAATATTGTCAATGCACCAGCAGTGATAGGTAGGTGTTTGATTAAAATTGCAGAATTTGCGGACCAACCAGGTGTGACTATGGACAAGGTATTCCCTCTTGGTCTAGGCGACCATGACGATGAAGACGGGTGTGGAGGAGGGAGAGGCAGCTTGCACCTGAAGATCACCTACTGGCCATTTGAACTGATCGACTGGCATCCTGATGCAGCTTTTGGAGCTATTATTGTTACACTCATCAAATGTTCCAACTTGCCAGCTGCTGACATTGGAGGCTTCTCAGACCCTTATGTTAAATTCCTGTGCAATGGAGAAAAGGAGCAGTCAATGGTGAAATATGCCACTCTCAACCCTCAATGGGACCCAGACTCTAAGTTTGATTGGTTTAGGATCCCACAAGGGGAGGATGTCAAAGTGGAGGTGTATGATTATGACAGGTTTAGTGGGGATGATATACTGGGGAGTTGTGTGATTAAGATCCATGATGATGTGGCGGTGAAGAGGGGGGGTGATGTGACAAGGAAGTGGCAGTTGAGTGATTTGATGCAGGGATGGCAGCAGAAGGTTGATAGTGGGGAAGTAGAGCAGCCTACTATTACTATGAGAGTGCAATGGGTGCCTTTTAAGTAAGATAATATAATAGGGGGGGGGGGGGGGGGGGGAAAATCTTTTTTTTTTTTTTTTTTTATTTTTTCCCTATTGATTTTATTATTCTTTCTTCTTTCTTTTTTTTTTTTTTTTTTTTTTT
>Ga0114919_10001659_pt1 | contig 17802 bp, 19 predicted proteins | sample BlataG_FD_88682 | JGI IMG/M metagenome (GOLD analysis project Ga0114919, IMG submission 88682) | Deep subsurface microbial communities from Black Sea to uncover new lineages of life (NeLLi) - Black_00105 metaG | ecosystem: Environmental > Aquatic > Marine > Oceanic > Sediment | place: Atlantic... | reverse complement strand
CGCGCCAGCATCACCCCCGGGTAGGACGTGAAGTTGGGGTCCCCGCTCGCACCCGCGAGCAGCAGACCCATGGCGACGATGAGCGTCAGCATCGCCGAAGGGTACACCAGCGACCTTCACCGGCGCACCCTCGGCTTGGCCGCGATCACTGGCCGGCGTGGACGGCGCACCTCGGTCCCGTCGGGGTTGCGCACCCGCAGCCGCTCCACCTGCTCGCGCCGCGCCATCATGCTGTTCACGAGCGTCACGCCCACACCCGCCGCCGCGGGGACGTAGCGCATCCACTCCGGCGGCATCACCGTCTGCATCAGCTCGACGACGGCCTCCTTGATCGCCACCTGCGGCGGAGGATCACCACCCTCCGTCTGCATGTCAGGGTTCGTCGGATCGCGCAGGATCTCCAGCAGCGCGTAGCCGGCGAACTTGTCGTCGCGCTTGACGATGCGAACCTTGGTGGGCTCGCCGTAGTGGATCTCGATGTCGCCGTCCTCGTTCTCGCGCAGCAGCACGATGCACGGGCGAGCGGAGGCGGCGGGGATGTCCTGGATGACCTGCGTGTCGCTCATGGGTACCCCCGCAGTAAAACACGGAACCAAGCCGGCTCGCGGCCCGTCATCCCTTGCCGGTAATGGGGCTGTTCCGTGATGGAAACGGCCATCCGCATCCGGCGCAGCAGCTCGTCCTCCGCGGGCAGCACGTCATAGGGCAGCTTCGTCTCCGGGTACAGGATGTCGAAGGCGTCGTCCGCCAGCTCGTCGCTCGGAACGCCCCGCGCACGCAGCCGACGGACGGTCGGCACGAACCCGTGAACGATCCAGGCGGGCGTCACCCGAAGGGTGCCGTCGTCGAGCACAGGCGCCGGAAGCATCACGCCGCCCTCCATGCGTCGCGGACGATGCCCTCGATCCGCGCCATGGTCGACTCTTGGCGCCGCGCAGCTCGGCCTGGCGGCGGCGGGTACTCCAGCGCCGCGCCCGTCGTCGTGCAGCCGTAGAACGAACGGCAGATCCACAGCGACGCCTCGACGGGGTCGGTATAGCCGAGGCCCCGCAGACGAAGCGCGAGCCGCTGCACTTGCCCCTCGTCGAGCCCCGCGGGGTTCGACTGCGCTGCCGCCACAGCGTCGACGCGCCGGCGGCGGCGAGCCCCGGCGTACAGCAGCGCCACCGTCGCGAGCCCGGCGATGGCGAGGGTCGTGCCGACGCTCGGGTTCCTGGTCACGCGATGCCTCGCTCCCGCGCACGCTTGGGCGCTTCTTCGAGCGGGTAGGACTTGCCGTCCCGCCGCCACATGTCGAGGAGCTGGTTGATGCGGTACCGGATCGCCGACTCCAGCGCCACGATGCTGTCGTGGTCTCCAGGGACCGAGGGCAGCAGCAGGTCGGGGTACAGCTCCGCCGCGACGCAGGCCGGCGTGATCGCCTCACCCAGCCGGCCGAAGCACTCCCCGATCCACTCGTCGATGATCTCGCGGTTCTCCGCGTCGTGCGCGACCTCGACCGCCGTCATCGGCGCGGGCAGCCGGTGGTAGGACTCCCGGACCTTCTTGATGGCGGCCTGGCGCTGCCGCCGGTCCGTCGTGTAGGCCAGGTAGCCCACCGCTGCGATCCCGCCGATCAGCAGGATCGTGTGGCTCGTTCGCAGCTTCATTCGATGGCGCTCCCCCGCCGCGACGGGTCGATGATGCGTCCGCTGTCCAGCCGGATCCGGCAGTGGAAGCCGCCCGGTCCCAGCCACGGGGCCAGGATCACGTCGGCATAGACCGGCTTGCCGGTCTTGGCGCGCAGGTAGCCGCCCGACCATGCCGCGAACTCGCCACAGGCACCGTACCCGTAGTAGATCGTGTCCGCGACGCAGTAGAAGTGCTGGTCGTGGCTCAGCAGCGGGCGGCCGTAGTATTCGTCGATCGGGTCGGGGAACTTGTGCGGGATGTACCGGATCCCCGCGTCATAGGGCGAGGCATGGACCTTCCTGCCGCTCGACATCATCCCCTGGAACCACAGCGCGTTGTCGTCGAGCACGAGCTGGAGCCCCTGCTCCAAGTGCCGCCGGTTCGCGTCGCTCTCGGGCGTGTAGAGGTGGAGGTGGATGTCCATGCCTCAGAACTCGATCTGCCACTTGAGGTTGGTGGTCGAGGGTCCCTCGGGAAGCGCGAGCGCGCTCATTCTCCAAAACTGCGCATCCTGCGGGACCTCGATGGGGGTCTGCTCCGAGCCGACGATCAGCGACTCCACCGTGGTTCCGAAGTTGTCATCGCCCCACTCGAACGAGAGCCGGATGGTCGGTGGCGTCGAGGCGAAGCTGTTGGCGACGCTAAGTCGCCGCGCGCCCGGCGGGATGATGTTGAAGCGGACGGCATCGGTGGTGGGGAGGTAGACAGCCTGCGTCAGCGGTGCCGAATACGGGTAGTACGGGCTGTCTACACAATCCAGCGTGCCGGTGATGGCTGCCTCATAGATGCCCGTGCCCGTCTCCGGCTGGCGAACGCCGACGGGGATGCCTGACACTGGATCGAAGATCAGCGCCGGGGGGATCAGCGCCGGGACGGCCTGGACGTACTTCGAGGGAGGGAGCGTGATCTTGAGCCCGTGTCCGATGTCCACGAGCCGCTGGGTCGCGATGCCACGCGCCTGCGTGTAGGTGATCCACAGCTTGAACGGCACGAACTGCTGGCCGCCCGCGAGCTGGTCGAAGGTGAGGGTCGGCTGCGGCCGGCGCTGGACCTCCGCGACGTTGAGCAGGATGTTGTCGGTCCCCAGCGTCTTGCTTACGCCGTTGACCTGGAGGTGCATGTAGCCGGGGCTGAACTGGATCCGGCCTTCATCTTGCCGGCGGCTGATGATCTCCAGGCCCGACGGCTGAGCCGTGTTCTGATCGGCGACCTGGTTGAGCTGGAGGTAGGTGCCGTTCAGGTAGTACGGCGACCACAGCCCGCGCTGCCGGATTCGGTTGCCGCGCTCTTGCCCCGCCAGGGACGTATCGAGCGTCCGCTGGTTGAGCAAGGGGAGGATGGTGTGAAGGAGTTGGTATTCGTTCATGCTCATCCCTCCCTCGCGAGGCGAGGCCGAACCCGGCGCGCGAGCTTGCGCTCACAGCCAGCGAATCGAGTCGCCGTAGCCGACTTCTTGGTTCTGCGTGGTCGCCGTCGCCGGCGACGCGATCATCGGGTTCGTCAGGGCGAACCTCCGGCTCTCCATTCCGCCCGGGTTCTGCCGGGTCGACGAGCCAAGCGGGATCGCTTGCTTCATCTCAAAAGGGTCTTTGAGATCCGGCGTAGACGCGACGCGCTGGGGCCTTCGAGGCCCGCTGGGAGGCGGAGGCGGAGGCGTATGGCAGCTCGTCTTGCCGGTGAACGGGTCGATGAGCAGGATGCCCTCGCACTCGGTCGCCGCCGCCGATCCCGTCGGCGAGCCGAACCGGAACGCGCTGCCCGGCTGCCGGCTCTTGGGGTAGCAAGTCGTCTTGCCGGTGAACGGGTCGATGATCAGCGTGCCGTCACACCCCGGGTTCTGCTGGGTCGGCGAGCCGAACCGGAACTGGCTGCCCGGCTCACGGTAATCGTGGCAGGTGTATTCTCCGGTCCATGGGTCGATGGTATAAACCTTGCAACCACCCGGCCCGCCCTTCGACGTTCTCCCGGGAGGAGGAGGCATCCTCGTCGGCGAGTCCCACCGGAACGGACCGCGCGGGTTCTGCTCCGCGGTCTTGTTGCAGTCGCAGTCCTCGCACGAGCACTTCTTGGACATCTGCGCCTGGAGCGGCGTCCTGATGCCGTTGTACGGGTTCTGCTGGACGGTTCCGAGCCCCATCATCGGAGCCTGCTGAACCGGCGACTGGAGCCCGACCACGTTCTGCGGCAGGTTCGGCTGGATCATCGTGAGCGCCAGCATCGAGCTGCTGTTGCCCGAGAAGTCCGGCAGCACCGGCGAGCCGAACATCGCCGTCATCCCCTGGGTCATGCCGCCACAGCTCGACTCGGTCGGGCGCAGCATCGGCGGCTGGGGCTGCGAGGGCGGGGGCTCCGACGGCCGCATCGGGCGGTCGCGGAAGGTCGGAGGGGGCACCGGCGACGGGCGCGTGCCGCCCGGAGGCAGCGGCGAGTCCGGCCGATCTCGGAACGTCGGCGGCGGCACCGGGGAAGGGCGCGGGCTCCGGTCCGGGCACACGGCGACGGTCATTTCCATCCCCGTCACGGGGTCGCGCACGAGCGCCTGGCCGCCGCTCATCGCGACCACCTGCACCGGGTAGGCGTAGGGGGTGCCGTTGTCCATCTGGCACTGGAGGAACATCGCGCCGTCGTTGGCCGTCGCCAGGCAGCAGTCGATCGACGTCGGCGTGGGAGTCGGCGGAGGCGTCGCCGGGCGCGCGGTGAACGTCTGGACGTTGGCCGTCAGCGTCGCACCCCGGGCGCACTTGGCGAAGTAGGCGCCGTAGTGGCCGTGCTCCGACGTGCTCTCGGACGGATCGAAAGCGTAGACCATGGAGCCCATGTCCTCGACCACCTCGACCGGATAGCGAACGCCCGTGTCGGTGACCACCTCGCCGGTGGCGGGGTCGAAGCACGCCCCCTGGACCCGAGTGGGCACGAATCCACTCGTGTCCGCGGGCGGCGGCGGCGGCGGGAGCGTCGATCCTCCGCCCGATTGTCCGTTGGGCGGCAGCGTTGCACCCGGCTCGCACTTGGCGACCAGGTTCGGAAACTGGTTGGTGCCAAAGAGCACCGACACCATCGTGCCCATGTCCTCGACCACCCTGACCGGATAGCGGGTGCCCGTGTCGATGTCGACCACTTCGCCCGTGGCGGGGTCGAAGCACGATCCGGCGATCGGTCTCGGCAGCGGAGTGCTGCCCGCCTGGCTCGCCGACAGGGTCGTCAGGGCGATGGACTGCCCGGTGGTGGGGTTGGCGCGAGCGGTGAAGCGGCGGGGGTTCGTCATCATGGGGTTGGCTCCCTGGGTGGCAGACTGTACGGGGAAGTCGCACACCACCTGGTCGGTGTTCTCGCGGACGTAGCAGCGCGCCGGCGGCGGGAACGTCCCGCCGTACTGGAACAGGTTGGGGTTCCGTTGCCGGTTGCGCTTGCGGAAAGGCTTGAGGGCGGACATGGGTGGAGTCCTGGCGCCGAGGCGCGGCTCAACGAGCAGCAGGGAGGGTCCCTGTACGACGAAGCACGGCTCGACATCCCCTCTGAGGACGCCGGCCGTGCTCCGGTTCAGATCGCCGGGCAAGCCGACGCTCGGCTCACTTGCCGAGCATCAGGCGGCGCAGCGCAATCGCGACGTTCGGGGGCAGGCACCCGAGCTGGGCCGCGGCGTTGTAGCAGGCGTTGATGTTCTTGCGGTGGACGCCGAAGAACCGCCCGTTGAGGATGGTGGGCGCCGTGGGGGACGCCGCCGAACCGAGCACCACGCGCACCTGCGCGGGGGTCTCGGGCGAGATGCAGCCCCAGTCGAGGGGCGAGAACGTCTCGTCCGTGTTGAACGCCGCGACGTCGAGCCGCTGCGAGGCGAGCTTGTTGTCGTCGCCGCCGCCGGTGATGAACTGGGTGAAGAACACCTCGTTCGGGGCGGTGAGCGTCTGCACGCCGAGGATGAGGTACGCGCCGTTGCGGGGCGCGATCTCGAACTCCAGCGTCGAGGGGTCGGTCGGGTCGATGTCCCGGGTGAAGTCGAGCGGCGTCAGACAGTTCTGGTACGTCTGGCACTGGTTGATGAACTGCTCCGGGATGCTGATCTCGGCGCCCGGATTGGTGATCACGCCCTGCATCGAGGCGCCCACGGGCGAGCCGAACATGGCGGCCTGGCCCATCGTGCCCTGGATCGGGAAGCCGGCGCTGCCGCCAGCGGGATAACCGGCGCCCGCGCCGGCGACGTCGACGAGACACCCACCGGCGTCGACCGGCTGCTTGGTGAAGGGATTGCGGTACATGGCGATGCTCCTGCGAACGGAGTGGGGGTGGGGCGAAGTGACTTGCCTCCGATGCCTGCTGCGCCGCTCTGCGGCGCTGCTTCTCTGGGGGCCCGAGCCGGAACCAAAGGGCGGAGCGGGGAGGCGCTTGGCAAGCCTCGACCCGCTCCAGCGGCTCACGCCGCGGTGGTGGCCGCCGAGTCCGCGTCGTCGCGGTTCTGGCGCATGGTCATGCCCACCTGCATCCCGAGGATGCCGGTGTAGAGCGACGCGCCGCCGAGGGTGGCGGAGCGGGTGATCTTGCGGAACTGGCTGTTGCTCGGCAGGAACGCGGTGATGCCGGCCAGCACGAGGGTACCGCCGAGCACGGTGGGCAGGAAGCCGAGCAGCAGCGTCGGGTCGGTCTCGTCGCCGTCGACGAAGGGGCTGGTGGTGTCGGCGTTGCCCGCCGCGGCCCACTCCTCCTCGATCTTCTGCTTGTCGTACTCCTGCGTGCCGTAGAGCACACCCATCGCGAACGCCGAGCCGCCCTGCGCGAGCACGTCGACGAGACCTTCCATGGCCCCTGCGGCCTGGTTCTTCATCGCGTTGATCTTGCGCTTCTGCTCGACGGTGACGTCGACGAGATCCATCGGATTCGTCTGCGCCAACATGAGGGCGTCCTCGCGGACCTTGGCTTCGTTGAACTTACCGGGACGGCGTGCCATGGGAGGTGTCCTGTGTGCGCGTTTGGCGCGGAGGTGGGTCGAGGGGGTGGCCGCTCAGTGCGGCGGCCTACGCACGCAGCAGGCCACAGGTTCACGAACCTCGCAAGGGCTTGTCGCGAAGGGCGCTCCAAAAAGTTGCGAACAAGATCGTAAAAGTGTCGGATGTGAATGATCTCAACGAGTTAGAAAGTTTGCGAACCTTTGCGACACCGTGTAGCGTCCGGTTCCGATGCAGTTTTCCCCCGACTTCGACCCCGCCCTTGGCACCTACCCCGTGGACGACGAGGTCCAGGCCAAGGTGATGAAGCACCTGGCCGGGCTGTTCCAGGTCGACGTGGAGGTGTCCGGCAAGGGGCAGTGGCACCCGGTCGGCTCCTTCACGCTCGACACCACCAGCCCGCAGAGCGTTCCATCGGATAGCCCCGAGCTGGTCTGCCAGGCAATCAGCGCGCTGGCGTTCGCCCACAACGAGGAGCTGAACCAGCCCGCGAACTACCGCGCCCGCCTCTACTGCATGTCGTCGCGGAACGGTCAGGGGCCGGTTCGGCACTTCGCGCACTTCAAGATCGTCCCGATCACCGCCGGAGACGAGAGCATGGATTCGATCTCGGCGCCGCCGGACTCCGTCACGCTGCTCATGGGCGCGATCAAGGAGGTGCTGGACGCAAGCGGGCGCCAGCGCGTGCAAGACCACTCGATGATCTCGCAGCTCATGCAGCAGCTATCGCTCAGCTATGCGCGCCAGAACCAGCTCATGCAGACGATGGTCGCGAACCAGGACTCGCTCGCTCGCGCGAGCCAGCAAGGCTGGGCCGCGTTCTCGCAGGGGATGCAGATGCTCGTCGCCGGGTCGTCCATCCAGGCCCAGTACGAGCGCCAGCGCACCAAGGATGCGGTCGAGTCGGCGCGCACCGAAGCGCAGCGCGCGTCGCGGAGCAGCACGTTCCGCGACCTGGCCCCGTTCGGGCTCATCGCCGTGACGCACCTGGCGCAGAAGCAGGGGATGACCGACGTGGCGAACTGGCTGATCTCGGTGGCGGCCAAGATGGCGGTCGAGAACTCGGAGCGCGTGACGCAAGAGGACGCCGAGGAGGAGGACGTGATCGACGTGTCCGCCCGCCCCGCGCCGAAACGAGCCCCGGAGCCCGAGGCGGAGCGCGAGCAAGTACCGCCGGCGGCGACCAGCAGCGCCGGCGCTGCGCCGTCGTCCGACGTGGACGTGCAGCGGGAGCTGCCGCTCGCCGTGGTCGCACCGAGTCGGCTGCCGCCGTGGCACACCGAGCGCGACCCGGGCAAGCACCCCGGCGTCGAGCTGCGCGCCGACGCTCAGAAGGCGCCGCTGTCCATGGCGTGCCGCGCGTTCGGCTTCTCGATCACCGCGTCACAGTGGGTGCAGCTCCAGCAGATCATGGAGCCGCGCCAGCTCGCGGTGATGCTGGACATCTTCACGGCACCGGACGAAATGCAGGCGCAGAGTCGCCTGATGGCGGTGATGCAGGTGCCGAAGTCGGCCCGCGACCGGATGCAGCAGGTGCTCCGCCCCGACCAGGCCAGGGTGGTCGAGACGGTGACGCAGGTTGCGCTCGGCCGCATCGGCATGGCACCGCGCGTGCCGATGCCGATGCTCGCGCTCACGGAGCTGTCGCCCGAGGTCGCCACGCCGAACGTCGCAGACCTGTCACAGAGCGACCGGGAGGACGGCCCCGCGGACGACGGAGGGGGCCGGCGCAAGCGCAAGAAGTAGTTGGCACGACGCTGAACGCGCGAAACATGAAGCCCGGGTTCACGCCCGGGCTTTTTCGTTTCCGTGCCAAGACGGCTCGGCGAGGCTTGGCCGCCGAAACGCTGGTTAGACTTACAGATGACAGCGACTGATTCCGGGAATCGCAAGCGTTGTCGACGACTTGCGCAAGTGCGCGGTTACCGGGGCACTTTCGTACTGCTGTAACACGGAAAAGCGCAGCGATCTCGAAGGGATGCGCCTCATTACGTTTCTGGAGGCACTTTCGGGCACATTCAAGTGAAAGTGTTTCGCGAAAAGCTGAACGATTCCAGCTAGTAGGCACTTCGGGCAGTTTGGGCACTTCTGGGGGAAAGTACCAAGAAGTTGCTCCGGCGGAGGTCGCCGAGCGTGAAATCCAGCCAACCTCGAAAAAAACTGCCCGAACTGCCCGAACTGCCTAGCCATCGGAATCACTCAGGAATCTCCGGGCAGTTTCCGTCCTGTGAAGTGCCCGGAAGTGCCCGGAAGTGCCCGGTGCGGTGGGCCTCCATCGCAACTCATCGTCATCGCTACGCTTTGCTCAAAAAGCAGCACAATCCGTGCCAAGGCGCCGTGTGACAGTCGTGTGAACGATCGCCGGCTCGCCGCCCTTGCAGCGCAGCGCAAGCGCAGCGACCCCTTGACGGCGCCTGCGAGAGTCGTTCTCGCTTGCGCAGGGCCGTTGAAGGTGCGATAACCGGGGCAGGCGGTGCCTCCACCCCGCCGCAGGTGCAGCGGCGCGGAGCGTGGGAGTCCTCCCCACGCTCCGCGCCGTTTTTATTGCGCCTGGTGCCGCTCCTCGGGTCGAATGAGCCGCAGGCCCCGCAGGCTACGCTCCCCGAGGATCCGGTTGCCTTCGTTGAAGCCCCGCGCGCCCAGCTTGCGCGTGAAGCTCGTCTGGCTCTCGACGTAGTGCCCGCGCTCCGTACACCAGTTGCGCCAGGACTCGTACAGCTCCTTCTTCGTCGCCACCGCGTCGTCGTAGACCTTGCAGCAGTCGTCGATCCACTCGCCGAGCTGGTCGCTCTCCTGCCGGTAGCGGTCCGTCGCATCGCGCACGATGGCCGGCGGATTGAGCCCTTGCTTGAGGTACTGGCGCGTCCCCTCCAGCGCCCAGCGCAAGATCCCGTTGCGCTCCTCCTCCCACAGCAGCCGCGAGAGGTTCGGGTCCTGGCGCTCCTTGGGGATCGTCACGCTGAACGGCACGAGGTTCACGCGCGACCAGATCCCGTCATCGGTGCCGCCGATCTTTGGCTTGTCGTTCATCATCAGCACGAGCTTGAAGCGCGGCTTGAACTCGATGGGCTCCGCGTGAAGCTGGCGCGCGGTGATCACGTCGCCGCCGGTCATGCGCTTGATCAGCGCCTCGTCGAACGGCTTGCCGCGCCTTGGCTCGGACGCATACACCATCCGAGCGCCGCGCAAGCGCACGAGGTCCGGGCGCGGCGTGTCGCCGCCGATCCGGCCGCTGTCGAGGAACGAGTCGAAGTCGGCCGAGACCGCGTAGTCGCCCATCACCCGCGCAAGCGTGTTGACGAACGTGCCCTTGCCGTTGCGGCCGCGGCCGTACAGCAGGAACATGGCGTGCTCCGACGTGTCGCCGGTGAGCAGGTAGCCCGCGACGCGCTGCAAGTACGCGCGCAGCTCCTCGTTGCTCCCCGTGACCGTCGAGAGGAAGTCCCCCCAGCGTTGGCAGTACGCGCCGATGTCGAACGCTGCGCCGGTGATCCGGCTCATCCGCAGCGCGCGGTCGTGCGGCTGCGGTCGCCCCCAGCGGTAGACCGGGTCCGGGTCGACCGCTTGCGCTGGCTCGCGCAGGTCGACGACGGCCGACGGCGTGTTGAGCAGCCAGTCGTCAGGATCGAGGTCCGCGACGTTCACCGGGACCATGTGGCGCAAGTAGTCGAACGTGCCCTCCTTCGTGGCCTTGTTCTGCGATGCGCGGCACCACTTCGTCCACGCCGCGATGGCGTCGCCGTCGATGGCCGTCGTGACCCACGGCTGCATCGCCGTGATCACGTCGACGTAGCGCGAGTCGAGGCGCAGCGTTTCGTCGCTCCCCCACACCTTCCCGTCCCACTCGAACCACTTGCGCAGCGGTGGCGCGTACAGCAGATCGTCGCCGTGCGCCGCGTGAAGCCGCTGCGCGTTGCCGAGGTGCGTGCATGGCCACCCGTCGAGTCCCGCATCCAGGTCGTCACCCGGCCCGCGCGGCCCAAGGTCCGCCGGCCCCCGGGGCGCCTGGGGCTGGCCCCGGTCGCCACCCTCGCGCCGGCGCTGCGCTGGCGCTCCGCGTCCCCGCATCGCCACCACGTTGTCGTCGCGCTCGGCCCGGGGCGTTCCCTGCGGGTAGCGCACGGCGCTCTTGACGATGGCTTGCAGCTCGCGCGGCGTCATCGGCGGCTGACAGCGGGCGCGGTTGATCTCGTCGAGGCGGCGGGCGAGGGAGTCGTCGTCGAGCCCGCTGGCGCGCAGCGCAGCCGCGACCCGGAACATCGTGTCGTTGCGCTCGCCCTGCCCGATGGGCCCCGTCTCGTCGAGGATCGATCGCCCCGCTCGCGCCTGTTGCCGCTCGCGCTGCACGCGGTCCGCGATGGCCCACGCCCACGGTGGGATCTTCGCGAGGCCGACCGCGTCCGGTGGGACTTCCCACCGATACGTCTGCCCCGACGCATGGACGGACGGCGGCAGCGTGACGGACTTCCCGGTGGACAGCAGCTCGGAGCGTGGGCCAAGGAACGTCGCGCGGCTTTGGGGGATGCGCTTGGGCAGCGCAAAGAACAGGTGGATGCCGCCGCCGCCGGTGCGAGCGCGCGGCGTAGCAGGCCAGCCGTGCTCCTCGTGCAGAAAGTCGTGCAGGCGCACGCCTTCCACGCCGTCGAAGTCGATGACCACGATCCCACTGGCGGAGCCGCACAGCGCCGCGACGTTCCACGGGACACCGTCGCCGTACCACTGGCGCAGCGTGTCGGGGTCAGCGGTCGAACGCTCCTGCCAGCCGTTGTCCAGCGGGTGCTTGCCCGGGCTCGGGCACTGCGCTCCCGCGGGGCAGGTGCAGACGCCATCGCGGATGCCGTGCTTGCGGTGGAGCTTCCACCCCATCGCGGCATAGCCGAGCACGCGCTGGAGCATGAGGGAGGCCGGCTGCGCTGCGCTCACGGCGTCGCCCCCATGGCCGCTTGCCCGTTGGCAGCGCGGGGGATCGGGGCCCCCCACTCCACAGGTCGCTGGCCATGGTTGCGTCGCACTTCTTCCACGCCCGCTTGCGCGCGCGCATAGGTCATGCGGATGGCGTTGATCGGCAGCGTCCCCGCTGCCGTCAGCGCACGGATCTGATCGGGGCTCGACAGCCCGCGCTCTTTGCGGTCGGCGAGCCGGCGCAGCGCGGCGATGGCCTCCAGGTCGGACAGCGCGATCGATGCGGCGTCGGCGATGCCCTCGTCGCGCAGGCGCGTGATCTGCCACGGAGCCGCCTTGCGCTTGCGCGCCGAGTCGCGGATGTCGACGCCCATGAGCGTGAGCATCGCGCGCCCGTCGATCATCGCGAACGGGTCGACCTCCATCGTGTGCCACGTCACCCCGAGCAGCGGTTGCTGCCGCGCGCGCTCCACGAGCTGCCGCGCGGCCTCCTCCCACTCCAAGTTGCCGAGCGCAAGCTGCACAGCGTCGGCCACGTCGCCGCCCTCGTCGACCACCCGCGCAACGCGGCGCTTGACCTCGTCGTTGGGCGCCAGCACGTCGACGACCCGCACGAGCGACTGGTTGCTCGCGCCCGCGAAGTCGAGGACGACGCAGTCCGGCTTGCTCGACGCCCTGATCGCCGCGCGCCGCCCCTCACGGTCCAGGTCGCCCAGCTTGTCGGCGATCTCCGAAGCGGGACGCAGGCCGCGGCCGACCATCTGCGAGTAGGCGCCGCGGGACAGGACCGGCGTGCAGACCGCGACGCACGACGTCGGCGGGCAGTCGTACCCCTCGCGGATCATCCCCACGTTCGTCACCACGTCCAGCTCGCGCGCGTTGAAGCGCGCCAGCACGTCGCGAGCGTCCTTTCGGCGCTTGTAGTCGATGCTGGCCGCACGCCTGCCGTTGGCGCTCAGGATCTCCGCGAGCGCGCGCGCCTGCGCGATGCTGGCGCAGAACGCGATCGTCGGGCGAGTGCCCGACAGCTCCACCAGCGGCTCGGCCATGCGCGCGACGATGTCGGACTGCTCGACGATGGCCGCGACGTCGCCCTGGTTGAAGCGGTTGGCCACGACCCTCACCTTGCGGAAGTCGAGCCCCGACACCGCAACCTGGAGCTGGCGCACGGGCACGAGCCAGCCCTCGGTGATCGCGTCCAGCACGGTGAAGCGGTGAGCGATGGCGCCGAACAGCGCGCCCATGCTCTTGCGGTCGCTGCGGTCCGGCGTCGCGGTGAGCCCGAGCACCCGAGCGCGCTCGAAGTAGCGCAGCACGGCCATCCACGACGGCGACACGGCATGGTGCGCCTCGTCGCAGATCACCAGGTCGAACGCACCCGGGTCCCAGGTGGACAGCCGCGCTTCATGGAGCGTCTGCACGCTCGCGCACACCGCCGGCGCGAGCCGGTACGCCTTGCGCGGGCCCTGCTCGACCTGGAGCGCGAGCCCAGCCGTGCGCCAGGCTTGCTGGACCAGGTTCGTGACCAGGTGATCGCGGTCGACCAGCAGCAGCACGCGCCGGCCTGCGTCGACCTCCCGCTGCGCGAACGCGGTGGCGAGCCGGGCCTTGCCCGTCCCGGTGGGATGTTCGACGAGGATCGCGCGCGTGCCTGCCTCCCAGGCCGCGCATACGCGCTCGAACGCCTCGGCCGCATAGGGCCGCAGCGAAAGGGACATGGTGCCTCCGTGTGCGCGCGCGCCCCGGGTGCGGTGGGGCGACGGCGGACCGCCAACCTACCCGCGCACGGCCGCCCGATCAAGCCCCTGGGGCCGAGGAATCGTCCGCCGGCGCGGGCGCCTCCGCTCCGGTCGCGCGGCGCAGCCACGTCCGGTTCGCCTCGACCCACGCCACCGCGGCCATCGCCACGCTCAGCAGCGCAGCGGGCAGCGCGGCGACCGGCTGGCCCGACTGAACGTGCGTCACGACGGCGCCGACCATCACCACGAGGAGCGCGACGGCGGCGTAGATCCGCACCTTGGGGGCGAGCAGGCCGGCACCGGCCGCCGCCTGGACCAGACCGATCACGATCCGCACTTCATCGCCATAGCCCCACGCTGCGAACGCCTGCGCGATGGGCTCCGGGTCCAGCAGGATCACTCCGCCGGCCCCGACGTAGGTGGCGGCCATGGTCGGGACGGCGATCTTCTCGGTAGTGCTGCGCTCGGTCATGGCACTACCGTACCAGGTGGCCGGGCGGATCGCGAGATCCACCCGGCCACCGGCTCACTGCGCGGCGGGCATGAGGCCGGCGAGCGCGGTCTCGGGGCTCACCTTGTCGCACCACTGATCCAGGATGTGCTGGATGTCCATGGTGCGCTTGGGCAGCAGCATCCCGCTGGTGCCCTTCAACGCCTCGGTGAACGCGTTGAACAGCGTCCAGGTGGTCGCCCGGCCGTCCGGGCCCAGGTGCTCGCGGTGCGAGGGCTGGCGGTACTCCGCGAGCACGCGCGGGATCTTCGACGCGGGGAGCGCACCCGCGTCGAGCGCGTCGATCACGATGCTGTCGACCTCGCGGCCGGGGGCCTCGATGGTCTTGTAGCGGCCGAACCGCACCTCCTGGATCTTGTGCAGCCCGCCGACGCGCTCCACCGCGTCGGTCACGAGGCCGGGCAGCTTCTCGGCCAGCTTCGACGTGTGCTTGTGGGTCATCTTGACCTCGCCGGAGAACGCCATGTTGTCGCACACGAACACGCGGGAGCCGGCCACCAGGGCTGCCGGATACCGCTTGCGGTTGCTGTTGCGGAGGCCGACGAGCGTGCCCCACTCCTTGCCGTCGTCGCTGGCCCCGTGAGCGCGGACCTCCAGCACGCCGAAGTAGTCCTCGCCTCCCTCGCCCGCAACGCCGTGGTCCTCGCCCACGACGTCCAGGTCGAAGCGCGCGAGCGTGTGGGTCACCAGGTCCAGCAGGTCGCTATGCGCCAGCGGGTGCCAGGTGTCGGTGCCTTCCGGGGTCTCGATCTTGGTGATGTCTTGGCGCGTGATGCGGTTCGCGCCGGCGTGAAGCATGAGCATGATGTCGGTGTCCTCTTGGTGCAGGTGGTGATGGCCGGGCTCCCCGACCTCACGAACATCCTACTCACTCCGCGGAGCAACGCAACGCCATAGCGTCGATTATTCGGCCCCCGGGGCCGCGCAGCCAGGGGGCGCCCCCGCGCGGGGCCCTTTCGGGGGCTCCGCGCGGGGTGCGATCAGGTGCCGATGGCACGCTGGCCGGCGCCGAGCGGCCGACCGCCGCCGAGTCCGATCTTGTCGCCGGCCGCGCGTCCGGCGTCGTATCCGCTGCCGATCCGGCGCTTGCTCGCCTTGCCATCCTTGAGCTTGAGCCTCGCGTCCATCCACCGCTTGACAGCGGCATCGGCTTCGTCGAGCCGCGCGATGCTGCGATCGATGCGGGCGAGCGCGGTGCCACCCTCGGTCGTGGCCTGCGCCCGGGCCTGCGCGCGCGCCTCACGACGGGCCGCTTGCAGCCGCTCTCGGACCTTGGACACGGCGCCGAGCCGATAGTCGGTCGCCCACGTCCGCCCCTTGCCGGCGCCGTCGCGAGCGACCATGGCGTCGATCTGGCGGGAGATCGCCGCCATCATGTAGCCGACGGTCGCCTGATCGGACGGTCGGCCGACCACCACGAGGTTCGATTGCTGGCGAGCCACGCGCGAGATATAGGTCCGGCATCCGTTGGCGGATGCGATTGCCGTGCCCAGCTCGATGCGCCACTGAGCCAGCCGTGCGCCGCTGTCGAGCGGGACGCTCGCGATCGGCTCCTCGGGCTGCGCGACCTCGGGCTGCTCCGAGATGTCGACCGCGCCGAGCGCGATCTTGTGCTGTTCGGCGAGGCGCTGCGCCGCGCCGAACGCGGTCGCGGCCTCCTCGGGCGTGCCGGCCCGTTCGGCGAGCCGCATGAGCTTGGCGATCTTGTCGATGATATGGTTGGTATGGTTGGTGTCGGCCATCGCTGGAAGCCTAACCACAGATGCCCCGGAGCACAAGCCGTTTCCGGCCCCTGGGGCCGCAAACTCCCTGCGCGAGCCAAGCCTCTATAGGACGCCCGGGGGGCCGCGGCCCTCGGGGCTGCGACCGCCGCCCGAGCGCAGGTTCGACGCGCACCGTCCGGGCGCCCCACTGGAGTATGCGGCCCCAGGGGCCGCATACGACTTGCGGCTGAGGGGCTGCGTCTTAGAGTGTCGCCATGACCACCGACGCCACAACCACCTTCGCGCGGGACGAACAAGACGCGCTCGACGATGCACATGAGGCATCTTCTGCGGCCATCGCGGCCATCGCGGCCGTCGCGGCCGTCGCGGCCGCATGGGAGGAGTATGCCTCCGTCGCGGCGAACCCGACGATGCTGAGGTATGCCAGGGCCAACGCTGCCACCTGGCGCGACATCGCCCGAACCGCCGCGGAAGCGGACCGCCTGTGACCACGAGGATAGACAGATGCAATACCAAGGATTCAACGGCAAGCGAGACTTCCTCGCGTTGATCAAAGCCGAGCGCCCTACCGCCGCCGCCTACCGGGACGCCGCCGCCGCCGCGCGGGGCTTCGCCGAGGCCGCAGACCGGGCCGACGACGCCGCCCGCGCCTGGGACGCCGCCCTCGCCTACCTGGCCGCCGCCGCCGCCCTCGATGCGTCCGCACGGGCCGCCGACATCCACTCGGCCGACGCCTACGACGCGCACCTCGCCGCACGGGTCGCCGCGCGGGCTGCGTACGCGGCCGCCGCCCGGGCCGCCAAGGCCGATGCTTGGGACGCCGCCCACGCCGCCGGACGGGCCGCCGCCGCTTACTGACTGGCGGGTTCCGGCCCGGGGCCCCGAGCCCCGGGCCGGCGGCCCCACCCCTACCTCGCGGCCCCTGGGGCGGCAGCCGCCGCCCGAGCGCAGGTTTGACGCGCGCCGCCCGAACGCTCTACCGGAGTATTCGGCCCCAGGGGCCGCATAAGCCTTGCGGGGGCGGGGCTGCGGTCTTATAGTGTCGCCATGACCGACGCACCCATCGCCGCCGACCCTTCCCCCATCACCCGCGCCGTCGCCCTCGCCCGAGAGGCGATGCGCCAGGGCGCCACCCGCTCGCTCGCGGCCCGCATCGCGACCATCGATCCGAGCGACCCGAGGCAGATCGCCGACGCCGTCTCCGGCCCGGAGGACGACACCGATCTGTCGCTGGAGATCCTCGCCGCCACGCACGGGCTGGCGACGCGCGAGGAGGGTGTCGTCCCGTGGCTCGCGGAGTGGACCGCGAGCGACGGGTGCAGCCAGTGGCCGGCGGGCGCCGACTACCAGGCCGACGAGGACGATCTCGCCGACGACATCGACCCCGACGCATGGCGATCCGACGATGACATGGAGACCGAGTGGATCGATGTCCACTGGTGGCTCCCGATCGTCCGGTGGGACGGCAGCGTGGGCGAAGTGATCTACGATCGCACGTTCCAGCTAGACCCCGAAGCCCCGGGCGACTGCGAGCACGAGTGGGCCCGCCCACACTCCGTCGTGGGGGGATGCGAGGAGAACCCCGGCGTGTGGGCTCACGTCGGCGGTCCTGGCGTCGAGATCACCGAGGTCTGCTCGCACTGCGGGATCTATCGCATCACCGCTTCTTGCGCGCAGTCCCGCCACGATGGACAGTACCGCGGCGAGCGCGTGAGCTACCGCGAGGCGGACGAGGATTCGCTCGCCTGGATCGGGGACGAGGAGGAGGGGGAGGTGGAATAGCCATGGCCGACCACGACACCTACCCCGAGCGCATCGCCCGGCTCGCCCTGGCCTACGCGGCCGCGCACGCCGCCGCTGAGGCCGCGATGAGAGAGTCGGATGCGGCCTATCGCGAGGTCTGCGAAGCCAACGCCGAGGCCGCGCTGCTGGCCAGGGACGCAGTCGCGCCGGAGCAAGTGGCCGCTGAGCACATCGCCGCATGGGCCGCCCACGACGACGCCGCCAAGGTCGCCTGCGAGGCGAACCTCAAGGCCGACGCCGCCGAGGCTGCCCACCTGGCGGCGCGAGTCGCCGAGCGGGCCGCTCTCTCGGAGCTGCTGGCCGCCGCAGCCCGCGAGTGACGGCCCGCCGAGCCCGGGGCCGCCGAGCCCCGGGCCGGCGCTCCCGGCCGGGCTGCGGCCCCTGGGGCCGCATACGGCTTGCCGGGCCGGGGCTGCGGTCTTAGAGTGCCGCCATGACTGACCCCGAAACCGCATGGTCCGCCTACGAGGCCGCCGACGAGGCCGCCGACGAGGCCGCCGCCGACGCCGAGG
>Ga0114919_10001658_pt1 | contig 17814 bp, 11 predicted proteins | sample BlataG_FD_88682 | JGI IMG/M metagenome (GOLD analysis project Ga0114919, IMG submission 88682) | Deep subsurface microbial communities from Black Sea to uncover new lineages of life (NeLLi) - Black_00105 metaG | ecosystem: Environmental > Aquatic > Marine > Oceanic > Sediment | place: Atlantic... | reverse complement strand
TCTGTGGAGCCGTCGTCAACAACAATCAGTTCGAAGTTTCGGTAGTTTTGAATTAGAACACTTTCAATTGCCTCTGCGATATGTTCAGCGGCATTGTAAGCCGGCATTATCACCGAAACCAGGGGATTATCCTTGCTCGTGTACAGAGGTATCACCGATATATACGGATTTCCGTATCGCTTGCCGACTATATATCTCTCGTACAGGCTGTGAATCTTTCTGCCATGTTCGATGCCGTTTTCGTTATAATAGTATAGGCCCAAAAACTCGGGTATATGTTTGAATTTGTATCTACATGAGATTGAGATGCGCAGCCAGAAATCCCAATCGCCCGCGCAGGTCAATGTGTCGTCGAAATATCCGAGTTCGGTGTGCAGTGATTTGCGCCACATTGGCTGTGAGCCTACGCAACAACCGAAGAGTAGTCTTTCGTGGCTGTAATCAGCTCTTCGTTCGAAAGCGGTCCCGTGGTGATTTTCGAACGTATCGTTTTCGGTGTCAGTGCGAATCTGGTCGCCATAGACAAGGCCGACATCCTGGTTGGCCTCAAGGGTCTTGACCATAATCTCCAAAGCATCCACTTGATGCCTATCATCGGTATTGGCACTGGTAAGGAACTTACCACGTGCGACCCTGACCGCCCTGTTCCAGGCGGCGTAAATTCCCTCACGGTGTTCAGTCTTTATGTAAACTATGTTGTCATACTTTTGCTGAAACTCTTTGACAATTGCTTCCTCGTTTTGTTGTGAACCGCTATTGACAATGATTATCTCAAGCTTGTCGGCTATGGTTTGATTTTCCAAATCCTCCAAACAACCGCGTAGGAATTTTTCTGAGTTATACGTGGAAACGATCGCCGATACCAGATATTGCTCATTGTCGTTATCATCAGATACATCGGTCTCAGCCCTGGTGTCCATCCGGGGTCTGTGTACACTGTCCCTGTTCCCAAAGTCACCGGTCGGCACATTCGCCATCCCGTCCTCAATCGGAACCGCCTCCACATCCTGCAGTTTCATCATTATCGCCTGAATACCAGCCTTCTGTTTCTCAGGTATCTGCAAATAACGATTGTTCAACAGACTTGTATAAATTTGCTTTACCTTATCGCGTTTACCCTGTTTCATATAGCACTGCGCCAGTTTCGTATAAGTACTCAGCAACCAGTCAGCTATCCTGGTGCGGTTGTCGGAGTCCATACCGGCAAATCTCAAATCATCGCCGGCAAGAATAGCCTGCAATGGTTCTAATATTCTTTCGAGTGCAACCTGGGCCTGGTCATATCTTCCAAGTCTTACATACAAAGAGCCAAAAACATAGCAACTCTTAAGCCCATCCGGCGCCAGCGCAGCTGCCTTTTCAGCCCACAGCATGGCAATCTCGGGGTTCTTCTCCTCCAGCACAATGGCAAAGTTGAGCATCCTGTCATAATCGGTTATCTCGTAGTCTCCGTCAGTTGGGTAGGGGCTACGCATCAACTCCAGATAAGCTTCCGAGCCCGGATGATAAAACCACTTGTTTTTAATTGTTATTCTGCCGATCTGGTCATTGAGGTCCTTCATAAACCATTCAGAACCAGAACTGAAGTAATCGTGGTAAACAATCACATCCGGGAAGTACAGCATGCCATCGATTCTCTTGTCCTGCAAAATATATAGCTTATAAGACAGTTCCTGGAATTCATAGCCAAACAAGTCTATATCGAAACCGCCTGCGTTGACTATAACATCCTTTCTAAAGGCACAATTCGTCTCGGCCTCACAAGTGCTATAAATAACCTCATCACCAAGGTCGTAGTAATCGGGTGCAAAGCCAGCATATTCCTCATTCCTTGGCAGGATTCTACCTCTCAGGGCGTAAATATTATTTTTACTGAAATGCTCACATATATTTTTGACGAAATCCTTGTCTGCAACAGCGTCATCATTGAGAAATGCGATGTGCTCCGCTTTAGCCGTGTTTACGCCGATATTCCTGGCAAATGAAGGGCCAAAATTGTCTTCAAGGTTTATCCAGCATAAGCTGTAATGAAGCTGGTCAGCCATTTTGGCTGACTTGCTCAGCCCAGGACCACTATTGACTACAATCACCTCGAAATTCTTCTTGGTCTGCTCATTTAAGGCACGCAAAGTCCTTGGCAGCGAATCTTCGGTATTGCTTGTGGCAATCACAACTGACAGCTTCGGCACCGCATCATTTCGATGGTCCCACTTATCTTTGATGCTATCGAGCAGCTCTATTTTCTCATCGGCAAGCTTTGCCTTCATCCTTTTCTTCAGCAAGCGTGTCTCAGGCCATTTCGAAAATACAGGATGTCCACTGATACCACGATGGTCTATGCGTGTACCGGTCTCCAACGTGTAGTGATAACATTTAAAGATTAGTTGTATATCGTGATGAGCTATTCCGGTCCTTTCTTCTAATAAATTTGCGAGAGAAAGACAATCAGGTGAGTACCGACGCGTTCCCAGATTTTTATTTATAGCAAGGAGGTCGTATTTTTGTGTAATTCGAAGCCAGAACTCCCAGTCGCCACATGCAAAGAGCAAATCGCCGTCAAAATAGCCGAACTCGTCGTGTATCTTTTTTTGCCACATCGGGTTGGAACCGATATATGAATCTCCAGACAACAGTCTCAATCGCGAAAATTCAGGGGCAACAGCCTCACGAATCAGCTTACCATCCACCTCTTCAACCCAATCCTGGTCAGAATATACCATTGCTATATCGGGGTTCTTTTCCAGAGTTTTGACCATAACTTCAAAAGCGTCTTTCGTGTGCCGGTCATCAGTATTGGCATTCGTGATGTATTTGCCGGATGCTATTTTGATGGCTCTGTTCCAGGCGGCGTAAACCGTCTCTCTGTTTTCAGTTCTTATATACTTTATGTTGTCGTATCTTTTCTGGAACTGCTCGACAATCGCCCTTTCATTCTGCTTCGAACCGCTGTCAACTACTATGATTTCCAGTCTGTCGACAATGGTTTGGTTTTCCAAATCATCCAGGCACCCGGCGATGAGCTGCTCAGAGTTATAGGTAGAGATGATAGCTGTAACGAGATATTTACTATCCTTGTCAATTTCCTCAATCTCAATCTCAATATCAGCTTCAGTTAATGAGTCACTATCCAGTAATGAATCACTATCCAGCGCGGGCGGCTTGGCAGAAACAGAATCCCTATTTATCATTTCTTCGACAAGGACCGGCTCGGTCGATACTGTTCCAGGCGCGTTCAAGACCTGGCGCACAGCCTTGTCAACTGTTTCGACTCGTATCTGAGTTATGCAATAACCCTGCCTGTACTTACAAAGCCAGTTACATTGATAGCACTTCATTGGCAGATAGACCAATGTTGTGCTGGGACTGTATGGCATAAACCTGCCAAAATGTCCGCCACCGCCTATCACCACTTGAGGACATCCAACAGCAACGGCAATATGTATCGAGCCCGTATCAGCCCCTACGCACAGCCGTGACCTTTTCAACAGAGCCGCTAACTGCCTCAGTGTTATCCTTCCGCATAAATTATGCACATTATTATGGTCTAATAACTTTATTAATCCATCTGCTTGATTCTTATCCTTTTCAGAACCGCAGATTACAATAGGATAGTCCTTATATTTGGGTATTAATTCTATCCACTTCCATAGAGGCCAGTCCTTGATAGCATGCTGCGAAAAAGGACAAATTACTATCGGATTTTCCACTTGTAAATCACTAAACAGCTCATCTACCGCAGCTTCGTCCTGTTGCTCTATCCAGACTTTCGGTGTACATTGCTGGTCTGTATCCTTTAACACCAGGTTGCCGACAAATTCGATATTTCGCGTGGTCTCCAGCATAGGTTCGTCCTTTGCCGGTATGAGCCTGGTATACAGATTGTCATTCTCAAGCTTTTTTTCCAAGGGTATATTTAGTTCGTCACCTTTGGATGCGATTTTTACATCTGCACCGCTGTTAAGAGTAAGAAAATCTCCTACCTCATCCCTTGAGTAAACCGGGTATATCGCCATATCAAATTTTCGACTTTTTAATCCTTCGGTGATGCTGTCGGAATAGACCTGGTTACTGATTATTTTCTTCCGGTTAAATGTTATAACCTCATCAATATAGGAACAGTTCTGAGCTAATTCAGCAATGTGTTCCTGTACGAGAATATGAATTTCAGTATCTTCGTATATGTCTTTGAAGTATTCGAGGACCCCAGAAAAGAGCACAAAATCCCCTATCGAATCAGGGCGGACGAGAAGAATTTTCCTGCGGTCGCTTAAAGATGATGTGGGCTGGTGTTCCGAAAAAAGCCCAACGGCATTTAGTTGAGCGTCTGAAGGCCCTGACGCCGCTGACAGGTCAATCCTTTCATCTTTCTTTTGAGCTACAACCTTCATATTCCAACCATCATCGATAATTTCAATATTCGAAAAGCCAGCCGAGAAAAGCTCAGACTTAATGGTATCAGGTGTCCAGCCGTACTTATGACAAAAATGCTCAGGATGTTTCTGACGAGCTAAACTTCGTGCCTTCGCTTGCGTGTCTGGTTGAATATCCTGACCGCCATACAACCAAAGAGCTTTTTCAGCAGTGCCTTTGGTCGAGTCATGTATAATGTTTTCAATGTTTGGGAGAGAGAGTTCTAATCTTCCCTTTCGGCTAAGCAAGGCGTGAAAATCTTTCAACAGGCCGCGAGCTTCCCAGTGAAAATGGTGTTCAAGAAAGTCCTTGGACAAAATGTAATTAAAACTTCTTTGTCCAAACTTTTCCAACAAAACCCCTGGCTTTATTTCCAAAACATAGTCAACCTTCGGCAAATTAGAATCTCCGTCAACATTCACAAACCCTTGCCGGTAATCAAGACCACAACCAATGTTGAGTTTGTTTGATAACGGTTTACTGCCTGCAAACATAAATCCTCTCACGATATCTACATGTTTTTCAAAGTTAGATTTCATATCAAACGGCTCGGCTTCAATATCGCGACAAGCCCAGTCTGCTATCAGGTCAATATCCAGTTCCGAAGGTTTTGAAACTCTTGCTCCGCTTAACCTGACTGCCTCCTGCCTTGAATCATACCCCACACTCCAAACATCGGCATCATTTCCGCGAGCACTTATTGCGCCGTGAACTCTATTGCCAAAATACTTGCCGCATCTACCGTAGTGCTCCAACAGTCCATAAGGGTCACCATTGAAGGGAACAATCTTTTTCCACCCACACTTTTGAGCAAACTGAAGCTCTGCCAGGCTATGTGCAACAAAAACAAAATCATTCTCCCTTAAGATATTAGCAATTTTATATTTCTTTTCGTTCCAGATATCTGCTTCCTGGGGGCCAAAAGAAGCATAATGTCCTCCATGAGGCATTATATTTGCAAGCTTCAATTCATGAGATTTTCTGTAATCAAGTATGCTGAAAACAGCCGGACAAATCATATGAGGGATTGGTTTTGCCGTAACTTTGGAAACTATCTCGTCCCTGGCTGTAATAAAATAGCTTCTTTTTAAAACATCTTCAGCGGATTGGATTAATTGCTGTTTATGACTTATTGTCTCAAGTTCCCTTCCCCAGGGAAAGAAGCTGCCGGCCCCTAATACCATAAAATCGTTCTTTCTCTCAGAAGGCCAGCCCAACATTAATTCTTGCCACCAGGGCATTTTACAATTTTGGTTTTCCCCATGAGACCAGAAAACCGGCATCCCACACCATATACACTTGTCAAATTTAACAAGAGTTTTGCGCATTGAAGGGCTTTCCTTATCTAAAAGAATGTACTCCCTGTCAGGGTCAACCTCACGTATCACATTTTGGATGCCGATTCGAATCCAATCATCCCCAGGATTTCTTGCAATTGTCGTAATCAATAACCATTTCATTCTAATCTTTCTCTTTGTTACTTATTATTTGCTCTTTCAACAGCACTAACACCAACAAAACCAAAGCACTTAGGCCTTGTGGTCTGTGTCGTCCGTGACAAGAATGTTTTTGCTTAAGCCATAGTTCTTCACAAGATTCTGCTCTTGTTAAACTCGTTTGCTTATAATCAAATATTGCTGCGATAGGTCTCTATGGTCTTTTTGCCTTTGCGAACCCGGCTTAGCTTTTCGGCAGTTTCGGTTTTCTGAGCCGCGAGGGCCAGGCATAGACTGTCGTATAATTTTTGCAATTGTTCTCGTCGATTTTTGAATTCAGCCAGTTCAAGAACCCCCGTCTGTGCAATCTTTCCCACAAGAGAACTGGCTTGCTTGCTTAGAACCTCAACACTACTGATGTCACCCTGTCGGGCCAGCCCTATTTGCTTCTCTAATAGAATCTGTAGGTCATTTAACAGATGTACCTGTTTATCAGCAATATGCTCAGCTCTATCGGTACTCATTCGGTTTGAGCTCCCGCAACTTTTGCTTGAGCCAAGCTGTGTTCGACTTCTTCGAGCAAGTTAGCTGCATCTTTATGGCTCTGGTCCAAGGTTAAAATGTCCAGGAGGATTTGTTGGGATTGCCCAAACCTGTCATCTTTCATATATAGCGCTGCCAGAGAGAACATAACGGAGGTGTCACCGGGGTGCATATTCAAATACACCTCCAGATAGTGAATAACCTTTGCAAATGAGCCCATCTGGCAGGAGGTTTGAAACAGGCCCAAAAGGGCAGTCAGGTTGTCGATGTCCAGCTCCAGGCATTTAAGATACATCTCAAAAGCCTGCTCGTAATCGGCTCTTTGTTGTGCGACCATGGCCAAGCCGGCATAGGCCTTGGCGCAATTAACGTCCAGCCGACAAGCGACCCTGAAGGCTATTTCCGCATCATCGAGAAGATTCTTTTGCAGGGCAACTACCCCAAGGCCAACGTAAGGACCCGGCTCATCAGGCCCTAATACGGCTGCTTTTTCGTAGCATTGTTGTGCCTGTGCGTAGTTGCCAACAGAGGTATGACAATCGCCGAGCTCCTGCAAAACCTCATAATGCTGGGTTGAATCCTGCTGGTCAGCGGCATTGTTTTGTGTTATGTCCATAGCAATTCTTTTCCTTCAAGTATTTGTTCTGCTCTTTTGAGTAGTTCAATCGCCGAACTGAAATTCTTTTGTTGGCGTTTAACCTTTGCCTCTAACAAAAGCGTATTCACCGTTGGACGCTGCTGGTTAACTTCGTAACTGAGCTCGGCTGCTCTGGTATGGCCGCCGGCTTTATAAAAAGCCTTTGCGGCCAGCGTTTTCATCCACAGCTCGTTCCTGTGATGGCCAGCGATGTATTCAAACATCTGTGCCGCTTCTACCCAGTTTCCGTCTTTTTCTGCTAACCGGGCTTGTTGAAGTAAATTGTCAAACTGGAAAGGGAGCTCTTCAAAACCTGGGTGTCTTAGCCCGATGCCGGCGGCCTTTAGAGATTGCCGCACCGGCAAATTTGGAAAGCTTCTCCGAGCACACTGCAAGTCTCTTTTTCTGACCACTGCCGCCCAAAGTGTATCCGTAGAACCTTCCAACTCAAATCCCTCGCGGCTAACCAAGCTGTTAATCAGAACGTAGAGCGGGTTTTCTACCCACATTTCCTTTACAGGAAAGCTGCTTGGTACTATGGCAACATATTCGCCGTCGGCACTTTGCAGAGCGGCGTTTATCCGCTCGGCCTGAGAAGACAACGGGCTAACAGGCACAAGGACCATATTGGGCATATTGCTGTTTAGCCTGTTGAAATCAGCTTGCGGCAGGGGCAGATAAACTTTATAGGGATAGAAAGTATGCCGCCAGATAGAACCGATGGTTTTTCCTGCCTGCTTGTTCAGCCGGTCCGTAGCAAATATGATGGACATATCCTTAATCTTCGTCCAGGGCTTAGAAGGTCTTGTGGTTCGTATCATCATGATATTCCTGCTATACTCGCTCTTATCTTTGCGTCGCTGAACGGATATCCTGTCGGATTCGCCGATGGGGCTGTAAAATTCGCCTGTGATTTCAGATACGTGGTGAAAATCCGAGAAGAAAGCCAGCCGACGGGTCATATCCCAGTCAATTAGGATGTTGAGTTCCTCATTATAAGGCCCGGTTTTTTCAATCAGGTTTCTGTGGTGCATCAGGCTTACGTGCAGGGCGTGATTAAAATACAGCATAAAAAAGCGGTCAAAGTCTCGACTAACTTCAACAACCTTGCTTAAAACCTGTCGGCTACCGTCCGGGGAAACCCGACAATATGCTTTGTACAAGTCACTATACGCCACCTGACAGTCGGTTTTATTTTCCAGAGCATCCACCAACGTTTCGATATGATTGGGATAATATAAGTCATCGTCGTCAAGATAGGCGATGTATTTGCCTTCGGCGCGGATTAGCGCTTCATTGAGCGAAAAGGCCTTGCCGCGGTTTTCCTTTCTGTTTATGAATATTAGCCGAGGTTCGTTAAACGAATTAACTATATCGCTTACGTCTTCACCGCCATCATTAATTACAATGACCTGGAGATTTCCGTAACTCTGGTTCAAAACGCTGGTCAAAGCCTCAGATAAATATCGTGGCCGGTTAAACGTCGGGATGAGCACACTGACCATCGGCCCAGCCTTCTTCTGGGTTTCCAAACGCATTTCGCTGCGTTTGGGGTCCTTGTCATAGTTTTCTGCCATTCCAAGACTATCCAACGTTCCTTTGTTAGCTAAAAATTACACAATCAGGTTCTCATTTTGCGGCTTATTGGAGGATACCCCACAAAATTGGGTATCAGTTTGTTGCGAATCTATTTCCGCTTCGAGTCGAGTGAAAATACCATTGATTTTGCTCAATTGATTTTTCAGTGAGTAGTTTTCTTCGACAAATCTGCGATACTTTCCGGGTTCGTATTTATCGGAAAGAATCTGCTCGCAGAATTCCTCGGAGATGTTAAATAAAAACTCTGGTGGGAAGATTTGGTCTGCTCCCGGAAAATTATGCATCACCGGTTTCAACCCGCAGGCCATACCTTCCAACAGTCCCATACCCTGGCTTTCTGAGATACTACAGGAGACAATATAGTGTTTGTCGCGCAACCAGGAATTTATATTTTCCTGCCAGCCGTCAAAAAACACCACATCTGCAAGCTCAAATGCATGCACTATATGCCTGATATACTGTTCGAGCATTGGGTCTTGAAAAGTTCCCGCAAAGAACAACTTATATTCCGGGTCGATGTAGTGCAGCTTTTGCATACACTGCAGGAGGAACATAGGGTTCTTTCTCATATTCAGATAACCCACACAGGCGAGATTTTTGCCGCGAGGTCTGTCAATGAACTTAAACTTATCAAAGCTAACGCCGTTTGGAATCGTAATAAGCTGGGTCGCATTTTCAATATCGGGCACTTGTTTAAGCAAAGCATCTTTGACAAACGAGTTGCCGACGATGATGAGTGTATCGATATTCTCCCATCGGACCTGGCCCGGCCAGTCAGTGTACGCCTCAAATCGGTGAAGCCTGACAATATTTTTGCAGACCTTTGGCAGCTTTGACGCCTCGACGACCATATCGGTACACCACTCAAACCACGATATGTCGCTGGCCTTCATCGATTCATACATCTGGCCGATGTTTTGACCTTCAAAGAGCTGCACGGGGAAACGGCGTTTGGTGAATTCGTAAATATCTGTCAGGAACTTTACATCGCCTTTTAATCCGCAGAAAAAAGCGATCTTGGGTCTTTTGTTGCGAACCACATCAATCATCGGGTTAAGAATTTCCTGGTCGGGTGAGACTTGTAATGAGCGAAGGAGCATTTCGATAGCGTCGGCTTTGTTATCCTGGTTCAAGAATACATTGGCGGTTCTGTTAAGTACATCTGCATTCAATATGCCCATTTGCTCCATATCGTCAAAAAGCTGCATCGCTTCGTTTGCTCTGCCGACGGCAAGATATGCTTCTACCAAATTCCACACTATCTCAGCGGAGTCGGCCTGCAGACTATTTGCTCTGACAAGATGGTCGATGGCTTCGTCCGACTGGCCCAGGCAATGAAGGATTGCCCCTGCATCGTTCAGTACCTGTGCATCGTCGGGCTCTGTGCGAAGATGTTCTTGAATGCAGGCCAGAGCTTCCTGATACTTGCCGGCTTCAGCTAATTCCAAACCTCTCTGGTAATAATTCGAATTTGTCTCCATCATCTGCTTTACCCCTAACTCTTAATAGCAAACCATTCAATGGTCGTAATTTAGTAAAATTAGTGCAAATATCGTGCCGTTAGTCTGCACCTGTACGTATTTCCGATTTCGCCATATTTCCCTCAAAACTTGTATAAACATTGAACGCACGTCCTGTTCAAACAGTCATCTATACAATAGCGCTTAGGGTTCAGTTTTTTCTATACCCTACTCGGCTATCATCCATCCGCTATTTCTGCTATCTGAGGAAGTCCAGCAGCGACATAGACATAAGTCTCGCAGCTACTGATAACGACATTTGGTATAGAACCTCACGACGAGCGATATCTATAGCAACCTGGGCGATGTCGGCTTCCTCAAGACGGGTTATTTCATCCTCGGCATTGTACTTCAGGTTATTTAGACTATCTTTGAGATTGTCCAGGAACCCGATTTTTGAGCCCACAGAAACTTCGGTTTGCACCAGAAGATTGCTTATTTCGTCTAACAAATTCAACGAATTATTTAGCAGCTCTTGCAACTGAGCCTCGGAAAGTTCCCTTTCGTTTTTCAGTATATCCCGAATGCTGATAAGTGTGTTGAATATGTCATAAGTTCCCGGTACACGTACCATTTCAACTCCGGTGCTGTTTATCTCCGTGGTGTCAACGTATAAGACTTGTCCGGTTCGGGAATCTGTTACAGCCTGGTTCGTATCTCCACCGTCAGGAACGGTTACGTAACTGGCACCATCGTCAATAGAGAGTTTATAATTACCGCCATCATGAATTACTGTCAGCCAGACATCACCTCTGACAGTCGATGTCCCCGTGCCGGCTTTGTTACCGGTATCGCCCAGAAAAATCGGGTCACTGCGGTCGTTCGAACGAAAGATATTATCGCCTACGTGAAAAGCACCAGACTGCAGTCCGGGCGCCATCTCTATATTTCGACCCTCAGCACTGCCCTGGTAAGTTACAGTGGTGATTTCTCCATCAGTGCGTTCCACAACATAGGGTGCTGAGGCCGTGTTGCTTCCCCCAAAGATATATTGGTTCATATGCTTGGCATTAGCCAATGAAACTATCTGCTCTAATATATCGTTGATTCCGTCTGCGGTCCTTTCCCGTGCATCCTCATCATAGATGCCGCTGCTAATTTGAGTTACACGTAATCTCGTCTCCACGAGAGATGACATCATATTCTCAATTATGGTGTAGGAAAACTCCAGGATGCTAACGGCATCCGAGAGGTTGTCTATATAATTTTCCAGGGACCTTTCCTGAGAGTTGAGCCCTAAAACCTGGTAGGCGGCAGAAGGGTCATCAGAGGCGCGGTTTATCCGCGCACCGGTAGATGCCTGCTCCTGCAAGCGAGCCATTGCTTCGGCGTGCAAATGTAGAGCAAAGCTAACATTGCTATAAATATTGCTCAGTGTTCCACTCATTAAGAGCCCTTGGAATAAATTCTGCTATTAAATTAGTTCCATAACACTCGATATCGTCGATTGAATCGTGTTCAAATATTTGGCCATTGCCTGAAACATCTGCTCAAAAATCAACATTTGGGCAGCTTCGTCGTTGATGTTGACGCCGCTTATCTCGCTTTGTTGATTGGCAAGGCTTTGGACCATAATCTCGACATTGTCCTGGCGCATTTGCCTAACGGCGAGCTGTTGGCCGATGTTCGTAACCAATCGGCGATAAAACTCTCCGGGCGTCATAGCATTCAAACTACTTATGGTTTGGTCCTTCAAGCCCGCCATCCGTTGGGCATTGGTATTGTCCGTCATATCCGCACCCAAGGCCGTCGCTACACGACCCGGCGAATTGGTTATTTCTGAACAAACCGCTATATCCATAGCGCTGCTGCCGGAAAAAAAGGTATTGATTCCAACCGCAGCGAGCACTCCCGAAGTATCGCTGTTAGCAAATGCATCGACCTCAAAAGTGTCACCTGCAACTAAGTCGCCTGCGCTAAGGGATATTGTGATTCCATTGCCTATGTCGAGCTTATCACCTGCTGCATAACCGGCACCGACATTGAGAGTAGTAACCACCTCACCGTCACCATTTTTCACTTCAAGCTGTAAGGTGCCATTGCCTACGGAACCGGTACCTACCACCGTGAATGTAAAAGTTTGGTTTTCCGTGCCTGTGTAAATACCTGATACGGAAATAGTTGGTGGTGATGCTCCGGTAAGATTACTTGCCGTAGGCTCCGGGAGAACACACGGAAGAAAATCAAATTTATAGTTTGTCTCTGCCTGTATATGAAGCGTTGAAGAGGCCACCGAAGCAGTTAGACCGGTAATGGCTGTAATATCCGCCGCTATTGTGGTTAGTGTATCTGTTGATACATCAATATTAATTTCGTGACGTGTTATTTCTCCCGTGCTCGTATTGATAACTCTTATATATATTTTGCCATCGGTTACAGGCGGGTCGAAATCCGCCAAATCCTCGCTTGGCATCGGCCAGCCGGTCAGTTCGGTAAACGAGCCATTTGAACCTACTCCCTGAACGTGGTATTGATTTATCTGTTGTATTATCGTGCTTGCTAAATTGTCCAGGTCGTTGTGAATATCAGTTAAAGTATCGTTTTTTAACGACAATAATCCGCCGAGCCGGCCGCCTTGGACATCTGTGCTGTAATTGTACGCGCTGGCGACGGAAATACCAAGAACGCCGTCTTCTCTCAAACCCACCTCCAGCTCAGTAACAGAGGCGTTTGTCACCACGGGTATTCCAGCTACGCAGACATCAACCACACCATACTCTCGGGCCTGGGTCTCTACGCCAATCAATTCAGACAACTCAGCTATACACTGGTCCCTTTGGTCACGCAAATTGTTGGCCTGTCCACCGCTTATTTCCATTCTTTTTATTTTGTCGTTGAGTTCGGCTATTCCGTTTATCAGCGTATTAATCTGCTCGATGGTGTTTTCAGCTTCCAATGTAATCTGGGTTTCCAGCCTGGTCAGGAACTCTCCTAATGTTCTGAATTGACCGGCCATAGTCTCAGCAGCAGTTACAGCCTGGCATTGCCAAATGGTCTCTGCGGGATGAGCGCAGAGGTCTTGTAATGCGTTGAAAAATTCGTCTATAGCTAAGTTTAAGCCACTGCCGGTTGAAAGCTCTCCGAATGCGTTTTCGACTGTACGTAGCGTGGCAAGCTCCTGTGAGACCTGCCCTAATGACGACAGCTGCCGAAGAATCTCGTGCTCCAAAAGATTGTCGATTACTCTGGTAACGCTGGCGATATCGACACCACCTCCCAATAGAACCGAACCTTCTTGCGACGAGTATGCAGGAGTCAGATTTATTCTCTGCCGGTGATAGCCTTCAGTAGCCGCATTGGCGATATTATTGCCGATTATGTCAAGTGCCTTCTGGGCTGCGCTAAGGCCACTCATCCCTATGGAGTAATTCTGCATTTCTTAACTCCGTTTAGACCATAGTTTCAAAACTGCGAATTCACAAAAGCTGCGTTTCGCCCGAGGGCGGACCGGCTGGTAGAGCCGTTGGAATTGTATATAACTGTCCCTGTCCTTCTAAAGTCGAAGATACTCTTCAAAAGCAGGTTGTTGAATCTGGCACATTCTGACAAGAGCAAAGCGGTGCTTAAATGTTCTTTCTTAAGTTCTTTAATCAGTGTTCTTAATCTTGCTTTTCTCTTGGTTACTTGAGCTTTTTCTCCTTTTGGCAGACTGGCTTCGAGCTTGGATAGAGTCATTTGCTCAAGGTTACAGCCGAAAGCATTTGCCAATTCTTTTCGTATGGACTGGCGTTGTGATTCGTTGGAAGTGTAGCTGTCCGACTCGGCCTGGATACTCTCAAGCAGTTTGCCCAAAGTGACATCGTCGCGTTTGACAACCAAGCTGCGCATTTCGTTCAAGCACGACAAACTGTCCTGTATATGCCGAATGTCTTTGTCGAGAACAGCCAGTAATTTGCTGACTTTATCTTCTATTGCAATTGTCGTTGCTTTCATATATTACTATCCAGTGACTCTACCGTTGTGTTTGTCTGGTCAGAATCAGTTAAAAGTTGGTATATGTCTTTCCAAAGTCCGAAGCCTCCGTTGTTCGCAATGTCACGGGCCAGGCATAGCCAAAATATTCCTTGTACCTGCCTGGAAGGCTCATCTTCTTCAAAGCCCCAGTCCCCGATGGTATTTTTCATTTCGTCCAGCAATTTATGGAGCAAAATCGACTCAAAATCTTTGGCTATTTGTATTTTTCTCTCCTCTGAAATGCCGTTGATTTCAGTTAGATTCTTCAGAGGACTTGGCGGTAAGACCGGCTGCGTTAATATCAATTTGGTGCTATCCATAACATTACTCCTACATTATCACCAGCCTGGCCTGAAGGGCACCAGCTTCTTTGAGGGCGTTGAATATCGCTATCAGGTCTCTTGGTGTCGCTCCTATGGCATTGAGGGTCTTGGCCAGGTCTGAAACAGTGACTGACCTGGACACAGGAATCAAATATGCATCCTTCTCTTCAACACCTACTATAGTTTCCGGAATAACTTCTGTCGTCCCCGCGTCAGAGAAAGGCGCAATCGGCTGGGAAACTTTTGCAGTTTCCCTGATCTTTACAACAAGACTGCCCTGGGAAATGGCCACTGCAGATATACCAACATTTTCTCCAACTACAATGGTGCCGGTGCGTTCGTTAATAACCACAACTGCAGGGACATCAACCTTGACTTCGGGCCTTGTAATATCATCGATAAAGCCGGCTATACCTGTCTGAGTAATTTCAGTAGGCACTTTAACTTTGATAGTGCCGGCATCAACTACTGCAGCGCTGTTTGGGTAAGTTTGATTAACGGCGCTGCTGATTCGCTCCGCAGTTGAAAAATCACTGTTTCTAAGATTAAGTGTGATAAGCCTGTGACCTCCGATGTATTCAACAAAGGTGGCTATTTCTGCCTTTTCGACGATTGCACCGTCGGGTATTCGCCCGACTGTTTGATGGTTCTTTGTAATGGAGGCCTTATCGCCTGATGCGGCCCATCCGCCAATCGAAACTCCTCCCTGGGCGACAGCGTACGCCTGACCATCAAGGCCATACAAAGGGCTCGGTAGAAGCATTCCGCCCTGAAGACTTTTGGCGTCTCCTACGGCAGAGATGTCAACATCAATTCGCGAGCCTTCGCGGGCAAAAGGACCTAACTGGGCCGTAACCATAACAACGGCAATGTTAGAGCCTTTCAAGTCGTCAGGAGCGAGAACCAGCCCTGAATCCCTCAGTATATTCGTTAGCATTTGTCGCGACAGCAATGTGTTGTCACCGGTGCCTGCCAGACCAATAACTAATCCGGTGCCTCTGAGGGGATTGCTGCGAATGCCTTGGATATCAACGATATCCTTTATTCGCTCGCATTGCCCGACTTGCACTATACTCAGCAGGATTGCAAACAAAATTAACAAACGAGATTTCATAAGCTATTACTCTCAAAAAAATAAATGTGCGAAGTGAGATAATTAAAACGGCCAAATAATATCAAATATACTGCCAAGCCAGCCTGGTTTGGTGTATGGTGCTGCGACACCTGAATTTTTAGTAACAATGCGAAAGTCCGCAACCTGTTCACTCCTAACCGTGTTATCAAACGCAATATCGCTTGGCCTGACTATGCCGCTTACCTCAATGATTTGTACGTCACCTGCGATATTACGATTACGAGTTCCCATAACCACAAGGTTGCGATTCGGCAGGACGTCCACAACGACTACGGTGATGGAATCAACAAAGCTGCGCTCGTCTTTATAATCAGCTTTACCTTTCAACTCATTACTGGATTGAGCCGTCATACCAAATTCACCAATGTCGGCGAAACCGCCAACTTCTCCATTAAAGGTTGTTGACCTGTCGGTCTCCTTTTTCAGATCTCTTTTTGCTTTGTTATCGACCTTACTGTCTTCGGTGATTTTAATCGTCAGGATATCACCTATTTGGCGGGCGACGTCGTCGGCGTATAAATCCCTCATATTCTTGTCCCTCTTGGCCCAGATAGAGCCTGCTTGCGAGCAGGTGGCTGAACAGAGCACAAGAACCGTTAAGACAAGCCCTAAGACTATTCTATTGTTCATCGTTTCTCCTTTCAGAAAACAGGTTCTACGGTTCCGTCTTCATTAACTCTGGTTAAGATTATTCGTTGTGAATCCACGTTTCGCACTTTTATATATTCACCGGCCCGGCCATCCTGCATAGTTGTTCCGATAGCCGTAACCAGAAGCCCGGGTTTTTCAATTCGAATGACAACATTTTGATTTCGTCCGACAATAACTGTGGGCTTAGCGGGGCCTACCATATGCGGAGAAAGCACAGTATTTGCCGGCACTCGGCGCCTGGCGATAAGGCCGTAGGGCGGGCTCCAATCGGCAGGCTCCGGATGGCTTGATATGGTGTTTTCTATCTTGACATTATCAGAGCTGATAACCGTACCTGCACCGATTTCGACCAGCGTCACTGCTCTGCGACAATTGTATTTTAATCGGAAAGTTACCTCGCGCGCCCCTATCTGTTTGCCGTCGGCAAGCACAACAGTCTGAACCTTAGCCTGGTCTCTTGCGCCGCTTGGGGCCAAACGCGGGGACAACTTTATATCTTTGCCCTCTCCGGTTATAACTAAATCTGTGGGCGTCCGTATCGGGTCCCATCGACAAACCGAGCGTCCCGGCGGATTTTTCTTCAGAAATGAACTTGCCAGCTCAACGAATTCGTTGCCTTTGATAGTTTGCCGTTGCTGTTTTACCCTTATTTTTTCTGCACCGGTTAATGTCACTTTTGAGGCTGGGATTCCGTTGCAAGCCAATCTGCTCAGGACCATTGGCCTGTCAATGATAATCTCCTGACCCGGCACTGAAAACCGCCCTAAGGTAATTTCGCTTGCCTTTGCTACAAGAGATTCTTTGCCCCGGATTATGCTGACTTGGCCCAGTCTTAGGCAATCATCTTTGATTGCAACCTCTCTCGGCAGATAAACCTGGAGAGCAGAGTCTTCTTGCAGACCATTGGTTTTGCTGTTCGCCGATGCCTGGCAAAATTGAGCGGATACCAGCAGGCAAGTAATTAAGGCAGTTCTAACTATTTTACTGTTCATAGTAATCCTTATCTAACTATTTGATTTGCCGTTCGAAGCATATCGTCGCCTGCTTTTATTGCGCGGGAGTTTATCTCGTATGCTCGCTGTGCGGTTATAAGATTGACCAGCTCGGTTACCATTTGGACATTGGATTTTTCCAGAAATCCCGACTGGATACTGCCGAAGCCATTTTCTCCTGCCGTGCCGGTCGTGGGCGTGCCGCTCGCTTCGGTCTCTGCCAGCAGATTATCTCCTTCGCTCGAAAGTCCTGACGGATTAGGAAAGCGGACCAGCTGAATAGTACCCACAACGGATGAAGTTCCCGCAGTATCAGTTACATTGACACTTCCATCCTTGCCGATATCGATGGAGACAGCATCCGTTGGAACGCTAATGGCCGGCTCTATGGTGTATCCGGTGGTGGTAACTAATTCTCCGTCAGCATTTATTTGAAGCGAGCCATCTCGCGTATAATTTATGTCACCATTTGGCAAAGTTACCTGAAGGAATCCGTCACCTCTAATAGCTATATCGAGTTTTCGGCCGGTATTCTGAAACTCACCGGCAGTGAAAACTTTTATTGTAGATGCAGCACGGACTCCACTTCCTATTTCCAGACCACCGGGAGAAAT
>Ga0114919_10001657_pt1 | contig 17817 bp, 23 predicted proteins | sample BlataG_FD_88682 | JGI IMG/M metagenome (GOLD analysis project Ga0114919, IMG submission 88682) | Deep subsurface microbial communities from Black Sea to uncover new lineages of life (NeLLi) - Black_00105 metaG | ecosystem: Environmental > Aquatic > Marine > Oceanic > Sediment | place: Atlantic... | reverse complement strand
TTTACATTGCCATCTGCACCTAAAGGGTCGATATACGTTGGGTTTATGTAGCTGTGAATGCATCACTACTCAAGCTAAGAAACACCGAACGATTTCAGAATTCTGAGTTTTATTCGAATAAAATGAAGCTTTTAGACCACAAAATCAACAGCTCTATGCGTCAATATCATCAATGTAGCTCAATCAAGGAAACCTATAGAGTACACAAGAAATTATCGTCGTCAATCTCCTCACAACCCCGTCGTCGTCACCTTCAAGTCCAAGCAGCCTCTACCACCGAGGCCCCTGCAACACCACCACCACCCTCCTCCTCCTCCTCCCCACCTCAGGCCCCTCCAGAGACCAAATATCAGGCCACAATAGAAACAGCCTCCATTTCCTCCACAATATCAACCATCCGCATCATCTGCACCGACCGCCTCCCAGAAATCGAATTCAACCTGAAAAAAGGCACAACCACCAACACCTACCTCCTCAGCCACAACTCCAAGTATGAAACTCTCATAGATGTACCATCCAAGGTGTTTGATGTCGACTTTGTCGGTGCATTAAAACAAAACGGAGCACTACAGACTCTCCAACGCATCGTCATCACCCGCCTCTCCCCTGAACGCATTCCTGTATTAAAAGCTGTCTTGGCTGCATGCAATGGCAGACCAACACAGATATATGCAACAACTACAGCAATTCAATTATTAAAAGACAAGGCAAGCTCTGACCTTGAGTTATCATCTCTCCTTGACAATTCAAACCCCACAATTGTCACTCGTGGATACGAAGTACCGTTGGGAGGAGGTAAAGGGAACTATCTTAGATTTATTCCAATACCTACACCTAGATGGCCTGATCTTGTTTCTGTATACTCTGCTGCTGATAAATCTCTGTTTTCCAGTAACTTCTTCTCAGCTCGTGTAGCAAGTACATCAGTAACTGATGAGGGAGGGTGGGATGTGTATGGAGATGATTGGAAGCATTATTATGACTGTTTGTTGGCTCCAGTGGCTAAACAGACCGCTAAAGCATTAGAGAGGTTGTCTATTAATGCTGTTGAGGGTCAACAACAACAACAACAACAACAACAACTTGATAGTAGTAAGAGTACCGTTATTAGTAATAGTAATAACATCAATAGCGGTGGAGGTCCACTGGGTTCATTATTCACCCCACTCTTCAATTTGTTGGCAGATATCACACTAGGAGCAGATGACGGCATCCCCGACCCAATAACAGTGTCAACCATCCTCCCAATGCACGGTCCCATCATCCAATCCACAGTCACGGAAATTCTAGGACGGTACAGTGACTATACTGCTGCCCAAGTGAAGGCTCTCTCATCTGCCACTGCCCTAGTCATGTTTGCTAGTGCGTATGGTAACACTGCCAGCCTGGCCCAGGCTATCAGTAGGGGGTTGACAAAATCTGGAGTTGGAGTAGAAACGTTGAATTTGGAGGTTGCATCTGCTGATGAGGTTGAAGCTGCACTAGAGAGAGCAGCGGGTTTTGTTATTGGGTCTCCAACGCTGGGAGGTCACATGCCTACTCAAGTACAGACGGCTCTAGGGGCGACGATGAGATGTGTGAAGAGTAAGACTGTGCCTTGTGGAGTGTTTGGTTCGTTTGGATGGAGTGGAGAGGCGGTTGATATGATGGAGGGAAAACTGAAAGATGCCGGGTTTAGGTTTGCATTTGATGCAATTAGAGTGAAATTTAAACCGACTGAAGCTGCTCTGCAAATGTGTGAGGAATCAGGGACTGATCTGGCCCAGGCTATCAAAAAAGAGGCCAAGAAGAGGGAGAAGACTGCAGCTGCCAAGTTGTCAGTGGCTGAGACAACTACAGGCAGAGCTCAGGCACTAGGGAGAGTGGTGGGGAGCCTGTGTGTGGTGACAGCAAGAGATGGAGATGCCAGCTCAGCAATGCTTGCCTCTTGGGTGTCTCAAGCCTCTTTTGACCCCCCCGGTATCACTGTAGCAGTTAAAAAAGATAGAGCCATAGAGAGCCTGTTGCCAATAGGTGCCAAGTTTGTAATGAATGTACTAGCAGAAGGGAAGGAAAAGAGCGTGCTCAAGCAATTGGCCAAGCAATTTGCTCCAGGAGAGGACAGATTTGTAGGACTGGCAGTGCAAGAAAGTGAAGCTTCAGGTGCATACATTCTGCCTGAAGTTGCTAGTTCGTATTTGGAGTGTAGTGTGGTGACGAGGATGGAGGCGGGGGATCATTTTATTGTGTATGCTCAGGTTGATGATGGCAAGGTGGTTGATGAAGGTTCCCTTAGTGCCGTGCACTTTAGGAAGGTAGCTACCAACTACTAATAAAAGAGAGAGAGAGAGAGACAAGTATGTTATTATTGTTAAAACTATTCATGAGTTGGTGTCCCAACTGATGATTGATTTAAGGATGATTGATTTTAAAACTACTACTCACTATTCTTCAACACTATTATTATTGTTACCAAACACTAATTAAACATTACATTTACAAACCTAATTCACGTTGCAACACAGCCAAATCTTCTCTATCAGCTGCCTCCACCAAATCCATCCTATCCGCACACGTCAACGTGTTCCTCAAATACCCCCACACCAGGCTGGCTTTAGGATTCAAGGCCAGCGCTCTCACATAATACCGAGCTCCACCCTCATAATCAGCCAAATTAGCACAACTAATACCCATATTAGTCCATGCTCTCACATAATTGGGCTTTAGTTCTAGCGCTTTTCTATACGCAGATTGTGCTTCACCACTCCTTCCACTATTAGCTAGAGTTGCTCCCAATTTATTCCACACAGAATAGTCAGTGGGTCTCATTACTGCCGCTTTTCTCAGCCAGTCTGCAGCTTTGTCATAATTACGAGCCAAGTTGGATATCACCCCTAGTGCGATGTGTACATCAGTGTCGGTGGATCCAGCTTGTGATGCAGCCACAGCTTTGAACATTGTAATAACAGCAGACATGGCTTGAGAAGAGTCTAGAGGAGGGTGGTCATGAGCAGCAGCTGCCTGACCATGTATATTATGCTTCAACAACCACTGCCTTAGGTAGCCCAGTGCCTCACTTTGTTCCAGTTCATTGGTGTGGCTGACACCAAGGCTTAGTAACACATCAGAGTTGTTGGGATCAGCAGCAATAGCTCTATTCATTGCAGCTATAGCTTGCTTATCATCGTCATTTTCCGCTTGAACAGTGCCCAACAGCCGCCATGCTTCTGCATTACTAGGGTTGCGTTGACACTCTGCTTCTAACGCTAATACAGCTTCATTCAGGATTCCTCTTCTGAACAAATCTCTACCTTTAGCAAAGGAATTTGTATCTAATAAAAACGGATTGTTCTCTGACATGACATATCCCCCGTTTGCTGAAGGACCGCCGGGACCGTGGATTCTTTCCAGTTCCTGTAGATACTCTTCTTCCCAATTAGACCCTCCTCCTCCTCCTCCTGCTGCTGCTACATTAGTTGTTCCATTGATGAACTGATTGGCCCAGGAATCTAGTTCGCTATTAGCTGTACCCATATCATTAGCAGCATGGAATTCTTGGGCCCAATTGTGACCTGGTTGCTGTTGTTGTTGGGTAGAAAACTCATCTGCCCAAGCTGCTACTTGTGGTGAAACTTCCTTGGCTTCATTATTTTCTAAAATGATCTCCCCTCTACTCATTTTACTAACAAATTGCAAGAACTTGGAATTCTGCATCTTGGGGTTGTTATCTTGCGACAATGTATCTACCAGTCGTCTGGTATGGTGTAGTGCATCTCCACCAAAACCAATGCCATCATCTCTTTCTGCTCTCTTAGCCTCAGCTTCACTTGCAAACTGTGCTGCCCAGCCAGATGTATCCTCTGCTGTGAACTCTTCCGCCCATTTATTCGACTGCTGTTGGAAATCGTTGACCCAGGCGTTGGCGGTGAAAGACTGACGAGCGGCTGCGGCAGCTGATACTGCATTTTCAGTCGCTACCATTGGATGATGAAGGGCAGCTCTTCCTCCTCCTCCTTGTTGGAATATCCGATCCCATTCATGCATAGTGGCTCCAGTTACTGATGCAGGTAGAGCAGCAGGATCTATGTTGAGGCTTGCTAATAGTCTCCCCACTTGTTCATCAGCAAATCTACCACCTTGGCTATCAGAGTACATTTGCCTTGATAATATGGTTGCTCTATCTCGTATTCTACATTGGTCTGGGATTGATAATGCTGCTAGAGCTGCTGAAGGGAGTGGGAGTGGTCTGAATGGGAGCTGAGCTCGACTGCTTTCAAAAAAGGCTCTTAGGGAGGGGGCTACGGCTTCGACTGCAGCTGAAGGAGGAGGAGGGGCACTGAGATGGGATAGTGGAGGTGCTGATATCTGTTGAGCTCCTGCAAATATAGCATCAAACTCGTTAAAACTAGGACCACCAATATGAGCGGCTGATTTGCCCTTGTTGTCATTAAGATGGAGACCTTGTAAGAAGGCGTCGACGTCTGCCTGTTGTTGGTGATCAGGGATGTGGTATGCAGCTTGAGCTGCTTGTGAAGCAGTTGGATGATGATATTCTGTGTTGAATGAAGGTCCAGCAGCACCAGGTAACTGCAAGGAGGAAGGGCAAGGGGGAGGGGGTTGTCAGATGCGAGGGACGGTGCAAGGGGATGAGTCAACGGGGAGATTCACAAAGACATTTTCATCAACTTCATCGTGTCGAAAGGTTCTCACCTCATAGACTTGTTCTTTCTGTTTACTACGACCACCTAGGAGGGCGTTTGCTAGCGCTGAGGCAGCATTACTAGGGCCTGCACCATCCGAAGCTGTGCAATTATCTGTCCCAGTAACAAAATCCCTTAAACCCGACATTATATAGTTAGATACAATGCATTGGATTGGAACTTAAAATTAAATCTGGTAGTGCAACCTTCACGATGGAGAGTTTTAGCCAAATTTGCATCATTCGGCATGAAGCAAAAACCCAGAAACAGAGCTCCGTAGCTATCTCATTGCTACAAAGTATCGTTAATCCATTGCTCACCTTAGTTTGAGATACATGTCCTATGATAAACTCACTTCCTGGTCTTTATTAGGGCAAGGAAAGGCCCACAATTAAAGTTTCAAATTATATCAAATCATGAGACGTCAGCTCTTTTTCTTCCTCTTATTCCTCTCATTCTTGGATTATTGTGCACAAGCACACAGCATGAAAATCCCACGCAACATCCTCACACCCAACCAACAAAACAACCCCAACTCCATACAACCCGACAACGATGATGCCTTCACACCGCTCGGCCTCTGCGATTGCCAACCCGCCATGGGCCCTCCACACAACCTCTCATGTGAAAAAGAAGGCTGGTTTATCTCCAGTTTCCAACACTTTGGCCACTGGTCTATAGGAGGAGGCACCGTTCCTCTCAGCCCTGCCATCTGCTGCAGACCATGCATGCCAACCGACAAACACCACGATGAAGATCAACCAGTGGCAATCATTTCAGTTGGCTGCCACACCTCCACATCCCATCCAGCCCTCCACTGTGAACAACAAGGCTCTTCATTTGTTACTGGATTCACAGAGGCAGTCAGGGTCTTTGCCAGTGCTGATGATTCTTTCTACCCAGTCAACGAAGTACAATGTTGTACTGCTGGTATCTTGTTGGAATCTGGACAGGCTTGGCAACTAGATAGGTGTGATTGCCACACTGTCGGTATTGATAAAAATAAGAATAAAAATAAAAATAGCGAGCGTAGGGGTGGTGGTGGTGGTGGTAGTTTTGCTGCTGCTGATGATGATGAAGATGTTATATCATGTCCTGAAGGAGAGCTCCTCTCAGGATTCAATTTCTACCGATACACAGCAGTAGGACATGCAGTACCAATAGGACCAGCACAATGCTGCAAACCATGCCTTTCCCCGCAACCCAAGGCCATTGACGACTGCTCTGCTCTGCACGATTGTGGAGGGCATGGTGTGTGCGCATTGGGGAGATGTGAGTGCTTTGAGGGCTGGGCAGGAGCTGATTGTTCCCTGGCAGCTGGACCTAATGCCAAGAATAGACTGGTGCCATCATGGGCGGTGGTATTAATTGTGTTGGGATCTTGTTTGTTGGCGTTGCTGCTGATATCGGTGTTGGCTCAGTTGGCCGATGCTGTGGAGAGGAGTGGTGGGATAGCTGCATTCCTTGGGTTTGGAGAGGGAAGGAGAAGGAGAGGAGGAGGAGCGGGTGGTGATGATGATGACGATGAAGATGGTAGGAGAGCATTATTAATCCGCTTAGAAGATGACGATAGTGGGAGTGTAGGGTCTCAGGATACTGAACAAGGTGAGCAGGATATTCATGAAGTGGAGGAAAGAATTGCTCAGATGGTTGATAGATTAGATGGTGACGTTCAAGGTGCGGTGGAGGGTGGCGAGGAGGTGGTGGTGGAGACGGAAGGACAAGATACGACAGAGGTACCTGCTGAAGTCACCACTGCTGCTGTTAGAACTAATAATGAAGGAATAGAAGTAGTAGTAGAGGAGGAGGAGGAAGCTCATGCCAACACTACTACCAATGATGATGATGAAATACAGAAACCAGCAGCAAGAGGGGACTGGATAGATGAACAAGGACTGGGTCCCCTGGCAGCAGTGTGTTGCTCAGTGTGTATGATAAGACCAGTACAAACTGTAGTGGTACCATGTGGTCATGTAGCTATGTGTAGGAGGTGTAGTAGGAGATTACAGAGATGTCCTATTTGTAGAGTGGAGATTGCTAGAAGACAGCGATTATTTGTATAATTAATATATTTTGCAAGTTTGTATGTGTAGTTAGTAGGTAGTACCTAGTGTGTGTGTTTATTTTACCCTCTTGAATTATTGATTTTGCATACCATGCATATCTTTCATGCTCCTTTCTTTCCTTGTAAACAATGTTCAATTCTCAAAAGCAGCTTTCAGTGATATCCAAAATCTCCCTTTTATATTTCACCCATGTCGTATCCAGACTTTGTGATCTAGCCACTCTTAGAACATCAGCTGGATCTCTTTGTACCCCTCTACTCTCAGGAGGAAGAGCAGCAGCAGCTTGTTTGGCAGCTTCCAGAGACTGAGGACTCAGGCTTCTGCTCCTTTCGAGTATTCCTACTAAATGAGCAGGAAGCCCCATTTCTTTCCTATAGAGATGGTTCTTTTTATCTCTCATAACCCTCATAACATATCCTTCCTTCTTCTTACTTTTACTCCTCTTTGTTGTTGCGGCCCTTCTTCTCACAGATGGAGATGATACAGTGATGATGTGTAATCTGATAAGCAGTATCCATGTCAGTAAAGCCATAATGCACAGCGTGCGAATCAGGTATTGAATGAACTGCTGTTTAAAAGATTGCAAATGGTTTCTATAATGTTGGGTCACTAGTTGTAGTTCTTCCTTTACTATTACTGGTGGTGTTGGTTGAGGTTGAGGAAGCAGAGCAGTGCTGCCATTATCATCTTCAAATGATTGCACATCCAGATCTATTGCTCCTTGTTGTTCGTCTTCCATCTTCATCTTCTTCTTGCTGTTGCTGTTGTTTGTATCCACTGACGTTAGTATTCTATCCCCACCACTGCTACTATGCCGCTGTTGCTGATGTATCCAGGGTATGTTCAACCATGCATTTTGCAACAGTGGCACTCCCACCACCAACGCCTCTTCTCTCCCACTCTCAATCATCTCATTCCTCATCTTCACATACTCTTCCACAATCATAGGTAGTTTACTATACGTCTTAGTCAAAGAATCCTTTACAGCATGCCCTATTATAGTACCGAGTCCAGGGAATGTCACCTTGATTGTGCCTACCAGAGTCTGTCTACAGCTATGAGGGCCAAGAGCCTGAATTGTGAGGGTGAATCTGGCCTCCAGTCTGTTGCCTAGAAGAGGAGAATGGGTGGAGACTGTGAGGGAGTATGGGGAGTGGAGGAGGCTTGACCTTCTGTACGTTATGATGTCTATGAATTCAGCTTTGTGTTGGTCTACCCGGCCACGGAGAGAAGAAGGGATCCAGTCAAGGTCTGGGGAAGTGATGAGGTGATAGGTGGCCTCTTCTTCTTCCTCTTGAGATGCCATAGTAATAGGAGGAGTGTTGAAATGCATTTTTGTGAGAGAGAGGTGAGAGGAGAGGAGTTTACGGAAGATGTCGCCATCTCTTTCCAGGAGATAGGTGTCACAACTTATGGGAAGGTCGGCTGAGAGGGATATTTTCATATCTTTGTCGGGGGCGTTGGTCGGCGACTGGGGATATGTTTTTTGATGTGTTTCGAGCCTGGTGATGAACGCTCTAGGAGGGTCTGACAATATAATGGAACGTATTGAATACTTAAAGACGCTGTTTCATGGGGAATAGTAAGCAAATGTTGAATTTGCAAATCTTTGAATAAGATTAATCACTCTGACCACGATCTGACGACTATCCTGACTTCAAAACGCAGTTTAACACAATCAACATACATCACAGATCATTACTAATATTTCATTGCTATTTCAACCACCAAGCCTCATCACCCCACATTTATCTCCGTCCCCCCCAAGTCCCGACACTACTCTACCACCACCACCACCTTTTCCTCTTCTCCTTCTTCGCACCCCCTCCACAACCAATCTTTGTCACCGTAACTACAGGCTTACTCAGCCCAACATATCTCCCGATTGTCCCCATCCTCTTAATCTTCACAAACATTGGATCTTCATCTCCATTAGGCAATACTGACCATCTATCACTCCATGCCAGCTCACATTCATTAAACGTCTCCCATCTCCTCATCCTGGCTGCTTCCACCCTTCTCCCCTCATTAGTAACACAACCGCTACAACTAGGCTGTATCTCACTCTCACCCGCCATTTCTTCTTCTTCTTCTTCTTCTTCTTCTTCTTCTTCATCTTCAGATGCAGCTACTCTACTGAAAGGACTGAGGCTCTCTATCTGCTCTGGTACTTGCGGTCCTGGTGTCTGAGGTGACACGATCCCCTCACGATGTTGCTGTTGGGGAGAACTTTCTCCCTCCCCCTCTCCCCCTCCCCCTCCCCCTCCCTCTCCCCCTCCTCCTCTCCTCGCATTGATGATAGCACCCTTCTCTCTTGATATCCAATGAGCAGCAGCAGAAGGAGGGGTGTACGCCAACAGCTCATCAACCCCAATCTCTTCTCTCACTCTCTCCCATTCCCTCACAATATGAGGAAGGTTCTCATATGTTCTATGTATGCTTTGCTTATATGCCCTTTCAAGTAGTTTCCCCAGCAGAGGAACTTTCACTTTTGCCTCCATTTCATGTCTCTGTAGGCAGTATCCCTTTTCCTCACTTGAAACAGACGCAGAAGGAGAAGTCTGCATTGCTATATTATCACCACCACCACCACCAACATATTCTTCTATAGTAATACGGCCATGAATATTCACCTTCTCATCATCCCCAATATAAGGAATAGACACACGCAATGGTAGTGAATACGGTGACTTACTGAGTAGGTGAGGGTGATATTCTACCGTCTCTTCAATGTGGATGTCAGGGACAGGAAGGCCTTTGGTTGCATCACTGCTGGGTTGGTACCTCTTCCTGACGATGAAGGATGAGTGGTTGTTGGGGTGGCGGGATGTGGAGAGGACTTGACAGGAGCCTAGACCTAGCATGCGGCATTGGAGGGCCATGAAAGAAGCAGAATCTCGTTCTATCATGTATTGCTTGGCTGGGATGGGCAGGGTTGCCTTGTGGAGGGAGAGGGGAATTGGTGGTGTGTCAAGAGTGGGGAGCGGGGAGTGGGGAGAGAGTGTGGTTGCTGATTCTAAAGCGCTCTGAATATCACACTACTACTTACTCCTTCTACTATCTTCATTTTGGAATTATTATAGGGTTAAATTAGTAATGGTGGTGTGTGGAAAAGGAGAGCTAGGATACATGACTGACCAGCTGCAGCTGAGTTGAAGCTGCCATCCCAGGAGACCGTCGGACCAGTTTTTCTTGGACCGTTCAAAAAGAGGGAGAGACGTGTTTCCATCCAACCCTGGTATCTATATATCATAATTTTAGCATTTAAGTGTAGTTAACGTATCTAATTCAAAAGTATAAGTATTCGAGGTTTAAACAAGGCATCCAGGACATTATTTGAGGGTAGCTGGCTGCCTCTCCCTTGCACTGCCAAAAACCCCACTTTTTGTAGTAATTACGTCCATTAGCCCCTCAAAACTATGACTTTGCATCTCAGAACAACCATAACCTCTACTCTAGTTCTAATATACGCTCTCATAGCAACAAGCAACGTCTTGACAGTCACCGCCGCTCCATCAGCCTTCGTCCGAGACGGCCCTGTGGTCATCAATGAGTTTGTCATTTCCAACGATAACTCCTTGGCAGACGAAGATGGTGACAACCCAGACTGGGTAGAACTCTATAACACTGGCACATCTTCTGTCAATCTCAGTGGATACAAACTAACCGACAAGAAAAACGCTGCTGATGCTGAATGGGCGTTCCCCGACGGCACTACCATCTCCTCTGGCCAGTTCCTTGTCGTCTTTGCTTCCAACAAGAACAGAGCAGTGGCAGGCCAGCCTCTCCACACCGACTTTGCTCTCAGCACTTCAGATGATAGAGTCGCTCTCATTAGGCCAGATGGCGTTGTCGTCTCCTCAGTCCCCATTCCAACAAGTCTCAGAGTGGATGAGTCGTTCGGTCTGCAGGGAAACAGTGAGATGGTCATCAGTGCTCAGGACGAAACTTCCGCCTCTACTGGGTATGTGGTCCTGTCAAGCTCTACTCCAGGTTCATCCAATGCTTCCCCAGCTTCAACTGGTCCTACAGTATTCTACTCTGGCAAGGGGAATAAAGATCGGGAGAGGCCATCTCCAGGTGCTCCAGTCACAATAGAAATTGCTCTGTTGCCTCAAAGCAGCCCTGTTGCATCAGCTCAACTGACATATAGAGTCATGTATGGCCCTGAAACAGTCATACCCATGCGGCTGGACAGTCAAGCCAGTGAATCAAGTGGCATGAGTGTGTATACAGCAACCATTCCAGGTGGCATTACTCAAGCAGGACAGATGATTCGTTGGTTTGTCAATGCTGCAGACACTGCTGGACAGACAGCCAGGTACCCTCCTCAACCAACAAGCTCTGCAGATCCGCAATATGCAGGTATAGTGGTTTCCAACCCTGAGTTCTCTTCCACGCTACCAGTATTAGAGATGTTTTGTGAGAATCCAGGCGCTGCAACAAGCACGGAATACGTCCAAGGTTGCTCTTTGCTAATAAATGGCAACTTTTATGACAACCTGTCAGTCAGGCGACGTGGTGTGACATCTCTCAGCTGGCCAAAACCCAAGTTCAAGATCAACGCTGGTGATCAAGGCTACATCCTGGAAGTCGCTGATGACTTGCCATACGACTGGAAGGAGATCAAGTTTTCAGGACAATGGGCTGAACCAGGTGGAGAAAACACCTTCTTCAGAGAGACTCTAGTCTGGGATGTATTTGAAAAAGCAGGAGTAGAAACTCCAATCTCCTTCCAGACAGCTATGCTGCTGAATGGGCAGTATTATGGCAAGTTTGCTCTCATTGAGGAGCTCGATAACAGAAGACCTCTGGAGAGGTGGGGATACTCTGGCAAGGGGCCGATGTGGAAGGCAGTTTCAGGAGAGTTTAGCAACCTGCGTTACGACTTGTCCGGTGATATCGTCCAATGGCATTGGAAAAAGGAGATGAATAAAGACGTATCAGAGGACCAGTTGTTGATTGATTTGGTTAGAGGTTTGGCTGGAGCTACAGGTAATAGATGCACCTTCTTATTTGACAACATTGACCTGCCTCAAGTAATCAACCACATGGCGGCACAGACATTGATCTTGAACCAAGACAGATGTACTAAGAACTTCAACTTGTACCGTGAGCCCGACTCTGGTCAATGGATTATGCTGCCTTGGGATGTAGAAAGTGGTTTCTCTATTGACAGAGGTCTAGGTGGGGAGCCAGCTCCTGACTATTGCACCCTGGCTTGTGAGCAGTGGAATTCTCCCCTGTTTTGCGACTCTGAGCATCCTCAAGACTTGGCTGTCAACACTCCTTGGGGATTGATATCCGCTCAATATGATACCTACCTAACTGGAAGAAAACTCCTCCAGAATAGAGCATCCCAAGGAGGAGGAGGAGAACAATCATCACCCGATGCATTTACTCCCAGGAGAGAGCAATACGGGGACTGCTCAACCAACCTTGCAGCAGCTCAATCCAACTCCCCACCAGTCGGAGCCCCAGGCAGCTTCAATTACCTTATAGATGCCATATTAGACTCCTCCCGAGCCAGAGAAATGTACATGAGAAGATTACGCACTTTAATGGATGAATTCATTGCCACTGGTCTCCTGGAAGACATGGTCACCGCTGCATATGAAGAGGTGAAGGACGAAGCCAAGAGAGACGCTGTCAAGTGGGACAACCCTGCTGACATTGATAGAGGGTACCGTCAACTCATTGAGGAGCAGCTTCCAGAGAGAAAGAGGCAGCTGTATGAGGTGTATGGGCCTGGGGGTGAGATTCCACTCATTCCTGCAGCGCAACCTGCAGATGCTAGAATTACTGTGGGTACTGTGGAGACGGGTGAGGGGGGGTATGTTGAGATTAAAAATGGGAATGCTTATGCTGTTGATATCTCTGGATGGAAGTTGAGTAGTAGCAGTAATGATGATGGTGTGGGGTTGACGTTTAGGGCTGGGACTGTTATTCCAGCCAATGACTCAGCGTATGTGGCTGTTGGCAGTATTGGCGCCTTCAAGGAGAGGTCCAGTAGTCCAAAGGGGGGAGAGGATTTGTTGATTATTGGGCCATTAGTTGGTGTGCCTATATCTACAAGGGGATGGAGTATTAGCAAACCTTAGTAGAGCATGTTTAGGGGGTGTGTCCTTTTGTTGTCGCCTTTTTGTTGTTGCTCATGGAGCTCCCGCATGTTGTTGAAAATGAATATTGAACTTTATCATTATCCTTATTTTGAGTGTCTTTTTTAAAGTTACAGATAAACCTATCAAGGAATGATAAATTCCTCACATAATTGTGGATTTGTGCCATACAGCATCCCAAAGCGTCTGAACCCTTTGGACATGACTAAGATGGTGGGTTGTCCCTCCCTATTGAGGTCTTTGAGTCGCTTGGCGAGTCTGCTAGCTGCAAAAGGCCCCCTTTGTTGAGATAAGTAGCAGTGTACTATAACTTCTTCAATACCATGTAGACGTTCTGATATGAATGCATCTATCCTGCTATCATCATGGAAATGGCTGCAGAAGAAGTGTTTGTTTGATGGGGTGGGGGGGAAATGTGAGGAAGAGAGTTGGGTGGGAGTGGTCGGGGATTGGATTTTGAATGGCTTCGAAACTTTGTTTTTACCTGCATGGCTGCCAGCAACATGATTTAATATGACCACCCTCGTAATCTTCATCTCTAACATCTACTATCAGTATTTTCTCCCTCCCTGGAGCAAGCAATTTTGCTGCAACTCTTTCACATGTGATAAACTTTAGCGACATTGTCCGTTGAATTTCGATTTAGCATACATTCAATCACATTAACACATACACAATAACACATACAACATCTCACATACCCCAAACCCCATCCATATTATACACAAAACCTAAAAACATTCCACCACTGCCCACTTCTCCCCTCAATCTTCTCTCTGTCATCATCTCCCTCTACACAGTCCATTCAACCATCATCTTCCTCCTCTCCTATAGCATTCAGGAAATCATTAAACTCTACCATCTCCAAATCTACATCACCACCATCCCACTCTGGAGGTTCCCAATCTTCATCTTCATCATCATCATCCTCACTTGGTGTGTTGACTGCCAGCAGTAACATTGCCCTCCAATCTTGGACTTGTTGATGTCTCGGTGTTGATACCGTATTATTGTTATTATTCCTATCTATACTACCACCATATTGTTGTTGTTGCTCCTGCTGCTGTCTATTATTAGTATTATTATTAGTATCAACACCATCTACATCTCCTTCCCCTTCTTCTCGAGACCCTACTACTCTGACCTGGAAAAAGTCAAGAGGCTGTCTCTCAAACTGGATATTAATACTCCTAGAGCTCTTCTCTGAATTGAAATCCAACATCCACTCCAACATCATAGGATCCCGGTTCCACATTGATTTAAAAGTAACCATGACGTGTACGCTAAACCGGCCCCAGCCGACTCTGTGTATCTCAAATGGGGGAGATGACAATGCGAGAAGTGAGGGGTTGAAAGTGGGGTGTAATCGGACCAATACTCTCTCTATAAACCTATCTGCATGGTGATCAATGGAACCGTTGGAGTGGTGGAGCTCAACGAAGAATTTCCAGTTGTGATTGCTGGCAAAATCGTCGCTGTTGCGTCGGGAAGCCAAATGTGGAGGAGGCCTACGAAGTTGGTGGGTGTTGCCAATGACTAAGATTCTTGGTTCTATAATGCACTGTGTGAGTCTCTCTAGTTCAGCTTGAATTAATAATTTTCTTTGGGAGTAGAGTTGGGGATCTGAGGATTGAGCAGCTTAGTATAATTGGTGGTTTGGGGTGAGGGATTGTTGAGCGTTGCGAATGTCGGTGCGGCAGATTGGACAAGAAATGATGGAAGCAGAGTGGCGAACCGCTCGCCAACTCGTGATGCAGAAGTTGCAGAAGCTTTGCTTGCATCGGATGCATTGCTGTGGGCTGACATAGAGGTCGTGGCACAAAGGACATGTCAGATTCACCTCAGAATCTGAGGTGTCAGCCTTTGGTGTGGATGGCTGCATTGCCATCTAATCAGCTGGTTGCACACTGGATAATATATATTTTGGAAAATAATGTTCCGCAGATTGGGGTTTGGCCTTCAAATATGCAGAAAGCAAAGGAGTTTCGGGGAAGCAGGGAGTAGACCTGTCCATGAAAACTAACCTTTGTGGGAAGACTGCTTGGCTCCCTAGGGACATCCCTTGAAATGGCTGAAGAAGCTCGAACTTGCAGCCGATCAATCATTTTACAGCACACTTTTGTATTCATCAATCGAATCAGTTTGAAAAGAGCACAATGTATCGACGTGCTTGACCTTTTAAATTTGCTTGAAATAATGATGGGCTTTGCCCACCTTCCTCGTCCCTCCTACCGCATTTATCGCTTCACCACCACAACAAGGATACAATCCATCGCCAATAATGCAGTAGAAAACGTGAGTTGGGACGGACTCCACCAATGGAGAGCCAACAACATCGACGAGAGGCTCTGGTGGAATCCCGAATCCAACGCCCCTGAACTCCCTCCTCCTTCATCCACATCATCTCCACCACCACAACAACTAGTATCACTAGCAGAAGGAGCCAAGTCAGTACTACTCACAGCAGAACCATTACAAAAAGCAGCAGTAGCTCATCAAGTATTCAAATATCACATCACCACAAACACCAACACTACCAATCCTTCCATCATAGGCACCTGCACCCCTCCCTCAAGACCATCCAGACCCCCTAAGCCCACCCTCCTCCCCCAAAGACAAATCCCCAGTCAAAAAGACTCCGGCCTGCCTCTCAACGCCTACCTCCTCCACAACCTAGCTCATATAGAGTGCAATGCCATTGATCTGGCAATGGATACCGTCGCCCGTTTCTCCCACCTCTCCCCCGACCTCCTCCCCCCAACCTTCTTCTCCGATTTCGCTAGAGTAGCCGACGACGAGAGCCGCCACTTAACCTGGTGCCTACAACGACTCGCCGAGTTAGGGTACAACTACGGAGACATGCCAGCACATGATCTACTATGGGAAGGAGCAGAGGCAAGTGGTGGAGACGTTGCCTCCAGGCTCGCGGTCGTTCCCATGTCTCAGGAAGCCAGGGGCCTGGACGCAGGGGAGAGGCTGGCTGAGAGGTTGGTGGGGTGTGGGGATAATGTGAGTGCAGCTATTGTAGGGAGAATTGCAGAGGAGGAGAAGGCTCATGTGGCTGTTGGTGTTACTTGGTTTGTGTATCTACACAGACAGATTCTTTTGGATGACGGTGATAACGACGACAACAACAACAACAACAACAACAACAACAACAATAATAATAGTGATGGCATCATTGGAGAGGAGTTTAGGAGGTTGGTAGATATGCATGCACCTGGGTTGTTGAAGCCACCATTTAATCATAAAAGAAGGCAGGAAGTAGGCTTGCCCAGGGAATGGTATGATGGCAGTGTTAATAGTCGTAATGGTGGTAAATTGGATGAGTTGAAAAAGCGATTGGGTGTGATGATGGACATGGAGGCCTCACGAGTTTGATTTGGTGTTGTAGAAGAGAGAATTCTCTCGACCATCCCTCACCTCAATTTTTCGGCGGCGCAAATGCCTCCCATATTTTCATTGCACTACATTGTAATAAAAATATGTTATACATGCCATTGATTCGTTACAGCGTGGGAGAATGTGTGCTAAAGGCTCAACAATAATCATTCAAACCCTTTACAGAGTAGAAATATACTTTGCAACATTACTTTTTATCCTCTCATTTGCCGGCACACTCAAATCAGCAGGCTCAAACGCCTCCCCAGTGATCTTCTCAAACAACATCACGTACCTCCTAGACAACTCAGTGACCAACTCCACTGGAGCTTGAGGCAGCACCTCATCCTTGTATGGATCACAATGACTTCTGAACCACAACCTCAAAAACTCTTTGTCTATATTCTCTGGTTCCTGTCCTGCAGCATGGCGGGACTCATAACTCCCAGCCAACCAGTATCTAGACGAGTCTGGGGTGTGTATTTCATCAATCAACAGGATATTACCATCTGCATCTTTACCTAGTTCGTATTTTGTATCTACCAGCAAGAGTCCTCTCTTGGCAGCTTCTTGCTGACCGAAATTGAATAATTTGAGAGCTGCTTGGGAGGCGGTGTTCCAGTCTTCAGCAGTCATTAGACCCTGGTTTATTATTTCGGCGGGGGCAATAGGTTCATCATGTGTCTCTGTCTTAGTGGTGGGGGTAATGACATTGGCAGCCAAGCGATCATTCTTCTTCATTCCATCGGGGAAGTCATTGCCACAATAGTTTCTCTCTCCCCGGGCATAATGAGTCCACAGGGAAGTGTCAGTGCTGCCAGTCATGAACCCTCTGCATACAAATTCTACTGGAAAGACAGTACATTTCTTCATTACTGAGACGTTGGGATCTGGGAGGGAGAGGAGGGCATTGGGAATGATGTGGGTAGTGGCGTTCATCCACCAGGCGCTGGTTTGGTTGAGGACTTGGCCCTTGCACGGGACTGCAGCTAAGAGGCGGTCAAAAGCGCTCTGACGGTCTGTGGTGATGATGACGAGCTTGTCGCCCAAGTCGTAGGTGTCACGGACCTTGCCATTGTATTTTTTACCCATGCCGAGGTCGGTGAAAGTGAGGCAGTTGTTGAGGCCGGAAAGGATGGCGGTTTCTGCCTCGGGGCGGACGGTGCCTACTGATTCTATGGACGCAGTAACTAAGAGGGCTCTAGGATGTTTATAGGGTTCATGTGGCCTATACGAGTGGTAACTGGATGAAGCTATACGCTGTTTGCTAGGGAAGGTGTTCATCAACATGATGAATTTAAGGAAGAGTCACTGTGCGGCTTGTTAAAACACTATGAAAATAATAATTATGCTTATAATAAACCATGAAAATGTGTTATTATGTCGATTGTATCATCATGAATTCATACGGGTCATTCACTTGAGTTTAAATGCCCAGAAAACTTGCAACACTGGGGATGTTGCTAGCGTTGGCTCTGCGTTGGCTCTGCGTTGGCTTCCTTCCAGAGGTGCCAACGTTTAGTGCCAACGCCTACTCCATTTTGGGGGAGATGTTAAAACAGTTATATCTGA
>Ga0114919_10001656_pt1 | contig 17830 bp, 17 predicted proteins | sample BlataG_FD_88682 | JGI IMG/M metagenome (GOLD analysis project Ga0114919, IMG submission 88682) | Deep subsurface microbial communities from Black Sea to uncover new lineages of life (NeLLi) - Black_00105 metaG | ecosystem: Environmental > Aquatic > Marine > Oceanic > Sediment | place: Atlantic... | reverse complement strand
CCGGTCATGTACCCGCTTCTGGCCTGTTCCGTCATCGTGTTGACCGTAATTATTGAACGGATTTTTTTCTGGATCGGCATGAATATGCGCAGGGACAAGCCGCTTGTGGATGAGGTTCTTGAACTGTGTCGCGCAGGAGATTGGGAGTCTGTGAGAATAAAGACCAGAGATTCAAAAGACTATGTTATTAAAATTCTCATTACCGGAATTCTTCATCGAGACTTTTCTATGGTTAAAGCCATGGAATCGGCTGCTGCCGAAGAGATCAAACGGATGCGCAAATATATGGGAATTATAGATACCATGATTACCGTGGCGCCGCTTTTGGGTATTTTTGGCACGGTCATCGGGATCATTCTTTCCTTTGAAGCGCTGGGTTCGGCAGGCATCGAACACCCTCAGGCTGTTACTGCAGGAATCGCACAGGCCCTGATCACGACTGCAGCAGGACTGGGGATTGCGATTCTTTCGGTCTTTCCTTACAATTACTTTAATTCACGGGTTGAAAAATCTGCGCTTGCCATCGAAAAATATGCAACAAGTCTCGAAATCGTCTATGAAAAACTGGTTAGCAATAACGGAGAATAAAAAGGGACCAAAAATGAAAGTTAATGTGCAGACAGATAAAAAAATCCGCATTGAAATGCTCCCCTTAATTGACATCGTATTTTTGCTCCTTGTGGTTTTCATCTATGCAATGCTTTCCATGGCGGTGCATCGCGGGTTGCCGATTTTGCTGCCCACATCCTCATCCGCCAACATAGATAAATCATTGGTAATTTCCGTGAGCATACAATCAGACGGAACATTATATGTTGACAAAGAACAGATTACCCTTAACGATCTGGCAGCGGTTTTGAAACGAAAAACCGGAGCCGGTAAAGATCCGGGTGTATTGCTTTTTGCCGAGCGCAACCTTTCATACCAGAGTCTTTTCCGGGTGCTGGACAAGATCAGAATGGCGGATATCCATCGAATTTCTCTTCAGGCAGATGTTGAGCAGTGAAACGAATAATAATAGCGGCGATACTCGCTCTTAGTATACACGGATTTCTCCTGGGATTGAAATTTGATGGCCTCAAGAGAATATCCAGTGAAATGCCGAAACTTAGAGTTATGAACATGAGTTTGGTCCTCAGGCAACCCAGGATGACAACACCCAAAGCTGCTCTTGACAAGCCGAAACACAAAACAAAAAAACATCCAAAGCATTTTCCTAAGCCCAAACACAAAAAAGTCATTAAAGATGTTATTCAACACGTGGAAAAGGACCCATCAAAAGCCATTCCTGAAAAAACCGTTGATATGCCCAAAACTCCGGATCTGCCCGAACAGACTCAAAGAAAATCGGTTTCTAAAGAGACTGACAAAGAAGGAGAAACTGTATCTGGGAAACAGATCATACGGGAGGCAAGACCTCTTTATCGATCAAATCCGCCTCCCAAATATCCTGCAGTGGCCAGAAGAAGAGGATTTCAGGGTAATGTGGTCCTTGAAGTTCTGGTGGGTCCAATTGGAAATGTCCTTGATTTGCGTGTGTTATCCTCCAGCGGGCACCCGATCCTGGACGGGGCCGCGAAATCTTCGGTAAAAAACTGGACTTTCGAGCTTGGAATGAGAGGGCAAGAAAAAGTTAAGATGTGGGTTAGGGTTCCGATCCGATTTGAACTTAAATAAAAAATGTTTAGTCCCAGTTAAATTTTACGCCTCCAATTATCCAGCGGTCGGGCATGGGTGTAAAACCGGACTCAACATAGTTTTCGTTAAACAGATTCGTGGCCTCAAGAAAGAGTTCATAATTTGGAAGGGTATAGGTCAGGCGGGTATCAATAACAGTATAGTTATCACCCACCATTCGTTTCCCATACCTTGCCTTGATGACTTGCTTCAATGAGGAAAGCCATGTAAACACCACGGACCCGTTGAGCTGATGCCGGAGGTAATCCAAAGCATATTTTGATTCCATCCCCTGTGCATCCCGGTCAGAATCAAGGTAAGTATAGGCGATACCTAAAGATGAAAGCCGTTTCGTGCTGAAAAAAGATTGCGGATAAAACGTAACTCCCACCTCCCCTCCTTTTGTCCTGACTGTTGCAATGTTTCTTGCCTGCCAGGCCGTTTCTCCGGGCAGTCGCGACCAATCAATAACATTTTCGGAATCACGGTAAAACAGGCTGCAATCGGCAGTGATCCCGTCGGTCAGCCAGCGCAACCCGGTTTCGCCGGTCCAGGCTTTTTCAGGTATAAGGTCGGGATTGCCCTGATTTGCCGGAGTAAAATAGTAGAGTTCCGTATACGTTGGAACCCGGAAAGATTTTTCAAAAGACGTAAACCAGGTTAATCCCTCTTTCAATTCAATGCTTATGTCCGCACCCGGCCAGCACTCCCAGCCCCAGGAGCTGTAGTGAACCGCAGAAGCGCCCATGCCAATGGTCAGCCGGTCAAAAGGATAAAGCCGGTGTTCAAGAAAAACAGCCTGTCGCCCGCGGTTGTGATCCCCCAGGCTGGAACTTTCCATATCTTCAAGTTCTGCTTCGGCGCCGATCGATGTAGCTCCTAGTCCGGATATTATAAGGGTGTTTACCTGTGCGCCAAAAACATCGGTCCGGTGGTCGTTTAAGTTCCACACCCCGTTGATATTAATTTTAAATTCATCCTTATGATGCCGCCAGTGTATCCGGGGCATTACTTCTACATCTGCCATTTTAATCTCAGCATTGCTGTATAGCAGAAAGGTTTCAGTCTTTTCCCGCTGATCCGGAAATGTGTCGCTGTAAAATTTATAGGCGCCGAAATCTTTGTCTGTGAATCCCATTCCCAGCCGGAACGTGTTGGATCCGTTTTTTAAAATACCTTTATAATTTATTGTTTTTATGTCAAAATCAGTATCTTTGCCTTCAAGATAGCCCGAAGAATACCGCCGGCTTGCCGATAGCCGGCCGGATACGTTGTCCCAACTCAATGCAGCCTGCGCACCCATATCATAATAGCCATATTCACCATATGCACCATGGCCTCCAAACGAGTTGCTATTCACGTCACGCGTTATGATATTAATGACCCCTCCCACTGCATTGGGGCCGTAAATTCTTGCCGCCGGTCCTTTAACGATTTCAATACGTTCGATATCATTCAAGTTAACGGGAAGATCCATATTGTGATGACCGGTTTGAGGATCACTAATATTAACACCGTCAACCATGATCAGTGTCTGCTCATACGACCCTCCGCGGATTCCCACATCGGCCTGAACTCCATGAGCACCACGCTGGCGAACATCCACACCGCTTATATATTTAAGGATATCTGAAATATTGTCTGCCGGCAAAATTGCAATCTCCTCCCGGCTGATCACCGAAACCGAGCAAGGTGACTCCGAAAGATGATAGGGAATACGACTTCCGGTGACCACTACCGGATCAAGTTCGTAGTATTGAACATTATTTTCCTGCGCCATCAAAGTGGCGTTGCCGGCCAATAATAAAATGAATATGATTGCATGCATCCGGTACATTGAATACAATCCGACCGTGTTTGGTTAACCATGAGTTGATTTTAGGATAACGAAGATGCCGCTTATAACTTACCCGATTTTTTTTATCAAGTTCTTTTTTAATTTGATGGTGGGAGCTATGGGTTTTAAATTCTTTTTTAATTTGATGGTGGGAGCTATGGGTTTTAAAGCGTTATTGCGGAGGTTCACACGTATCCGTGCGACCTTTAGGGAGTCTTGTTCGAATTTCTTTCAGCAGCGGCGGAAGGATTTCTCTGTAGTCCCCCACCACGGCTACATCCGAAACTTCGAATATGGCTGCATTAGGATTTGTATTGACGGCCACAATGCAGTCGGATTCATCCATGCCGACCACATGGTGGGACATTCCTGAAATCCCGATACCCATGTAGAGGCGGGGTTTCACAGTTTTACCGCTTTGTCCGATCATCCGGCTCTCCGGCACCCAGCCCTCATCCACCGGCGGTCGTGTGGCGCCGACTGCGCCACATAACAGGGCGGCCAGATCTTCCAAAATGGCCCAGCCTTCCGGGTTGCCGATTCCCCAGCCGCCGGCCACCACCACATCCGCCTTCTCAAGCGGCATTTCTTTGGGTTCCTCGATATGGACCTCCAAAACTTTGGGGCCGAACCTGTGAAGATCTTCTCTCACAGACAAATGAATGCATTCACCGGACCGCTCCGTGGGTACGAGTTTCTTCATGACTCCTGGCATGACGGTGGCCATCTGGGGACGGTGGTCGGGGCACCGAATCGTTGCCACCACCCCTCCGCCCCATCCCGGCACCATCTGAAGGAGTTTTCCTTCTGTATCCAGTCGCAAATCCATGCAATGAGCGGAAAGACCGGTTTTGAGCCGGGCCGCAAGGCGGGGTGCCAGTTCAACCCCCATACGGGTCGCTCCGAACAGAAGAATATCCGGATCATAGGTTTCACAGGCTTGAGCCAGAACGGATGTGTACGGCAGGAGTCGATACGGTTCCAGAACAGGGCTGTCGGCCAGCAGGACCGTGTCGGCACCTTGGGCGATCAGGTCGTCTGAACGTGCGGAAATATCCCGGCCCAAAAGAAAAGCGCTGACCGTTCCTTTAGAAACCTCTGCCAGCTCACGCGCTTTTCCGAGAAGTTCCAGACCTACGTCGTGAAGTATACCGCCTCGCTGTTCGATAAATACACCAATATGTTGCGTTTTCATGGTTTCATTCCTTTTTCAGATAATCCCCAGTTGATGAATTTTATCGGCCAGCTCCCGGGCAATTTCTTCGGGATTTCCGGTTAAGCGTATGCCTTTTCGTTGTTTTGGCTGCAGTAAAAGATCCGCCATTTGGGTCGGAGAACCTTTTAGACCGATGAGGGTTTCGTCGATATTCAAAATTGCGTTGTCCCAGATGTGGATTTCCCGTTTTTCAGCCGCCAGTATCTCCATAAAAGAGATATAACGCGGTTTATTGGCTTCTTTTGTAAAGGAGAGAAGCAACGGCGGCTCGGCTTCAAGCTTGACCGTTCCCTGCTCAATCTTCTGTGTCAGCAGCAAGCTTTCGGTTTTCAGGATATCCATGTCACAAACATGCATAACATTGGGAATATCGAGAAATTCGGCCACCTGGGAAGGAACCTGAGCCGTGGATCCGTCCAGTGTAAAATTACCACAAAAGATCAGGTCAAATTCTCCGATGTTTCGAATGCCTTGGGCCAGTATGCGGGCTGTGGCCAGGGTATCCGATCCGGCAAAGGCCTTATCCGAGAGTAAAACCGCCCGGTCTGCTCCCATGGCCAGAACTTCGCGCAACACAGGCTGCGCGTCAACGGGAGCCATGGACAACAGAATAACTTCAGCGCCGAAAAGGTCCTTCATCTTTAGGGCCGCTTCAACGGCATGTTTGTCCAACGGATTGATGACGCTGGGAATCCCTTCCCGGATCAGGGTCTTGGATACGGGATCCATTTGGAGCCGGTCCCATGCATTTGGGTCCGGAACCGGCTTTACACAGACAATCATACGTTTCATGGAACATTCATCTATTTTTTCTTTCTGTAAGGCGCCAGTGCAGCTCTCGCCAACACGACTTTGCCGATTTCTCCGGTTCCGCCGGCGGGCACCGTCACCATGGCATCCCTCAATAATCGCTGAACCTTGTACTCCTGCAAAATGCCGTAAGCACCGTGAATTTCAACCGCTTTACGGGCGCACCGCACAGCAGCATCGCAGGTGTAGGATTTGGCCATGGCATTTTCAGTGTCGCAGCGCATATTCTGGTCTTTCATCCAGCTTGCCCGGTAGCACAGCAGCCGGCAGATATCCAGTTCCGTATAGATCTCCGCCAGATAAAAACTGATGGCCTGAAGCGAACTGATCGGTTTTCCGTAAAGAACTCTTTCACTGGCAAATCTCGCGGCTTCTTCGAGGCATGCATTGATAATACCCAATGCCGTCGCCGCCATACCGGTTCGTCCGGACTCGCTGACGGTTTTTAACGCGACGGCAAGGCCGCCGCCTTCCTGACCCAGAATATTTTCCTTGGGAATCTCGCAGTTGTCAAACACCAGTTCTCCGGTGTTGGCGCCCCGAAGTCCGATTTTGTGCTCAACCCGACCGGTCTTAGCGCCGGGGTGATTCTTTTCAACAATAAACGCAGACAGGCCCTTGGCGCCTTCGGCGGTTTTCGCGATGACGATCCAGAAATCGGACGTGTGCGAATTGGTGATAAAACATTTCCGGCCGTTGAGAATCCATTTGTCCTCTTTCAGTTCCGCGGTTGCCTGCATTCCCACGACATCGGATCCTCCCGAAGGTTCGGTAACCGCCACAACGCCCATGGTGTCACCTTTGGCCAACGGCGGAATATATTTTTGTTTCTGTTCGTCGGTTCCGAAATCATTCAGCGCGGCAATGGCCATATGGTGGACCTGCATGCCCATGGGAATTGCCGCACACACCCGGCCCAGCTCTTCCAGGGCAATGGTTCTGGCCAGATAACCGAGCCCCACCCCTCCGTATTCCAGAGGCGCAATGATTCCGGTTATTCCCAATCTGGCCATGGGCTCCAGCAGCTCTGTCGGGAATTCTCCGGTTTTTTCCATGGCTTCAATCTTGGGGGGTATTTCAGCCTCGGCAAACTCCCTGACCGACTTTCTCAGAAGCTCTTCTCTTTGGGACAGTAAAAAATCCATACCTCTACCTCCTTTCCATTCAAGACCGACCGTCCTCTTTTTTTAAATTCAAAAATTGATACAAGAGTTTGAAGTGAACTAAAGTTTAAAGTGAGCTAAAGTTAAGGAATTCTGTCAATTTTATAAAATCAGCGGAGCGAAGCGACACCATAACTTTAGGCACTTTATCCGCCACCGTACTTTGGCGGATTTAGATCACTTTAGACACTTTTGACTTGTACGGGTTTAACTAAAACAGCCCCTTTTAGGGGCAAACCAAAGCCTGGTCCTCTGTGCCAAGATTTTTATTTTATAATCATGTCCAAATATTCAGTTAGGGCACGGATATTCCGATTCAACGTGGTCCCTGATTTGTCTGAAATATACATGACACTGGTGCCCAGAATACCCGAGAAAATCATCTCGGCAACCTGCTGTGTATCAACGCCGTCTTTTAATTTTCCGGCACTATTTTCCTGATCCAGTAGCCGTTTCAACATGCCCTTGAACCTCAAAAACCCCTCGTTCATCTCCCGGGCCAAATGGGGGCGCTGGTCGTTTAATTCCACAGTTAGAGTAACAAAAATACAGCCGCCGGGGAAGTTTTCCGAATCCGCCAGGTAGCGGTCACGGTAATTTTCAAGAAGCTTTTTAATTTTTTCGACGGGCCGTTCCAGTTCCTTTAAGCCGTCAAGGTTTCTTTGCCGCCAAATCTTTCTCGCTTCGCTCAAAGCGGCAAAAAAGAGAGCCTCTTTGTTTTTAAAATGATTGTAAAGACCCCCTTTGGATGTTCCCACGGCTTCCAGAATGTCGGTAATCGACGTACTTAAAAACCCTTTTGTTGAAAACTGGCGAAGGGATTCGTGAACAATTTTCTCTTTCAATGTCATGGCGTTCGTACCTTATTTTTGAACGGAAAAACAGACAGACCGGTCGGTATGTTTTCTGATTTTTATATAGAATCTGATTTTGGCTGTCAACATCATTTAATACACCAGAACTTATTGAGAAATTACAAAATTGTCGGGTTGACAATTCCATGCACAAAATATATCAGTATTACACCCTAAATGAGCGTAAACAAAATGGGAAAAACGCCGTGAAGATGACGTTTAAATTTATCATTTTATTTTATGCGGTTTTTATTTTTTTGGCATATGAAAATCTTGTTTTTGCGAAACGTGTTTTCGTATTGCACCATGAGACCGGCATTTTAACCGAATATAACCCCGTGGACTTACGCCCTGAAAATCAAATAAATATTTCGGGATATAACGGGTATCAGAGACATGAGGGACCGGCATATCAGTTTAGGTCGCCAACCAAAGATCTTCTTGTCAATCAATCAGGGCACATTCTCTATTATGAGGATCGTGTCAACCATCAGCAAGTTAACGGCCCAAAGTTAAATGTCAGGCAGTTATGTTACTGGAACGGGGAAAAATGGCATCATGCTGACGTATCCTACCCGGAGGGAATTTACCTCATATCCGTTCCGTTTCTGGATGAAAAAGAAGATGTTTTTTACTGGTACGTCAATTCGGGCACAGAAAGTTTAATGACCTCGAATTCTACACATCCGTCTCTCTATATAAACAACGATTTTGAACTGTATCGATTTTATTTTCGAGATACTCTGGTTCAGGAAAGAATTGTCAAACTTGTTTTTGATGAATGTTTATGCAGCACCGGTGTTTGTGAAGAAACCTGCCCCATTGGGCGCATGCCTATTTTTAATAATATCATTCAACAGATCATTTCTGTTGAGCATTTTATATCGGGCCAGCTTGGATCTAAAATTATTGGGACCACATATTATGTAAGACAGGGCAATAAATGGGTCGAAAAACGTAACGCTGAAATGCAACACCAACTGTTTCTTAAGATTATCGAGGACGTGGGCTGTTGCGGATGGGAAAATGAAAGCAGTGATCGATTGCTTGCATACAATGGAAAACAAAAATTCATCCTCTATGATGAATTCAGCCGTTTTAATAATCGGGATTATGATATTAGCTTTTATGTTTTTAACGCAGAATTCTCTTTGGATAAAAAACGGGCTGCCTATACCATAAAACCGTGTTGCAAACCTTTTGATACGATTCGATTCTCTTCTGATGTATTCGATAAAAGTCGGGGAAAAGAGTATGTGAATTTGGAAGATCAAAAAAAGATTCAGTCGGTTTTAGATACATTGCCTCTGGTAGAGGTCTCAACCATCGATGCATCTCCTGAAGTATCGGCAAGTATCAAAAATGCAGTACTGTCAGGCTGGATGGATAATGATCGATTGCTTCTAATCAAAGATAATAAATTGGCTGTGTTCAGGTTATCCAGTAAAGAAGTTCGGGTGTTTTTGATTCCGGTTGAATCACCGCATCAGGTTTATTTGCGATAAAAACCTGGGGCATGGCAACGCCTCAATCGGAAATTTTAACCCTTGACCTTTGCAACCATCCGGATGATCTTTTTTTGAACTCGTCCATCGCGAAAATTATTTTCAATTCATTCATCAAATCGTATATCTGAACCCTTATAGTGGCCGAGATAAATCACAGTGGCAGACATCTTCCTCATCCAACCGCCGATTCGCGACTTTTACCTGACCGTCAAAAGGACCATCCCCTATGGTCTTGCATGTATTGCCGCGGTGCTGAGGAACAAAGGATTTTCCGTAGAAATTTTTGACGGCCTTTCTACTTCAAAATCTCGAATCATCGATCTTCCCGGGGAAATGGACTATCTCCGGCAATTCTACCCCAAGCCGGATCAATCCCCGTTCGGACTGTTTCATCAGTATCGGCACTTTGGATACAGCTTCGAACATATCGGACGGGCCGCCAGGGATTCCGAAGCCTTTCTGGTAGGAATTTCGGCCCTGTTCACGCCTTATTTTCAGGAAGTTTTAAACGTTGCCGAGTCCGTTAAACGATTCCACCCAACCTGCCGCATCGTCATCGGAGGACACCATCCCACCGCTCTACCCAGCAGCGCAATGGAGCACTCAGCCCTTGATTTTGTTATCCGGGGGGAAGGGGAAATCTCAATGCCGCTGCTTGCCAAGGCGGTGAAAACCGGTACCCCTGTTGAGTCCATACCGGGTATTGTATTTAGAAAAAAAGACGGCGCCCTGCATGTGAATGAACCGGCAGTCACAGGTAACCTGAATCATCTTCCCCTGCCGGCAACCGATCTTATCAAACATGGTTTTTATCAAAGGAAAAATAAAGGGAGCGCAGTCATTACCACCAGCCGGGGATGCCCTCTGAAATGCACTTACTGCAGCCTGGGCGCCTCCTCTTTTGTTCCTTACCGTCGCAGAAGCGTAACATCTATGATTAAGGAGCTGGAAACCGAGATCGCCCGAAATAATGTCGGATTCATAGACTTTGAAGATGAGAATATTTCCTTTGATAAAAAATGGTTCCTGCATCTTTTGCATGAGATCAAAAACCGTTTCGCCGGATACGGGCCGGAATTCAGAGCCATGAACGGGCTGTTACCCTCTACTATAGATGATGAGACGGTTCAAGCCATGCAAGGCGCCGGTTTCAAGACCCTGAATCTTTCCTTAGGTTCTACTTCCCGGGTCCAGCTCCGGCGTTTCAATCGGCCCGACGTCCGCCAGGCCTTTGACAGGGCGTTGCAATCCGCCGAAAAATATGGCCTGAATGCCGTCGGCTATGTGATTGTCGGCGCACCGTATCAGTGCGCCAACGAATCTTTGTTTGATCTGCTCTCTCTGGCCGCCAAAAGGGTGCTTGCCGGTATTTCTGTTTTTTATCCTGCACCGGGCAGCAGGGATTTCGAGCAATGCAGAGCTGAAAACATACTCCCCGGTACATTTTCGCTCATGCGTTCCAGTGCTCTGCCGTTGTCTCACACAACTACCAGAAAAGAAGTGGTTACCCTTCTCCGGCTGGGAAGAATCCTTAATTTCATGAAGTACCTGACAGACCTTGAAACGGCACCTTCCGGTGCTTCCGTGCAACATGCGGCCGTCAAACAAGGGGGCAACCGTATTCAAGTCGGCAGGAAACTCCTCCGAATGTTTCTAAATGACGGCAAAATTAGAGGGATAACTCCGGAAGGACAGATTTTCGAGCACAACATTTCAATCCCACTGACCCACAGGTTTATTCAAAAACTCAAAAATATCCGGATCCGGGGAACCCGATAACCCGAATCACCAGAGCGCTTTCCGGATTTCTTTAAAAACGGTTGCAAATATCTACAACATCCGCTATATCCCTGCCTAAAATCCACTAAAGGCGGGTTAATATGATTATTTTATACACCAGAACTTATTGGGAAGTTACGATTTAACCATTTAACCAAAATTAAACACAAAGGAATTCGTCATGGCGGCTGCGGAAATGATCGAGTCCATCGATTTGAACCCGGTCATGTGCTCGGCGGAACGGTGCGTGGCGGCTGACGCCCGAATCATGCTGACAGCAGCGAACGGTTCGACAACCATTTGAGCACGCAACTCCCTTAAAATTACAGGTGGGCATTTTTCATTGGCGTGAAACCTTGTTAACTATTACGTGACCCTTTTCCAAACGGAGGAAGTTATGGAGACCAAAGATTCCTATTCCAAGAAGATGAAGGCCAAATTCGATGAGTTAAACGACAAATGGCAAATTGAGCGCAAGAAGCTGGAAGGCAGAGCGCAACACGCCAAAGTCGAAGTAAAGAAGAAATTTGAGGAACAAATGAAAATCCTTAAAAAAAATCGCGAAAAAATGGGTCAGAAGCTGAGTCAAATTGACCATGCCGGTGAAGACTCATGGAAGGACATTAAAAAAGGGGTGGATACCGCCTGGCAAGCCCTGAATGAAGCCATAAAAAAAGCGCGATCTCACTTTGATTAAATGCTTTCACCGGATTGAAGGTTATATTTCTTTGGAAAATATTGAAACCATGCCAAAGCAAATTCGTGTTCTCTTGTTCGATTTGGGAGGTGTCCTCATTGAACTGAACGATCTATCCACATTGTTACATTTGGATGGCGACGAAATGCCTATCAACAAGCTTTGGTCGGATTGGCTCTCCTCTCCGGCTGCACGTGCGTTTGAAATGGGTATTTCCACCAAAGAGCAATTTGCGGACAAATACATTGAAGAAACGAATTTACCAATAAAACGCAATGAATTTCTCAACGCATTCACCCAACTGCCAAAAGGTCTGTACCCTGATGCCCATAGACTTATAGAACGTTGTCGAGACCGCTATTTCATCGCGTGTTTGAGCAACACAAATGCGCTACACTGGCAGAGACTTACCCATGAAATGGGTATTGATGGGATGTTCGATCAACATTTTGCGTCACATTTGACCGGAAAACTTAAGCCGGATCGTGAATCTTTTGAGCATGTTCTTCAAAGCCTTAATTGTGATCCGTCAGCCATTCTTTTCTTAGACGATAACGAAATGAATGTTAAGGCTGCAAGATCCTTTGGAATAATCGCATACCGCACCGAAGGCGCACAGGAAGCTGAAAAAATATTAGAGAAAATCGGAATTTTAACAAAACCATAGAGACACAGACAAAGAGGGTCCCAAAAAGCAGAGCCGGATAACTCTAACCTGGCTCTCCGAGGCGTAGGCTCTCCGAGCCGGAGGCCCACAAGACCAGGTTTTCAAGATTAAATAACGTCGTTATGGACCAACAAGTATTTAAGCCGAAATAATGAATAAAAAAAAGGTCAAAGAGCGTTTATCAGAGTTTGCCGGAATATGCCAAAACGCTGAAAATGATGAAAAAGCACTTTTGGAAGTAGCCCTTTTTGTTGAAGATGTGTTCGGGATAGTTCTTTCTGATAATGAAATCTGTGAAAAAAATCTTGGAACCCATCACGCTATCGAAAAATTTGTATTTGAAAAACTACAGTTGTAAAAAAACATGTGTGGAATCTGTGGAATAGTAAATCTTGATTGGGGTCGGCCTCCGGATGTAGATATTCTTATACGCATGATGGGAAGGCTTCGACACCGTGGACCTGACTCAAGCGGCTACTATCGTGACAAACAGGTTGCCCTGGGGCATACCCGGCTTGCGATAATAGATTTGCAGACAGGGGCCCAGCCTATTTCCAATGAAGATGATTCCATATGGATAACATTTAACGGCGAAATTTTTAATTATCTTGAACTTGGCTCAGAACTCTCAAGCCTTGGCCATGTTTTTAAAACCAAAAGCGATACGGAAGTTATTGTACACGCTTATGAGCAGTGGGGCACATCATGCTTTGAACGCTTTAACGGGCAGTGGGCTCTGGCCTTATGGGACAGCGGGAATGCCAGGGTCATTCTGTCCCGTGACCGCTTGGGCATCAGACCTCTTTACTATACAACATGCAACAACAGATTGTTGTTTGCCTCCGAGGTCAAAGCACTGTTTGCAGACAAAAGTGTCGGGCGAAAGCTTGATCCGGCCGGTATTTCCGAAATCTTTACTTTCTGGAGCCCTGTTGCACCAAGGACTGCTTTTACGGGTATAGAAGAGCTAAAACCCGGCAACTTTGCAGTTATCAAAAACGGAATTGTTAAAAGCAAAACTTATTGGACCCCCTCCTTCCCGGAAGAATTTTCAGAATCCGGCTTAAGTGAAAAAGAAAATGCCGATCTTCTTCGAAATCACTTAATTGATGCTTCCAAACTTCGATTTACCAGAAGTGATGTTTCGGTGGGCGCCTATCTGTCAGGCGGAATCGATTCATCAATTACATCCTCTATTGTCACTAAGTACACCAAAGCGCCCCTAAAGACTTTTTCAATTCGTTTTACTGATTTAGCGTTCGACGAAGGACAATATCAAAAAGAAATGGTTAAAAGACTGGATTCGGATCACAGAGATGTAGAAGTTTCGAACAGAGACATCGGCGATGTGTTCCCCGAGGTTATATGGCATGCTGAGCGTCCGATTCTGCGCACGGCCCCTGCTCCATTATTTCTACTTTCCCGGCTGGTTAGAGAATCAGGTTACAAGGTTGTGGTCACAGGAGAAGGAGCGGACGAAGTTATGGCAGGGTATGATATTTTCAGGGAAGCTAAAGTCCGCCTGTTTCTGGCCCGAAATCCAACATCTACAAAACGATCAAAAATATTAATGAAACTGTATCCATGGATGCAAAGATCTCCCGGTAAAGCGCCGGCTTTTGCCGATGCTTTTTTCAGCAAAGGTCTTTATCCTCTGGATCCGGCACTTTCTCACCGTCCGAGATGGAACACGACATCATCATTAAAGCATATTCTTGATCCTGATTTTCGCCGGGAAACGGAAAAAGTGGATGTGACCGAAGCATTATTATCAAAGCTTCCCGGAACTTTCAATGGATGGGATGCGCTATGTAAGGCACAATGGCTTGAAATGGTTACCCTTCTTCCCGGATATATCCTGTCTGCCCAAGGTGACAGGATGCTGATGGCCAATTCTGTTGAAGGCCGCTTCCCTTTTCTGGATTGCAATTTAGTCGATTTTTCCAATCAACTCCCCCCCAGGCATAAGCTTCTTGCTCTTAATGAAAAACACCTTCTTAAAATTGCGTTTAACGATATGATTCCGGAATCTATTTTAAAAAGGCCCAAACAGCCCTATCGAGCGCCGGATGCCGCGAGTTTTTTTTCGGGACAAGATATTGATTGGGTTTATGATGCAACCCGTCCGTCAAGGCTGGCACATGCGTCTGTATTTAATCCCAAAGCGGTTTCCAGGCTAATCGCTAAATGCCGACAGGTACAAGGGCATAACATGAGCAACATCGACAATATGAGAATTGTCGCCGTTCTGTCCACCATGCTTGTGTATTATCATTATATTGAACAAGACGGAAGTGGTGGAAAAAACCAAAGACCTGCCCAACCCATGAAAGTTATTGATAAAACAATCTGAATAAATATCAACGATATTAAACATTAAAAATCATATTAGGGATAAAAATTATGAGCCTGTTAGCCGTAGACCAAGAAAAATGTGAGCGTGATGGTATTTGTGCTGAAGTTTGCCCTGCGGGAATCATCGAATTTAAAGACAAAGATGCTTTCCCCACCCTTGTCGATGGCGGAGATAAACTGTGTATCAGATGTGGACATTGTGTGGCGGTTTGTCCACACGGTGCCATGTCTCACGTAATTATGAAACCGGAAGAGTGCCCACCGGTAAAAGAGGACTGGTTATTTGGCCCGGAACAAGTCGAACATTTTTTACGTTATCGAAGGTCTATAAGAAACTACAAGAAAAAGCAGGTTGAGCGAGAGGTTCTGACAAAACTAATTAATGTAGCACGCTTTGCCCCCTCCGGACACAACCGCCAACCTGTCAAATGGCTGGTTATATATGAAAGGGATGAGGTCCAACGAATGGCTGGATTTGTTATTGATTGGATGCGCCATTTAATTAAGGAAGATTCTCCACTCGTTGCTGCAATGAACCTGAATCGAGTCGTTGCTTTCTGGGAAGGAGAAAATGACCCCATATGCAGAAATGCACCACATATTATCGTTACCTATGCGCATAAAGATGATGGAACGGCTCCGGCTGCTTGCACCATTGCCTTAACATATTTAGAGCTGGCTGCTTCGTCTTTTGACCTTGGAGCGTGTTGGGCGGGTTACTTTAATGCTGCAGCAACCCTCTGGCCGCCATTGCAACAAGAACTGGGGCTTTTTAAAGGAAATATTAACTTCGGAGCGATGATGGTGGGTTATCCGAAATTTAAATATCAAAGACTGCCTCTCAGAAATGATGCCGATATAATGTGGCGTTAAATTGTTCCGACCTAAACTTGAATTGACAGACTCTTTAAGCGGTGCAATACATCACTTGACAGATTGTTGTCTCTTGATATCTAAAAACACAACCTCACGGCTCTTAGCCAACGTCAAGATACATAGCAGTAAAACGTAAAACTCAGCAGTTTCTTCCCGTCAGCTTCACTGACTTGTTAGAAAGCAGAATAACTACCTCTTCTTGCTCAAATCCTTCCGGTGTAAGTTGCGAATTAATCCGCGACTATTTTATATACCTTGTCCCCTCTTCTTACCTTTTCAAATACCTTTACGCCAACGCTATCACCTTTCTTTGCCTCTGTTACAGATTTGTGCTCGATCTGCATGGAGTCTACTCTGGACTCAAAATCTGTCGTGTGCCCCAAAAAGTGGAGAGTGTCCCCCACTGACACTGTTCCGTCCGTTATCTCAACAGTAGCGACTGATATTTTACTAAAGTAATTAGAAACGAAACCGATTTTTTCCTCTTCCATAGCTAAACCCTCGCTGTTTAATGTTTGGAAATTAATTTCAAATTAACTCCCTCCTATTTCTCCATTAACATTACAATTTTTCTTTCTAACTATTGAGCAGGTAGAATTGATTCTTAAATATTGAGCAAATGTGGAAAAATATCTACTATATTGGGTATATGCAGAATTTATATAACTTCATTGCATGTTTCTTGCCATAAGTACAACCTGAAACCGAGTCTCGTTCAGTACATATATCCTATTTCTTACAAAATTGCAAAAAAGGCAAATCTTCAGGATCAATAAGGAAAGCGTCAGCAACAATTCTATTATAACAAAAATCATTATAAGGAAATAGCGACAAAGAATCCTGCCATGTGCCCGATGATATCATAGGAGGTCATGCGATAATTAAATATCAGGAGTATTAATATTTTTCTGGTTTGATATAAAAATATTTAGAAATAACTTCAGAAATAGAGTTATACAGATGAATCATACACTCTACCATGTGTGCCTGTACAGTCTTGCAGGTGGATTGTTTCCCCTGAACTGCCATGGCCATGCCTGCAGACCCACAAAACTTGAAGCAGTCCAGATTGTATGCATCGGCCTATTAAATAAATGCCTCAATAACTGCTTCTGGAATTCCTTGTCGCTGAAAAGAGCCTGTTTATACTTATCTGCCCAATGCTCAGATGTCAGATGATAATCCTCAGTGCCTTCCACCTCCCTAATCAACTTGAAATGACCCTTTGCGCATTCCCTCAATTGCCCCTTCTTCGGATAATAACCTCCATAACCTCTGTGAAGAATTGATGAATAAAAACCTTCAGGATCAAATACCTGTAAAAAAGGATGGCGTAAAATTTTTTTTGGATCTACGGTTCTTTCTCCGAAATGCGCTACTGTTGAAGCCACTCTCTGGGAAACAGATTTCGGGTCCAGCAGTTTATGAAATATTTCAAACATCTCTATGTAAATATCATTTTGCACTCCTTCCAATGCATCCTCGGGCTGGCAGAAATGTTCAATCGAACCATTTGCAATTATTCCATCAAATCTGCCGGTCCATTCATCAGGGATATGCCTATAATTCAGTAAATGAACATCCAACCCTTTTGCCCTGCATCTTTCTGCCTGGTCCTCGGAAATCGTGATTCCTGTCCCTATGACTCCTCTCTCTTCCGCTGTCTCAAGAAGAGTGCCAAGGCCGCATCCTACATCAAGAAGCCGGAATCCCTCTTCAGCACCTATCTCATCCAACAGGTAATTATGCTGGTTTTTCTGTGCCTGGCCATAATCCATGGAAGGGTCGCCATTGTATATGCCTTCAGTATAGTCTTGTATGCCTGCCAATGGCGTAATTCCTGTTATGTCATAAAGATTGACAACATTCTTAGGGGCGATTAATTTATCTTTGCGCATATAAAAAAGGTTTAAGCAATTTAGATATTTAAAATAGTTTTCCATTTTGTTTACGATCAATTAGGGTTTGCGATGTTTATGGAATATAGATATGATAATGATATCTCAAAAAGGATCCCTCCCTTAATTCATGACATACCTTACCATCATTACAGGTTCAAGCATCTCAATTTCCAGTACATATATCTTATTTCTTACAGAAATGCAAAAAGGGGGGGAATCGTCAGAGATTGATTTGTCCTTGAGATATCCGAAAACACAATGTGCTTAAAATTATATCAAGCTTTGATTAATAGCAGTAAAACACTGGCCCCAAGATTGATGATTTTATATCGGAGTCGATATAATTTTCAGGTAGTTCGATGTCAAGAAAGGCAGAAATCGGGCAAACGACTTAGCGCTTGAAATAGCAACATTGTGGTATCAAAAATGAAAAGCAGGACCATTTTTGATGACCCTGCCAATACGATGGCCCCCTAAGATGCCGTTATTT
>Ga0114919_10001655_pt1 | contig 17831 bp, 22 predicted proteins | sample BlataG_FD_88682 | JGI IMG/M metagenome (GOLD analysis project Ga0114919, IMG submission 88682) | Deep subsurface microbial communities from Black Sea to uncover new lineages of life (NeLLi) - Black_00105 metaG | ecosystem: Environmental > Aquatic > Marine > Oceanic > Sediment | place: Atlantic... | reverse complement strand
TTCATCACTAATAGCACTATATTTGCACGTATAATCAAAAGAATCTCCAGAACCAGAAATCAGAATTAGAATAAATAGTATTATGCTAGCAAAAAGAAGCAGTATTTTTTTATTTTTTTTCATGTTTTATTTTCTGTTGTCTTTAATTCTTATCACTACATAATGACAACCCCCATTTAAAAAGATTGTGGTTATTGGGATAAATTATCTGACTTAATTTCAGATATGTATCATAAAAAGGAAACATCAAAAGAAAAAAGTATCAAATGTAAAGGACACGAGAGTATGGGTGTCGAAGGAAAAAGAGATTGTTTAAATTTTTGTAATATAAACGTAAAAATTAAATATAAATAAATTTTTTGTTCAAAAAAGTCCCTTTAAATTAACAGAGAATTAAAAACAAAAAATATTTAAACTATAAATTCTATAATTTTTATAGATATTATAATTATTATAAAAATGGAACACACAACGACAATTGCAATAAGAAAGGACCTTAAAGAAAAAATGGCAGAATTTGCAACTAAAAAAGAGACTTACTCAGACGTAATTGAAAGGCTGTTAAAAAGTGCAGAGCAAAGATTATTACATGACGTTCTTATGTCAGATGAAGGATGCATAACAATTGAGGAAGCAAGAAGAGAACTTAATAAAAAATGGCCAAGGTCGAAATAGTCCCTAGCCTTTTTCAAGAGATTCAAGACAAATTTAAAGGAGAGGCACATAAGATAATCGATTTATTGGAAACTTTAGAAAAAAACCCGCATAAAGGCAAATTATTGGGTAATGTTGGCGGAATTGTAATCAAAGAATTAAAATATAAAAATTTCAGATTTTATTTTATAACAGATGGATTTAAATTAAAAGTAATGAATAAATCAGCCCTTATTGGCTTACTGATTAAATTTGTTCGAATGTCTGATAAAAAATCCCAACAAAAAGTCATAGAAGAAATTAAAAATATTTTAAGGAAGTTAGGTAAAGAAGGGTTCTAAAAAGATATTTTCTAATAACTCTCCCAAACCACTAGACACCCTTCTGCATCCAAGATTTGTTAAGATAGTAATAAGTTTTATTAATCAGTCTTTATTACCGATTTAATCATAAAATGAAGAAATATTATCTCGATACTTCAATCTGGCTGGATTTTTTTGAAAGGCGAGATGAGCTAAATATTCCAAAAGGAAGATGGGCACAGGCGTTAATTAAGAAAATTACAAAAGATAATGATAAAATATTGTTTTCTGATAATAATTTTTTAGAATTAATCAGTATTGGCTACTTAGAATTTGAAATAAAAGAAATATTACAATTATTAGAAGCAATAATAATATTTATAGAATCAACAGAAAAAGAAATAGGAAAAGCTAAAGATTTAGCACAGAAGAGAAATATTCCAAAGCGAGACGCACTTCATGCCTTAATTGCAAGAGATAATAATGCTATATTGGTTACATTAGACAATCATTTCAAAAAATTAATTGATATCACTAAACCTTACAGCTCACAAGAATTTATCTAGATTTTTTTGCCTTAAACTTTCTCTCTAATTGTTTAAACGCTTTCTCACCGGCAGCATGAAGTTGCTCATCAGTAGTTTTATGTTTTAAAGAACCAAAGAGCTTATCTATATTTTTCAAAGTTTCTTCTTTTTCTAATTCTGTTATTTTATCTCTAATTGCAGCCCTGATAAATTCTGTTTTCGTTGAGTATCTATTTTTCTTAATGGTTTTCTCAATATCCCGAAGAAAATTTGGCTCTAATTTTAAACTTATTGATTTCATACTACTAAGTAATACATAGTAATATTTAAATCTTTCTATGATTTAGATAAGAAATCAATAACTCTCCCAAGCCACCAGACACCCTGCATCATCTCGCAGGAAAATCGTGTCGCCTGTATCTGTTAATTCTAATTCAAATGAAACTTCCTCCCCGCCTAATAATATTTCATCTGAAAAAACAAAAGTTTTTCTTCCCTCTGCTTTTATCTTCCAATTTGAGATATTGCACTGAAAGTTACAATTATTGATAATATTATTTTTATTGATAGAGATGCATTGAGCACAGATATGTTGTGAAGCTTTGCATAAATTGATATTTTTATCTATGCAGTTTTCCCAAGCTTCAATAAACTGATTATAATACTGGTCTTTGCCAGAAGGAAAATAATAATTAGCATACCCATTTTCAACAAGCCTGAGATTAATATTAATATTCTCTAAGAAGACATAGGCTAATACTCTTTGATATTTATCATAACGCTCTTTTCCGTATTTTAAATAGACAGTTTGATTTAGAATTTCCTGCTCAAGAAATTCCCCAGCTTCTTCGTAGAAATACTCTCCACGCTCTGGAGAATTAATTCCAAGAAGCCTTATGCTTGTGCTGTTGCTCTCAATTGTGTCGCCATCAATTATCCTGTCAACATGAACTTGCTCAGATGTGTTCAGGAAATTACTAAGCGCATCATCAATCCAGCCATAGTTTACTGCTACAAGTGCTATTATCAAAAGAGTAAGAATCAGAACATCTTTTTGTTTTGGAGTTATCTTATCCATCTTATTTTATATAATAAATAGGATGTTAAAAGCTTTACAGTAATATATTGAAATCAATAATTAATCTTAATTTAAAATCTTAAAAAAAGTGTAGGAGAAAAGAATACCGAAGCATTCAACATCAACCGAAGTTGAAGTCTCCTACCAAAATCCGATGGTTTTAGGGTATTTAAAGATTTCTGTTATTGGGATTGCCAGTATGAGGGAGACAGGATTCGAACCTGCGTAAGCACTAAGCTACAGCCTCTTAAGGGCTGCCCGTTTGACCACTCCGGAACTCCCTCGGATTTCAACTTGTTGGAAGACGACTTCCTCTTATAAAAACTGAACATTTTTGACTTAAAAAACTTCTTGTTTTAAGAAATATTTATTAACTACTTTTTATTTTATCAATCATGAAAGAAGTGGTTGTTAAGGTTCTGAAGAAAGCTCTTAAAGAAAAAGGGATTGATATGAAGGGAATAGAAATAGAAGCACTAATTGAAATTCCCCCAAATCCTGAGCTGGGAGATTATTCTTTTCCGTGCTTTATCCTTTCTGATAAATTAAAAGATGAGCCGAGTCAGATTGCTTTGGAATTGAGGCAGATAATCGGGGACGCACCTGCAACAGATTTTGAAGATGTTCAGACTAAAGGCCCTTATCTGAATTTTTTTGTCAATAGGGGAAGTCTGGCAAGGCAGGTTGTCTGGGACTCGATTCTCAAGAAAAAAGATTATGGCCAGAGCAAGATAGGAAAAGGAAAGCGCACAATGGTTGAATTTTCCTCACCAAACACAAACAAACCCCTGCACCTCGGACACCTGAGAAACCTGGCAATCGGAGAAAGTGTTTCAAGAATTTTAGAATTTAATGGAGAGAAAGTAGTAAGAGCTAATCTGAATAATGACCGTGGAATTCACATCTCTAAGTCTATGCTCGCATATCAAAAATGGGGAAAAGAAAAAAACCCTGAAAGTGAAAAAATAAAGTCAGACCATTTTGTCGGAAAGTTTTACACATTATTTAATAAAAAGAAAACCCAAAAACTGGAGAAAGAAGCACAGCAGATGTTAAAAAAATGGGAAGAAGGAGAAAGAGGGACTCTTTTATTATGGAAAGTGATGAACACTTGGGCTCTTAAGGGTTTTGAACAAACATACAAGACACTTGGAATAAAACATGACGTGAATTTTTTAGAAAGCGATATCTGGAAAAAAGGCAGAAAAATTATCGAAGAAGGATTAAAAAAAGGAATCTTCAAAAAATCAAAAAAAGGAGATATTAAAATAGATCTGAAAAAAGAAGGACTGGATGAAAAAATTCTTTTAAGAGGCGACGGAACATCTCTCTACATTACCCAGGACATCGCCCTTGCAAAAATAAAATTCAATAAATATAAACTGGATAAATCAATCTATGTTGTGGGAAATGAGCAAGAGTATCATTTCAACGTGCTTTTTTCTATTCTCAGAAAACTTGGTTTTGAAAATAAAGAAATGATACACCTTTCTTATGGTATGGTTAATCTTCCTGAGGGCAGAATGAAAAGCCGTGAAGGAACAATAGTTGATGCAGATGATTTGATAGAAAGAATAAGATTAATGGCAGAGAATGAATTGAAAAAGCGAGAGAAACTTTCAAAAACTGAACTTAAGAAAAGAAGCCTTATTATTGCCCTTGCAGCTATAAAATATATGCTGCTTAAAGTTGATGCCAGAAGAAATATGTTGTTCAATCCAAAAAAATCTATTAATTTCGAAGGAAACACAGGCCCTTACATCTTATACAGTTATGCAAGGGCAAGCTCTATAATGAAAAAAGCCCCGAAAGAAAAAAAGTTTGATGTTTCTGATTTAGAGTCAGAAGAAATAGAACTTGTAAAAAAACTTTCACAATTTTCAGAAATTGTTTTTAGTGCATATCAAAATCTAAATCCTTCAGTAATTGCAAATTATTCTTATCAGCTTGCACAAACATTTAATGAATTTTATCATGCGTGCAGGGTTATTGGCTCTGAACAAGAGGCTTTCAGACTTGCACTTGTTCAGTCTTTCAGGCAGGTTTTAAAAAATTCCCTGAAACTTTTAGGAATCGAAACAATAGAAGAAATGTAATTAAAAAATTAATCAAAACTTATTTAAATAACATTTTGTTAAATAAAATATTACAAGGAGGTGAAAAATGGTTCAAGTAAAAAAGATGAATGAGTCTTTCTTTGCTAAGATTCTTAAAGAATTCAACGTGGCAGGAGAGCTTTTAAGAGCAAGACAGGAAGAAAAACAAGGGCTTTTGGATGACTTTGACTCAGAATCTAAAAGATTTTTCTTTGGAAAAATCTCTGAAAGAACACTTGTATCCTCTGTAAAGAAGACAAATGCAGAACTTCAAAGGCTTGATAGAGACCTTAGAACAAACATAGCAAAATCCAGAAGAGCAGCAGAAAAAGCATCAAGACTTGTTTCAGCACAAGCTCCAATAAGATACAGAGCAACTCTTTCAGGAATTGTTGGGGGAGAAGCCAAAGTAACAAAGAAAGAAAAGAAAAGAAAAGCAGTAAAGAAGAAAGTAACAAAAAAGAAAAGAAAAACAGTAAAGAAAAAAAGAGTAGTAAAGAAGAGAAAAACAACGAAGAGAAGAAAGAAAAAATAATTTTTTAAAATTTATTTGATATGTTTTTCTCTTAAATATTTGGTATTAAATAACAGGAGGTTAAAATGGCAACAAAACAAAGTGGAAAAATTTTGAATTTTGTAGCTTGGGTAACTGGTGTAATCGTTTCTCTGGCAGTAGGATTTGCCTTGATAGGAGGAACTTTGGCTGTTCCATATATCGGGGTTGTTAACGTGATTGCTGGATGGGTCGTTATTATAACCACAGTTATCAGCGCTGTAATGATAATTCTAAAAGCTTAATTTTTTATTTATTTTTATTTTTTATATTTTAGTAGTTTGTAGTTTCTTATATTAGATTTTTTAGTAGTTTGTAGTTTCTTTTCTATTTTTAAATCTTAAGACTTTTAATTTTTCAGAAAATAAAAAAGAGAATTATCTAACAGGTTTCATTTCTTTCCATGCAAGCTCAAATAGCTGTTCAAGCACTTGCGCAAAGAATTCTGTATTTATCCATACACCAATGTCATAATTAGGATGGATTTTTTCATCATCAAGAAGCATAAACATTAACTGATTTGAATCAATTATTGTAAATCTTGCTTTGAGCTTTTCAACATTTCGTATTTCTGCAACTTTCTTAAAATCTCTTGCAACTTTTATATTAGTGTTGTTAATCGGGGCAGCTATTTTTATTTTTACCCCCCTCTTTTTACATTTCTCGAGGCTTGGCATTAATACTTCAAATTTTTTATTAAGTCCGTCTGATGTAGTCATAATTGTTATTGTTTTTTCAGCATCCCTGACCATCATATCGAGATGATTGTAAAGGTTCTGTCTTCCTTTCAGACTTCCGGATAAATCAGAAGGCTCTACAAATTTTACTCCTTTAGTAAATAAAGAACTCAGCTCTTTGAGAACCTCATCGCTTTTTAATGTTTCAAGTCTTTTTGATCTTTCTTTTGCTTCCACTAAAAGATTTTTCTTTACTCTATCTACAACCTCTTCTGGTTTTAGTGCAATGAACTTGATTGGCTTTCCAAGTTTCATTATAATAAATCCTTTTTTCTCCAGACTTTCAAGAATATCATAGGTTCTCGACCTTGGAACATCAGAAATATTACTTAATTCCCCTGCAGTTGAAGTACCTCTTGAAAGAAGCGCGGTCCACACCTTAACCTCATATAAGTTAAGACCAAAAATTTTTCTCAGTCTACTTAAAAATTCTTCTTTAACTATCATTTTTGTTTATTTTTTATTATGCTGTTCTCTTTTTAAAGATTGTTATGATTAAAGAGTAAACTGTATGAATTACTTGTTGGTAACGATAATTGCAATCCAGCCCCTTTTATCTTTTATTATAAAGTTTATTTTGTTTTTAAATTTTTCCTTATCAGTTATAACAATCTTAAGCTTTTTTGAATTTGTTCTGTATTGTATAAAAGCCTTGTTTTTTTCCAGAATCTTTTTGAATTTGTTGTCAGTGATAACGAATAATTCAATCCTATCTTTTTTTTGCAAACCAAGTTTTTTTCTGTAAGCCTGCACCTTCCTCGACAATTCACGTGCATAACCTTCTGCTTCAAGTTCTGGTGTGAATTTTGTGTCGAGTTTTACAGAGATTTCTTTTGCTTTTTTTTGTTCTATTCTTTTAATGTTCAATTGTCTTAAAATAATTTCTAATAATTCTTTATCTAATTTTCCATCATAGGAAATTGTTGCTCTTTCTAAAGGCCATCTCAATCCTATTTTTGCCCTGTCTCTTTCAGCCAGCCCAAGCTCAATTATTCTCAATGCATTTTCAAATTCTTCTTCGAGCTTTTTATTAACTTTTTTCTTTTCTGCTTTTGGCCATGACGAAAGATGTACTGATTCTTCTTTTACAATTTTCTTTTTTCTCAGCTCCTGCCAGATTTTTTCTGTAATGAACGGGATTATTGGTGCAAGAATAATCAATAGATCTTTTCTTATTTTATTTAATAAATCACTTACTTCATTTTCTCTTTCCCTTATGATTTGGATATATGTTTTACTGAGCTCATCTATAATGAATTTTTCTAATTTCTTGGCAACATCTGGAAACTTGAATTTGTCATAACTCTCTCTTACACCCTCTAACAAAGAATTAAATTTTGATAAAATCCATTTGTCTTCAATTTTTAATTTTGTTTTCTTTTTTTCTAATTGATTTATAAAATTATTTAAATTAACCAAAATCCTAAAAATTGTATTTATATCTTTAAATTCTCCTTCATCAAAAGCAAAATCTTCTCCTTTAGATATTTTTGAAAAGAAAAATCTCATCTTATCTCTCCCATATTTTTCAATGATTTTTGGAGGGGAAGCTATATTTTCTAAAGACTTTGACATTTTTATTTTTCCAATATCAAGAACCATACCATGAACCAAGATATTTTCAAACGGTTTTTTTCCAAATCTTATTTCTGAAAGAATCAATTGAGAATTCCACCACCCTCTAAATTGATCTTTTCCTTCAACATTCAAATCAGCTGGCCAGAATTTTTTAAATAACTTATCATTTTTTGGATATCCAAGAGCAGCCCAGCTTGAAACTCCTGAATCAAACCAAACATCTAAAACTTCAGAAACTCTTTTCATCTTTCCGCCACATTTACATTCCCAGGTTATTCTGTCTATTTCTGGTTTGTGAACTTCAGAAATTTTCTTTTTTGCTTTTTTCTCTAATTCATTTATTGAACCAATTACTTCTTTTTTTTCACACTTATCGCATCTCCAGATAGGAAGTGGTGTTCCCCAATATCTGTTTCTCGAAATAGGCCAGTCAGAAATTCCTTCAAGCCAAGCCTTCATTCTTAGTTTCATATATTTCGGGATCCAATTGACAGACTCGTTTGATTTGATAATATTTTTCTGAATCTTGCTTATTGTAAAAAACCATTGTGGAACAGAAATCATTATGAGCGGAGATTTACAACGCCAACAAATTGGATATTCGTGTTTATAAGGTGTTTTATATATGAGAGCATGCTCTTTTTCAAGATCTTTTATTATCTCTTCATCAACAACTCCTGCTTTTTTTCCTGCATATTTTCCACCTTCTTCATTAAAAAGCCCATTTATCTCAACAATACTTATAACAGGTAATTTAGATTTTTGACCAGCTTCAAAATCTTCTTTCCCACACCCCGGAGCTGTATGAACCAAACCAGTTCCCTCTTCTAGATTAACATATCTCTCGTTAAGAATAACACGATAAGCATTTTTCATTTTTTTCAGATTGAGGTGTTTTGCAAGAGGATTTTCATATTTTAAATTTTCTAACTCTTTTCCTTTAAATTCTCTTTTAATTTTATATTCAATTCCGAAGGCATTCATAACTTCCTTAACTCTCTCTTTTGCCATTACCCATATCTCTCTTCCCACTTCTACCTCGACGTAATCAAATTTAGGATGAACCATTATCCCTGTATTACTTGGCAATGTCCAAGGGGTTGTTGTCCAGATAATCAGGTATTTGTTCTTACTATTTTTTACTCTAAATTTCACATATACAGAAATGTCTGTTTGCTGTGTATATTCTATTTCGTTATAAGCTACAGCAGTCTCGCAGTGTGTACACACATGGATTGGATATTTTCCCAAATAGAGAAGATTTTTTTGGTCTGCTTTTTTGAAAGTATCCCAAATAGTTTCTATGTATTCATTTTTAAGAGTTAGATAAGGATTTTTAAAGTCCATCCATACACCAAGATTAATGAACTCATCATTCATTATATCTATGAATTCTGTGGCAAATTTTTTACACTCTCCGATAAATTTTTTAATGCCGTATTTTTCAATATCTTCTTTTTTTCTGAATCCTAGTTTCTTTTCAACTTTATTTTCAATAGGTAATCCGTGAGTATCATATCCAGGGCGGTCAAATACATCATGCCCTGTCGACCTCTTATAACGTATGGCAATGTCTTTCAAAATTTTATTAAGTGCAGTTCCTATATGAATGTGCCCTGTAGCATAAGGAGGCCCATCCATAAAATAAAACCTTTCCCCTCTAGAATTCTTCTTTCTGAGTTTTTCAAATATTTTTTTCTGCTTCCAGAATTTCAAAACTTCTTCTTCACTTTTTTTAAAATCATACATATTATCTACTTGGAGTTTAACATTTTTAAATATTGTTTAGCAATATATAAATATTTAAAAACTCTCGGATAAAAGTTTTAGCATGAATATGAGCATTGAACAAAAAATCTCTTCGCTTCCTCCTGAAAAACAGAAGGAATATAGAGAAGAATTAATGGACGTTCTTTATGATGAGTCGTGGCTTGAAAATTATGGAATAGATTATATAGATCCCGATATACAAAAAGTCAAGGAAATTCTTTTTAAAGAGAGATATGAATAATACACGTTTCATCTCAAAAGTTAGTTATAGCCCCTCAACACCTCTTCCTCAATAAAATGTAATTTTCCTGGCACAATAAAGCAAAAAGGCTTTTTAACTTTTTTAGTTTCAAGTTCATTCGGTGTTCCATAATAAATTCTGCTATCATTGGTTCCTAATACAGAACAAACCACCAACTTATCAACACCAATATTTCTCAATCTTTCAAGGGCATTTTCAAATTCCATTCCAATATCGATTAAGATTAAACTATGTGCTCCAATGCTTAAATTTTCTTTTATAACTTCTATAAAACTCTCTGCTTCAAAACCAGGAATTGAAGTGGTTTTTCCAAACTTGTAGAGTTGTAGACCTGTCTCAGCAACAGCGTCGAGGATTGAGGCATTGTGAAGAATTCTGACTTGAATATTTTGCTTTTCTGCTTCCTGAATTAGCGAGACGTGAGTGGTTGCTGTCAGAGGTGAACCATAAACGAGAAGAGCTATATCGGCATCTTTTACTTCTTCAAGAATTTTTAAAGATTCCACAAAATCTCTATCAGCAAAAATAACTTCTTTTCCAAGGAGCTTTTCCAGTTCTTCTTTTAAATACGGAAAGTCTGTGGTATAAAATTCCAGATAGATCTTTTCACATTTATTTACAGCTTCTAAGCCTTGCTGCGAAATTCCTTTAATGTCTAATCCAAGCCCAATTAAATAAAGCATAAAATCAAGAGAAAAAACTGGTTTTTAACGTTTACCTTTTTTAATCTTCAGGCTTTGGCTTGTCACAATAGCGATAAAAAACATACTGAACATCAAAATATCATTTCTAATAATTAATCCGATAACCCCTCCTATTAAACTGAGCATTATGATGATTCTAAACCAAGCCTGTCCTGATTTGAGTTCTTCTTTTGTGACTTTTGCAAGGAGATTTCCGACAAACACACTAAAAAACAAAACAATTATTCCTATCAAAATTTTTATGAGGTCTTGCATAATAATATTTAAGAAATCTAGTTTTTATATTTATCATGTTTTTCTACTATCCCAATAAACTTTAAATACAACTTTTTTATTCCCATTACAAATGGACCAAGAATTTGAAACACATTATCACGGAACAACAATAGATAGGTTAAATTCTATTAAACATGATGGAACACTTCCTATCTATAGACCAAAAACAGGATTAACAGGTGCATGGACAACCACAATTCTTGAAAATTCAATTAAACACTCTAGGAAAAGAGGTAGTCAGAGAGGAGGAATAGAACCTATTATTTTAGAATTTCATTTGCCGTACGAGTGGATTAAAGAAAATAATGACAAAAAAACAGTTAGCTCAGAAGGGTATGATGAAAATGTTTATTGTTTTAAAAAAACAATACCAAAAGAATATCTCGTAGGAATAATTTATCCTAACAGATAATATTTCCAGTAACTCAGAACACAACAAAATTTAAAATCTTCTTTATATTTAGAAAATTATGCCATATGAAAAATTCCTCATTGTTGCAAGCAAACTAGACAAAGCTGGAATAAACATCACTACACAACTTTCCCAATTTGGAGATTTTAAGTTTTATCTTGTTGATAAGGAAATTATTTATGAAGAAAATCTTGATTCTGAGAAGATAAACTCTTATGATTTTATCATTTTTGCTTCAAAGCACAAGTCAGAAAGTCGCGAGAAAACTCTTTGCGTGCATGTTCCTGGAAACTGGCGCTCTGCAGACCTCGGTGGCAAAACAGGACAGGTATGTAAAAGTTCTGCCTTGTTTTTTAAACAGCTATTTGAGAGGCTTAATGAAAATGTAGAGCATTACAAACTCAGAGATTATAAAGTAACGATAGAGGTAACCCACCACGGTCCATTAATTGAAAAGCCGTGTGTTTTTATAGAAATAGGCTCTACAGAAAATGAGTGGATAGACAGAAGAGCAGCGTTTATAATTGCAAAAACAATCTCAGAAACAATTAAAGGATTTAAGGAAAATCCTTATAATGAGATAGCAGTTGCAATTGGAGGCCCTCACTACTGCCCAAATTTTAACAAAATCCAGCTTAAATCCAACGTCGCTATTTCACACATAATTCCAAACTATTCTTTTCCGTTAACAGAAGAGATGATTAAAGAAGCTCTGGAAAAAACAGAGGAAGACATTGATTTTTTTCTTCTTGACTGGAAAGGACTTGGAAATGCAGAAAAAAGAAACGAGGTTATGGAAATTTTGGATAAATTTTACACACCTAAAAAAAGAACGAGCGAGATCAGCAAATAACCTTGTCCAAACCTTTATTAATATAATTTTATTTTAATTTTAATGGATAAAAAACTAAAAGAAAAAATATCTGCTTTAGACCCCAAGTTCAAGGAAAAGATAGAAGAATTGTTCGGCACTATGAAAGAATCTATCTCTATACTTTACGAAGCAGCTATTCGTGATGAGAAAACAGGAATGTACAACAGCAAATTCTTCGAGACTATTTTAGATATGGAAGTTGAGAAAGTTAAAAGAGGGCAGGAAAAACTATCACTATTCATAATTGATATAGATTTCTTCAAAAAAATAAATGATAAATACGGTCATCTCAAGGCAGACGAGTTATTGATAAGATTGGCAAAAGTTTTAATTAAACAATTCAGAAAATCAGATATTATTTCCCGGTTTGGAGGAGAAGAGTTTTTCATCCTTCTTCCAGAGACAGATTTAAAAAAAGCAAAGAAAATAAGTTCCCGTTTAAGAACTGCAATAAAATCAGACAAGATGTTAAAAAAACACGACGTTACTATTAGCGGAGGATTGGCAGAATTCAGAAAAAGAGATACAAAAAAGACATTCAAACAAAGGGCAGACAAAGCTCTTTACAAGGCAAAAAACAAAGGAAGAGATAGGTTTATTTCTATTGAATAATTCTAAACCCTGTATTAAGTTAGTTTTTTAAATTTACATTCTATATTCTTTTATGGGAATTTTGGTGAAAAAAGAAATAAGAGGGTATCGCTTTACTAGAATCGCTAAACTTTCTATTATTGGATTGATTGTATCTTTATCTGCAGCTTATTTAGGTACTATTTGGGCAGTGTATCTGGATAGTTTTCTTAATAATATTATTTTTGTCGGGTTTTTATCTTCAGCTCTTACAGTAATTTCTTTTTTATCTTATTTTTTCTTTATACCTCTTATTGAAAAATCAGATAAGGGAAAGATTTTTTCTTATACTTTGCTCCTATTCATAATTTCATATATCCTTTTTGCCATCAACCGGAATTTTTATTTATTCCTGGCTTTGGCAGTTTTTATTACTATTCTTTATACTTTAAGAATTACCAGTTTTGGAATAATTGTGAGGGACAATTCTGAAGATAAAAAGGTTTCACGTAATGAAGGGATTATCTATACTTTTATGAATATCGCATGGGTTGTTGGGCCCTTGGTTGCTGGTTTTGTTGCTTCAAGTTTTGGGATAAACTGGGTTTTTATTTTGTGCGCATTATTTGTCTTTTTCGGACTGGTTATTTTTAGGGTTTCTGTGATAAAAGATTCAAAGGGTAAAAAGAAAGCAGATAAAAACATGTTCAAAAACTTTATTGAATTTTTCAAAGATAAAAAAAGAGCTTTAGCTTATACATTAGGTGGAGGTGTTAACTTGTGGTGGGCTCTTATCTACTTGTTTATTCCGTTAATGATTATCCGTTCGGGTTTAGGGGCGTTATGGATTGGTTATTTTTTATTTGGAATAGCAGTTCCATTAATTTTATTTGAATATGTTTTTTCTAAATGGGCAGGCAAACATGGTTTTAAGAGAATATTTAAGGTTGGATATCTTCTTATTTCAATTCTTGCTCTTGTTTGCTTTTTTGTTTCAAACATATATCTTATTCTTTCTTTGTTAGTTTTAGCAAGCATAGGAATGGCGATGTTAGAACCAACAACAGAAGCATATTTTTTTGATATTTTAAAAGAAAAAGAAAAATATAGGTTTTATGGGCCTTATAATACTGCTATTGATGCTGGAAATTTTATAGGAAAGATTTTTGCTTCATGTCTGTTGATTTTCCTTCCGTTCAATTTCTTATTCTTATTATTTGGGGGTTTCATGTTCCTTTTTTTCTTGCTCTCTTTTAAAATTAAGAATGTTATTGAAATTAGAAGGAAGTAATTCTTATGCCATTTCTACTAAAATATTAAAAACGCCCACGCCGGGCACTTAGAATAAGTTATACGCCCGTTTGTTTATCTTGAGATTATTAAGGGATTTAGCTTTTTAAAAGTTGTCGAGATGAAGTGTATGGGTTTTACCCATTAAAGAGTTGGGGGTGGGGAGGAGAGAAGGATTAAAAAAGAAACTATAATAATCTTAGAAATATTTAAATCTTATCAGCGTAGTTGCTTGTAATCCCATCCACACCAAGCTTCTTCATTTCTTTCATCATCTTTAGATCATCGACTGTCCAGACATGAACTTCTAAACCGTTTTTATGGGATTCTTCAACAAGTTTTTTGGTTATGATAGAATAATGTGGGCTTATAATTTCAGCTTTTATGTCCTTCACCTCTTTTATCATCTCTTCTACAGGTCGCTTTTCTTTAAATCCTCCTAATTCAATTTTAATTTTTGGAGATAACTTCTTAACTTTTTTCAAAATAGAAACTGTCGCACTTGTGATAATAGTTGAATTTTCCATATGATTTTTCCTAATCGCTTCAAGAACTTTTTCAACAATTCCGTGGTCTTTGATATGTATTTTGCAGATACACTTATTTTTCAAAATATCAAAAGTCTCTTGTAGAGTCGGGATTGGTTCTCCATTGGGTTCGTGGCATTTTCTTAGTTCTTTTAACGAGCATTTATTTATAGAACCAAGACAATCAGTGGTTCTTTCTACCTTGTAGTCGTGCATGATAACAAGCTTACCATCTTTTGTGTGATGAACATCAAACTCAACAGCATCTAGTTTTAATTCTACTGCTTTTCTAAATGCTTCAAGGGTATTTTCTGGAGCATAATCAGAAGCCCCCCGATGAGCAATTCTCAACACCATAATATTTTATAATCTATAAGCATATATAAAATTAACTTCCTGTTTGGGAGTTTAATAGAAAGTTGTACTCCTTGTTTATGTAAGAGCGTTCTCAACTTCACTTTACGCCCACGGCAGGAATCGAACCTGCGAGCCCCGAAGGGCCTGGATTAGCAATCCAGTGCAATACCATTATGCGACGTGGGCTTATTCATTTATAGATAATCTGTTGCTTAAAAGGTTTTTTATAAAGAAAATAGCGGGAGTAGGATTTGAACCTACGACCTCCGGGTTATGGGCCCGACGAGCACTCCAGACTGCTTTAGACAACATTAAACCATACTTAAGTTTATGATGTTTCCATCCCGCTATCTGGATAGCTTTCCCGCTTTAATTGAGAGATGTGCCTTATTTTTAAAATTAACTGATATATACATTCTATAAGAAAATAATTTATCTTTCTCATTTAAAACTCTTTTATTTATGCTTGAAGAAATATTAATCTCTGATAAGATATTGGCACATTTACCTAATGTTTTCTTATCTGTACTTACAATCATAATATATGATTTTTTCCTATTAACATGCCCTTCTGAATCAATCATCCCAGATACATAACCCAATTTGAAATCTTTAGTTTCTTTAGATAAATCCATATTTTTGTCGATAATATTAAATAAATTTTTAGAATAAACCCGGATTCTTTTACAATTATATCTTTTATCCTGATATAAATTGGCCTTCAATCCAATTTTATATAATAATCTAACAACAAATTCGATAATTTTTTTGTCTTTTTCTGAATTCAAATAAAACTCCACTTGATAATGTCTGCTTTTTTTATCATAAACTTTATAACCATCCCCCTCAAATAATCCAAAGAGATATCCTTTTTCTTTATAAGTCAAATTCTCTATTTTTATTTCTCTACCCCGCATAAATATTGTAATATAAGAGAACTTATAAAACTTTCTCTTATAAGAATTTACGAAACCCTTAAAAAGAAAAAAATATTTTCCCTGTAATGGAAATCCTTCTTTTAGGCATTGACGATTCAGGTCGTGGTCCTGTCATCGGCCCGATGATTCTTGCCGGCTGTCTTATTGATAAAAAAACAGAAGAAGAATTTAAAAGGCTAAGAGTAAGAGACAGTAAACAGATAACTCCTAGAAGAAGAGAATTTCTTGCAGAAGAGATAAGAAAAAAAGTAAAAGCTTTTGACGTAGTGGTTATATCTCCAAAAGAAATTGATAAATTTAAAGATAAGGGAATAAAACTCAATGAGGTTGAAGCCATCATGGCAGCAAAAATAATCAATAAACTCAATAAAGGAAAGGGAAAAATAAAAGTAGTTCTCGATTGCCCATCAACTACGATAAAAAAGTGGGATGATTTTCTTAAAACCCATATAAAAAATCTTTCAAATTTGGAAATATTCTGTGAGCACAAAGCAGATAAAAATCATGTTTCTGTTTCAGCTGCCTCAATTCTTGCAAAAAGTGAAAGAGAAAAACAGATGGATAAACTAAAAAAGAAATATGGAAAAAAGATTGGCTCGGGCTATACGTCTGATCCAAAAACCCGGAAATTCGTCACGAAAAATGCTAAAAATTATAAAGGGCTTTTCAGAAAATCATGGTCAACCTGGAAAAAAGCTGCATCAAAATCAGGACAGAAAAAACTGGAATTTTAATTAAGGATTTCTATCATTTTTCTTAAAATATAGAATATAAATATTTATAAAACCTAAATTTCTGGAAAAAACATGGAAACTACAAAAAAATCAGAAATTGTATATAATGCTCCCACTATAAGATCATGGAAAGATGAAGGGCATTTTATTATTCCTAAAGTATTTTACAAAGGGAAAACAGGAACTTATAGGCTTTTTGAGAAAATGACTCCTGAAATGAATCAGGAGCAGCTTGCAGCACTTTATGAAAAAGAAAAACAAAAAGGAAATCCTTATCCAACAGATGCTCCTTTAATTTGGGCTATCTGCACAAGCGCTTATATTCTTAAAAATGAAAATCCTGAAACATCTAAAAAATTAAAAAATCTTTTAGAAAATAATTTCAAAAGATACCCAAATACACTAACTAAGATAATTTATAATCCTTCAGGAAAAGATAAAATTATTCACAATTATAAAACTTCAGACCAATATTCTCTAGATGGAAAAGTTGTTGGTCCAGACAACTGGATTAATAAAATATCTGATAAAAATATCTTAGAAAAACTTTTAGGAACGAGCAATATTGAACAAATAAATGAAGTTTCTCAATGGATTAATCGAACAAATAGTTATCTTTGGAGATTAAAGTCAAATTCAAAAACAAAAGATGAAAGAGTTGCCAGGTTCTATGCCTATGACGACGGGCTTGACCTCCTCTGCGACGGGTACCATCTTGACGAGTATCCTGCTTTTCGGGTATTGAAGGTTGATTAAGCTGGTTTTTTGCTCGCTTTTGTTAGGTTTCACAACGAAAAAAATTTAAATATATTTTTCTTATAATTTTTGCCCTAAAAGTTTCTTCAAGCACTTCTCAGCATGAGCAACTGAAAAGGAATTCGTCCAAGCGTGATTGAATTAGAGCAAGAAGAGGCTGGATGGACTACATGCCAGTTCACTAGTACATTATTCAGGTTTATTTTAAGTCATGAAATACAGCCTTGACAATCAGTAATCTTTGATGAAAATTGAAAAAGTGGTGCTTCCTTTGGAGAAATCCATTGACTAGGAGACTCCTTTTTAGGAGAGGTTAATTGGCTATATTAAAGTTGCCAGGTTCTATGCCTATGACGACAGGCTTTACCTCGTCTGCGGCGGGGGTCCTCTTAGTGAGTATCCTGCTTTTCGGGTATTGAAGGTTGATTAAGCTGGTATTTTATATTTTTATATTAATCTTTAAAAACAATCTTTATTTATTCTTACCATGGCTTATATCAAAATTAAAGGGAGGTTGACGGTGAGCAATTTCACGAGACTAAATTGCAAAATTCATAACGAGAGAAGTTGCGAATTAAAGGAACCGTAGGTGCCTTACCATGTCTTATATCAAAAAACTGGTGATGCACGGCTTTAAGAGTTTTCCAAGGAAAATAGAAATTCCTTTTACAAAAGGAATAAACATAATTCTTGGACCCAATGGCTCTGGAAAATCAAATATTTCTGATGCCTTGTGTTTTGTTCTGGGAAGATTAAGCATTAAATCAATAAGGGCTGCAAAGGCAAGCAATTTAATCTTTCTGGGAACAAAGTCAGTGCCACCAAAAAAAGAAGCT
>Ga0114919_10001654_pt1 | contig 17839 bp, 13 predicted proteins | sample BlataG_FD_88682 | JGI IMG/M metagenome (GOLD analysis project Ga0114919, IMG submission 88682) | Deep subsurface microbial communities from Black Sea to uncover new lineages of life (NeLLi) - Black_00105 metaG | ecosystem: Environmental > Aquatic > Marine > Oceanic > Sediment | place: Atlantic... | reverse complement strand
TGATCCGTGTTTGCTTTGTCTTGGTGGGCTCGCAGGCTGAAGCTCGGCGAGCCCGCGGAAACCACTGATCTGCTGGCAACGTGCAGTGAGGGGCCAAAGCGGCTTAAGACTCAACCGAATCAACGCAAGCTATTGCCACGTTATTTCCTGGCCCCGGAGAACCCGTCCCGGGAGGGATCTCCCACACCGCTGAGACCGGTCAGTCCGGCGGCGACCAGTCGCCTGATGACCCATTCAAGCGGCTGAAATCAACCAAAAAGAGTCGATTTCGCGAAAAAACTCGCCTCTGCTCGCTCACATAATTCTCGCAATTAGCTCACAATCGCTTCATGAGGCGGCCATAGGTTACTGCCGTTGGCTGGAAATGTCTCCAGCAGACACAACCCTTCCCTGACTCGGAAAAAGGAAACCTTCCATGTCTCGTCGCTTTAGTCCTGCGGCCAAGAGCGGCTTCACGCTGGTGGAGCTTCTGGTGGTCATTGCAATTATTGGTTTGCTGGTCGCTCTTTTGCTTCCGGCGTTGTCGGCAGCGCGGCAATCGGCAATCGCCGCCGGTGCCAACACCGCTCTGAATGGCTTTGGCCGGGCGGCTCTGATCACGTCTGATCAGGATGTTGCTTCGCGTGGTCGTCTCTGCACGGGCGCCTTTGACCATCTTCGTGATGGTGATGTTCGCCTCTATGGCTTCGTTGCCGACACCATCAAGACCAAAGTGCTCAACCCGGGCAAGGCCCTTGATGCCTCCAATCCCATGACCGTCAACGAAAAAGTGGCCGACTACGCTGGTGGAACGAACCTAACCGGGAAGGCCAACCCGACCCGATGGAAGGGGCAGACCGGCAACGTTTTTTATGGTGGCTCCAACGGTCCTGCTGATGTGACAACGGCTGCCCACAAGCGGAAGATTTGGGACGACGGTCACAACACAAACTTTGCTGCCTCATGGGCATTTGTCCGCGGGGACGTGAAGCCGGTTGGCAATCCTGACTACGGGATGGACTACGCCAGTGCTGACGGATCAAAGTGCCCCCTCGATGGCGATGGCCCGCTCAGTGAAAAGAAACTGATGAACTGCACAGTGAACCGCGACATCATCCCGTTGCTCGCAAATTCACGGAATGGTGACGGTTCGGATGCTCTTGTTACGACTACTGTAGCCACAGCTATCAATGGCTTCACCGGTGCTGATGGGTCCACCGACGAACCGATGACGGTAACCGAGGGTGACTACTGCGTTGAGGCGTTCTGTGACGGCATGAATGCCACTCCTGACGCCACGGTCATTGCCAATGCCGGCCTTGCGGCAGCCGAGCAAGTTCACGAGTTCAATGATTTCGTGCCGATCGTCGGTGCTCGCCAGGACGGTGACGGTAACTTTGTCGGTGGTGCTGCTCAGGTGCTGTTCGCTGACGGTCACGTCGAGAAGATCCAAGATGCTGGTGGCTCAGGCGACCAGGCCGACGGGTACATTGGTGCCTATAAAGTGACTGGCGGCACAGGTTTCGCGGTCAATTCCAGTGCTTACGAGAAGGAACTCCGCAACAAGATGTGGATTCGACAGCTTGGCAACGGCGTCAATCAAGGTGCCGGTGGTGGTGTTCTTGAATAGGCCACAATCGACCATTCCTTGTGGGAACGTTTGGGTAAATTGAGCCGTGGTCGTCCCCGTTGGGACGACCACGGTTTTTTTGTCTGGAAAGATTGATGGGTTGCCCTTTCCGAAAACGAATCCGAAGGTAGAGTCAAAAGTACTTTACGAAACCCAAGGGTGTTGATTGTGACATCGTTGACAGCAGCCGAGCCACGGTTCGCGGAAAAGACTAACTTTATCGAAGACACGGCCGACCAGCCGGCGGCTGATACTTCACGACAAGCCGCAGAACCGCGACTGAGCTCGGGGCTACGGCTCCAAATCCTTACGACGCTCATCGGGGGCACGTTACTTCTGTGTTCACTAGTGGCAGGTTTGTTGTGGTCGCAGCCTTTCTTCGCGGCGTTGCCGGCAGCCGTGGCGGTCGTCATGCTCGCAGCGCCGCTTGTCACCGCAGCAGTGAAAGATCTGTTGGCAGGAAAAGCCGGCATGAATGCTCTTGTCGCACTTGCTGTGATTGGGGCCGCATCAAGCGGTAAATACCAAGAGGCGGCAGCCGTTGCTTTTTTCATGATTGTGTCATCGCTGATAGAGCGGCGGACAGCGGCAGGCGCCGAAGCGAGCATCGAATCACTCATTCGGCTTGCGCCCACCAAGGCCAGCCGGCTTCGGGACGGGCAGGAAGAACGCGTGGAGGCCACGGAGCTACGCCCGGGCGACGTTGTCCGTGTCCGGCCTGGTGACACGATTCCTGCCGACGGGCTTGTCGTGCGGGGTGCCAGCACGGTCAATCAGGCGAGCGTGACCGGTGAATCGGTGCCGGCGGAGAAGGCCGACGGCGACGAGGTATTCGGCAGCACCATCAACCTGACCGGGCTGATTGATGTCGAGGTCACCAAGGCGGGGGCCGACACGCTGCTCGGAAGGGTGAAAGACCTCATCCTTCAGGCGGAGCAGACGAAAACGCCGATCATGCGGCTGGTTGACCAGTACGCCGCCTGGTACACCCCCACCATCCTCATGCTGGTGGGGGTCGTGCTGTTCTTCGCACTGAAAAATAATCCGGAGACCGCCTTCAACCGAGCGATTGCCATGCTGGTCATCGCCTGCCCAAGCGCGTTGATCCTGGCGACGCCAACCGCCATGGTCGCTGGGCTTTCAGCAGCAGCCCGGCTTGGTGTGTTGATCAAGAGCGTTGCGACGCTTGAGGCAGCGAGGAATCTGACCGCAATCGTCTTTGACAAAACTGGGACGGTGACCAGCGGTGTGCTTGCTGTGACGCGGCTGGCACCGGCGGACGGTGTTGAGCCAAGCGATCTGCTGCGAATGACCGCTGCTGCCGAGCAGAACAGCCGGCACCCGGTCGCCCGCGCCGTGGCCGAAATGGCCAAGCGGGCCCGGCTGCATTTGCCAACCCCTGATAGGTTTGAAGAGGTTGCCGGCCGTGGTGTCATTGCCAGCTTCGCGGATGGCCAGACTGTCTTCGTCGGGCGGGCGTCATGGCTCGCCGACAGTGTGCCGATGCCGAATCAGATTGACTTGGTCACCCTCGAAGAAATTCAGTCATCTTCGGAAGCGGATGGCCTGTCTGTCCTGCATGTGGTTCGCAACGGTTGCAGTATTGGCTGGATCGGACTGGAGGACAATGCCCGCCCCGAAGCGGCCGGCGCGGTCGATCGCTTGAAGGACATGGGCATCGCCCGGCTGGTTCTGCTCACGGGCGACCGGCAGAGCGTGGCCCAGCGAGTGGCTGGTCAGATGCACTTTGACGACTTTAAGGCTGAGGTGCTGCCCCATGAGAAGCTGGAGATGGTCGATGCACTCAAAGCTGCTGGTCACCGGGTCGCCGTCATTGGTGACGGTGTAAACGACGCTCCAGCACTGGCGGCCGGAGACGTCTCAATTGCCATGGGGGCAGCCGGAAGTGATGTTGCCATCCATTCAGCTAGTATCGCCCTGCTCAACAGCAACCTCAACCGAATACCGTTTCTCGTCGATCTGTCCCGCAAGACAATCGCTGTGATTCGCCAGAACATGGTGATCGGCGGGTTGTTCATTGTTGGGTTCATCACCCTTGCCGGAGCAGGCTACGTTTCGCCGGTAATCGCAGCGATGCTGCATGTGGTCAGTGGGCTAGCCGTGGTCTTCAACTCTGCTCGCTTGGTGCGGTGTGGCGAGGAGGTTGAGCGGGACGAAGCTGTGGGGAGGGTTGCGTAATGTTTACCGTGGCGAGCTACTGAAGTTCCCTAACCGACGTCACGGGTCTGGAAAAGGAGCACGGCGAGGCTCAATGTGCCAACGATCAGACTGGTCGCATAGCAACTCACCGTTCCGAGGTAACCAAGGGAGATGGGGTGACCCTGCGTCAGGGCATCAGCCGGCCAAAAGAACTGGATATTTGGAATCACCGTCGCCATTCCGAGCAGCCAGGTCTGGCCCGCGAGGGTCACTGAAGCAAAATATTCACCAACCAGCCCCACCAGAAAAACCCCGATGCAGACGAGTAGTGTGGGTATCTGGCCCAACCGTGTTGATGCGGCGATCGCTGCACTGGTGAGTACGACAATCGCTTCAAAAATCAGCAGGAGGCCAATCAACAACTGCGGATCGAAATCGGTCCAAGGACTCTAGAGCCGCCAAAAACGACTAATGCATGACACCACCGCCAGGGCACCGGTTGCGAGGATCGCGCCGCTGACCGCAAATGTCGCGGAAAATGACCACTGATAGAGATAGTTGGCCAATCCGGCGATGAGAAAGGTGAGCACGATTGCAAGCAGGGAAAAGCTGACCACAACGGGATCAAAAATATCTTCTTCGCGAACACTGGCCTGAACGCGATGCCGCACAGTGAGCAAAAAAACAGCAGCCAGTAGCCAATAGGCGATTGCCACCGCTCCCGCCACACCGAGAAACTTTCCGATCACGACAAGCGGTCGGGCAACTGGCTTACTGATTACTGTGAGCACGGTTTTCCGCTCAATTTCCTTGGAAAGTACGCTGGTGGCTGTGAAGGCTGCCACCAGGATCCCCGAGAGGAAGAGCGTGCTGAGTCCAAGATCTATCAGCAGTTTGTTGTCATCCTCAAGCGTGTAGCCCGCTACGTTCACGTTGAGAAGCAGCGCAAGAATGCCGCTACAGATCAGCACCGTGTGGACGGGCTGGCGTATCGACTCAATAAAGGCGTTCCGGGCGAGTGTGAGGAGTGGCATGCAAGACGAGCTGCCGGCAGCATCACCGAAGGACAAAACCAATCATGAACCTGAGTTAGTTGTACCCCAGCTTTTGTTAGAGTTTTGTTTGGGGGGGTGAGTTGGTGAAAATTTGTTGAGCGGACTGCCTCACGGCATGGTGCTCACGGTGACTGAGGGTATCTTAGAGAGAACAGTTGCTCCTGGCAGTCCACCTGCTCGTCAAAAGGAGTGAAAAGTACAGACGCTCAACGACCGCGCAGATTTCGAATGCCTGCTTCCCCAGCCCAACTACTTGCACCAACTGATGCACTTCTTTACCGGCGGGCCTTGACCGCGGCAGTGTCTGGTTTTGTCGTGCAAATCGTGCTCCTTGCTGCGACCGGTCTGACTGCACTTTGGGCAAACGCGAATGCGTTTTATGCCGCTGCCTGGCACATGCTCGGTGGTCTTCCTATTTGGATCATCCTTGTTCTCATCTATCAGCAACATGAGACCGAAAGAAAGCAACGGCTGGCGGCCGAGAAACTGAACGAAAATTCAAAGACGGCGGCCATTTTTGGCAACCTCAGTGATGATCTCGATGCCGCTCGTGGAAGGCTGGAACGGCTCTACCGATATGGTCTCCCACTCGTGAGTGGCCTTGTGGCTTTGTACCTGCTGGTTGCCGGTGCCAGCCTGCTCTATGTGCTCGCACAGCAGTCCTCTCTTGAGGAAACAGCCGTGCTTTCGGCCTCCTGTGACCCGGTTGGTCTCATGTTCGTGATCGCTGCGATTACCTTCGTGGCATTTATCAGTGCCCGTTGGGTCAGTGGCTATGCAGTGCATCGTGACTGGCAACTGCTTCGTGGCGGTGCAAGCTTTTTGATGAGCTGTTTTGTCATATCGCTGCTGTTATTCGGTGGTGCTGCGGCAGTGGCAATTGCCGGTGATGAAAAGATTCTTGAAACAGTCGCGCCGGCCATACCAGCCTCAATGATGCTGGTTGGGCTTGAGATCTTGCTCACCTCTTTGCTTGAGTCATACCGGCCGCAAAGACCCGGAGAGATGCCGCGGCCTGCTTTCGACAGCCGAGTACTTGGTCTTCTGACGGCCCCTGAGTCACTTGGCCGAGTTCTCGCTGAGACAATCAGCTATCAGTTCGGCGTTGAGGTATCAAGAAGCTGGCTCTATCAGCTTCTTGGGCGGGCTGTCACACCACTAAGCATATTTGCTATAATCGTCCTGCTTGGACTGAGTTGTCTCACAATCATTGCGCCGGATGAGCAGGGAATCCTCCTACGATTCGGAACCATTGAAGCGAGACCGCTTGCTCCGGGAATTCACTTCAAACAGCCATGGCCCTTTGAAACGGTTGAACTCCACCCAGTTGGTCGTATTCAGGAGGTGCTGATCTCAAGTGATCTGACGGGCGTCACACGGAACTCTCAGGCAATCCTCTGGACGACAGATAGCGACAAAGATTCGCTACTTGGACAGGAAGACTTTTTAGCAGCCCCGAGTAATTCCACAGCAGATCTTGGCGCTGCGGGTGTCTCGCTTGTTTCAGCAGACGTGACAGTGCAGTACGCCGTGGGGGACCTCCAGCGGTTTGTTCAAGGCTCAACGAATCAGCGACAGCTGCTGAAGCTCGTGGCCCAGCGTGAAATTTCTGAGTACTTCGCATCGCATGACATAGATGACCTTCTTGGTCCATGTCGCGTCTCGGCGGGGGAGGACCTTGCCGCCGCCATTCAGGAAAGGCTTGAGGAGATGTCGCTCGGTATCAGGATCGTCGCGGTTGCGGTCACGGCACTCCACCCTCCGATCGGTATTGTCTCCAGAGCGTTTCACTATCAGATCGGTGCGGTCCAGCAAAAAGAAACGAGTATTTGGGTTGCCCGGCGAGACGCTGTTGAAAAATTGGCAAGGGTCGCGGGTTCGGTTGAGGCGAGCCTCGAAATAGATGCTGCGATCCGACAACTTGACGCCGCGCGAATAGCGGGAGAAGTCGAGGAGTGCGAAAAAGTCGAGCAACTAATAGACAATTTACTGGGATCCGCCCGCGGTGAGGCTGCAGAAATTATCCACCAAGCGCAGGCGTATCGATGGCAGCGGGCGGTTGGTGAAGCTGCCAGCAGCGATCGGTTCACCGGTGAACTTCTTGCCTATCGGGCTGCTCCAGTTTATTACCGCACACGTCGGTTTCTTGAGGTTCTCGCCAGCGGACTCACCGGGAGGCGGAAATTCGTCATTGCCGGCGATCCAGGGGAAAATCCCGTTTTCCAGATGGACTTCAGTGATCCGACGTCCGCCATTGACACATTGTTAGGTGACTAGCAATCGCTGCCATGTGTTCCCTAGCGGGCTTTCACCTCCGAGAATCGTCATCCATGAAAAACTCACTTACCGTCCTCATTGGCGTTCTGCTTGTGGGGCTCTTGTTGTCTCATATGTTCTGCTATCAAGTGCGATATGACCAAGTCGCTGTCCAGACCACATTTGACCGGGCCGATGACGCCAGCATTCGCGACACCTCCGGACTTAAGTGGCGATGGCCCTGGCCAATCAACAAAGTTGCTATCTATTCAAAGCGGCTCCAGGTCATTGAGGACAAAATTGAAGAACTCCAGACGGCAGACGGCAAAAGCGTCATTATCCGGTCCTACCTCGCGTGGCGGATAGCCGATCCGCTGGATTTCTACATTACCCTGAAGGATCCGGTGGAAGCGAATCGCCAGCTTCTTTCTCGGCTCCGCGAGGTTCGGGGATTAATCAGTAAGTATCGATTCGATGAACTTGTGAATATTGACCGGGAAAAGTTGAAGTTGGGTGATATTGAACGACAGGCTACCAAAGCACTTGATCAGGCGATGCAACAAGCGGGATATGGGATCAGGATCGCAAACGTTGGCATCCATAAAATAATCCTGCCGGAAGCGACGACCCAAAAGGTGTTTGAAACGATGATCGCCGCTCGTGAGCAACTGGCCGAGAATGCACTGCAAGAGGGGCAAGCCCAAGCCTCAGCCATACGCAGTGAGGCAGCGAGCGCTCGTCAACGAATCTTGGCATTCGCCGAACGGAAGGCCCAATCGATACGATCATTAGGCGATCGCGAAGCAGCCCAGCAATATGCCAACTTCGCGCAGGATGAGGACTTTGCGATTTTCCTGCGTAAAATTGAGGCACTGCGAAAAATGCTTGATCACAATACAACCTTCGTGCTCTCCGCCGACAGCCTTGGAATCCTCGATTGGTTCAATCAAGATCCAACAGCAGTCAAATCGGTGAACTCCCCGGAAGCCGTACAGTGACGTTGCCGACAGTTGAATATGAGCCGGCATTGCCGGCCCCTGCTCCGGTTCTTGACCCTGCCCAACAGTCGCTCGCTGAAGCGTTACGGGTGAGTTTTGGAATCCTTAAATTGGCAATGGTGGCTTTACTCGTCGCCTATGGGCTCAGCGGTGTATTTTCCGTTGGGTCCAACGAAGTTGCCTTGCGTCTCCGCTTCGGTGGGTACGTCGGCGCGCCAGGTGAACGGGTACTAGAGCGGGGCACATACTTTGCTGCCCCCTTCCCCATCGAGCAGGTTGTTAAAGTTGACACCCGTCCGATGACGCTTGGCTTGGATGAGGAGTTTTGGTTTGAGACGAACAAGACCGACAGCGGACTGACGCGATCGCAGCTTCAAGGTCAAAAATCACAGCCGTTGAATCCGCTACGTGATGGATCCTTGATCACAGGTGATTCCAGCATCATTCATGCAAAATGGACCCTGACGTGGCGGGTCGCAGAACCAGTTGCCTACTTAACGAACATAGGATCCCGCGATATCGCGGAAGGGATTGTCCGGCTCGTCGCGCAGCAAGGGATTGTCCAGTCGATAGCACAACTGCCAGCGGATGAAGTTCTCCGGGGGATTGTGAATCGTGAAGTCGCGATCGGCCGGATGCAGCAACGCCTCGATGAAATGCGAACCGGCCTCATTGTCGATCAACTTGCCCTCGACAAAGTTTCTGCACCAATGCGGGTTGCGCGAAGTTTTGATGCTGTCACGAGTGCGGAGAGTGACCGTGCAGGTCGGATCGTTGCAGCACAACAGGAAAGGGCGAAGATTCTTGGTGAAACTGCTGGTGAGGGAAGTCGTCCTCTCCTCTCCTTGATTGATCAATATGCGAAGGCAACGGATCGTGGCGACCAGTCGTTGGTGACCGATCTTCAGGTGGCTATTGATACAGCGCTGCGAGAGTTAGTCATCGACGGAACAATGATTGGTGGCGAGGTTGCACAGGTAATGAATGTCGCAAATTCATATCGCACACAAGTCATCGAGCAGGTTGCCACCGAGGCAGAAACATTTTCCCAGTTACTGCCGCAATTTCGGCAGAACCCCCGGCTTGTCACCGCAAAACTTTGGGAGGATGCGCGAGAGCAGATTCTCACCGGTGATGTTGAAACGTTCTACACGGTGCCTGGGCAACTTGAGTTGCAACTCAACCGCGACCCAGAACTTCAGCAGGCTCGGCAGAAAGAACAATTGAGGCAACGGAAGCGGGAACAAGAAGAGGCGGACCTGAACCGAGGCTAATCGATCTGCAGGAAAAGTATGGATACAGTAGCGACGGCCATACCGGAAGTGGGCGAAGAAGTCGGTCCGGCGATAGATATAGCCTGCGCAAACGTCACCAAAGTGTTTCGTGATTTTTGGTTGCGGCCCCGGGTGAGGGCCGTCGCGGGCGTAGATCTCCAAGTCTATCGCGGCGAAATATTTGGACTTCTCGGGCCAAACGGTTCAGGGAAAAGCACGACCATCAAGATGCTGCTGGGGCTTTTGCAGCCTACATCGGGTCGAATTGCTGTCCTAGGGAAGCGGCCGCGTGATGTTGGCGTGAAAAAATTTATTGGATACCTGCCTGAGGAGTCCTATCTTTACCGATTTCTGAGTGGTAGGGAGACGCTTGAATACTACGCACGGCTGTTCCGGATTGAACGACAAGCCCGCCGCGAGAGAATTGACACGTTGCTGGAAATGGTCGGTCTTGAGGCTGTCCAGAATCGTCCGGTTGGTGAGTATTCCAAGGGCATGCAGCGACGCATTGGTTTGGCACAGAGCCTCATCAATGACCCACAACTCCTCATTTTAGATGAGCCTACGAGTGGAATGGATCCGGTCGGAGCGAGCCAGATTAGGGAACTGATCGCTACTCTTGCACGCCGTGGGAAAACAGTTCTGCTCTGCTCACATCTGCTTTCAGATGTCGAAGATTTATGCGACCGAGTCGCCATCATGTACGGTGGCCGGGTGGAGGCTGAGGGGACCTGCTCAGATCTTCTTGAGGAGCAAGACGGCGCTGTGATAAAGACCTCAGCTTTGCCTTCCGATGTATTGGACGAGGTGCGAAGGTTGTTAGCCTGTCATGCCGTCGCGGTCGAGAGTGTCAGGCGTCCGCGACGCAGACTCGAGAGCCTGTTTCTGGACATTGTGGAACGGGCACGTGTCGCAGGCATTACTACCTCGGGGGCGGGTAATTCTGGTGAAGTGGCTGCATTCTTGGCTGATTCAATTCCAGCAACCACCGCCGCAGCCACCGGTGGGGTTCAGCCAAACCCTTCCTCCGGCGAGGGGCAGGCAGTTGACACTGTCCTCCTTGATAAACTCGTGAAGCGGTGAGTTGATGGCGGACATCCTAGGTACGATAACCGCGCCCGAACCAACGTCTGAGGCGACTGCTGGTTCGCGCACCAATATTGTCGGGCTCGAAGGCTGCGGGGCAGGAACTAGCGGCTTTTTCCACCGGTATCGCTTGCATGCCCTTCTTCTGGGTGCCGCCGTGATGGCAGGCCTGCTGTGGATTGGGGGAAAAGAAAATCTAGCAATCACTCTGGGATCGATTGTTGTGCTCGTGGTCGGGTTTCGCGGCTGCGTGGCAACCCTTCGTTTCATTCTTTGCGGCAGTCACCCCTTGATTGGTGTCGCTCGAGCCATCGTTGAGGAGGCCATCAGTACACGCCTCTCGATTCTTCTGGTGATGGCTGTGTTCGTGACTCTTCCGACGCTACCGCTGCTCCTTGATCCCACTGAACGCCTCGCTTATCGCCTGCAATTCTTTCTCATCTGGTCGCTTTCTGGAGCCAGCATCCTATTGTCAGTGCTATCGATTGCGTTGGCTTGTGTCAGCATCACGGATGACATCGACAGTCGCCGAATCCACATGACGCTTTCCAAACCGATCCAGCGATGGGAATATCTTTTGGGGAAATGGTTCGGCGTGTGTCTGCTCAACATCATGTTAGTCACACTTATTGGAGTTGGAGTTGCTGCGTTCACCTTCGCATTATCACGGCTTCCTGCTATCAGCCCTGATGACCGCCTCGCGGTGAATGAACAGGTACTTACCGCGCGATCCGTCAGTCGCCCGCGACATCCTCGTGGGGAAGAATTCGATAAGACAATAGAAGCTACCATTGATGAAATTCGCTTAGCTGATCCAGTAACCTTCGCGAAAGATCCCACGGGTGCCCGCAAAAGGATTTTCTCACAAAAGATTCATGAGTGGCATACGGTCACTGCGGACGTCATCTCCAGCTTTGTTTTTGATGGCCTAGACCCTCAGGAAATTGAGGCGTCAGTCGTTCAATTGCGGCTGGAACCTTTCGCGGACAACTCCAACATTGCGCGTGCAGACGTGCGGTTTTCCGTCTGGCTGAACGATCGCCCTTTCCCCATGCTTAACGGTGAGCACAAGGAATACACGGTGCAGACAGGAATGGTTCACACGATTGACCTGCCGGTCGAGGCGATTGACGAAAATGGCCGACTCAAACTGACAGTAGCCAACCGCAATTTGGTGATGGCTGGTGAAGATTTTGCCACAAGCATTGCCTTCACGCCGGGCGAAGGTCTTGAAATCCTCTATCGCACGGGAGGATTTACCGGCAATTTTTTGAAGGGCCTGTTCGTTATTTGGGCGAAGCTCGCCATGATCTCTGCCGTCGCAGTTTTTTTGGCAGCATGGCTAGGTCTTCCGACAGCTCTTTTAGCGAGCCTGATGGTGTACGTCACGGCGCTCGCCAGTAGTTTCTTTGCTGATGCGATCGATATTTACACGGGGCTTGATCGGCCCGACGCAACTGCCACCGCAATGCTTCGCCTCCGCGCAAGCATGCTCGCGCAACGTCTTTTAAAGTGCGAGTGGTGGGACGCGATCAAAACTGTTGGTTCGTATTTCGCAGACGGGTTTCTGGCACTCGTCCCGGCTTTTGGTGACTACGACGCGATCACCCAACTTGCAACTGGCCGGGCTTTCCCCCTTTTGGATGTTGTCAGCGTCATGTTGATTTTTGCCGTCGCCTATCCGGCTGGTTTGCTTCTGCTGGGATGGTTTCTTCTAGAGCGGCGTGACGTGGTGGGGGCCACCTCGTGAACACCCGAATTACAATTCTGGTTGCAGCAGGAAGCCTTCTGGCTGCACTTACAACAGCTGGTCTGCTTGCCAACACAATTCAGAAGCAGAGAGACGACTTGCAGCTTGTTGTCACCATGCAAGGAACGGAGGGCATGCCACCCCATGTCGCGGTTGTGACTGCGGCACTGGGGACGTTCCGTGGACTGGCGGTTGACCTGCTGTGGGCTCGGGCTGACCACTTGCAGATGCAAGGAGAATTTTATGAAGCCCAAACCCTCAGTCAGTGGATCACAACGCTACAGCCACGGTTTCAAAAGGTCTGGAGTTTCCAAGCGTGGAACCTAGCTTGGAACATCACGGCAGCAACCCAGGTGCCGGCTGAGCGGTGGGGCTGGGTATGCCGAGGGATTGACTTGCTGAGAGGTCGAGGGATTCCACTCAACCCCCGGGCGGCAAACCTCTATTTCGAACTGGCGTGGATTTTTGAAAACAAGATTGGCAGAGTTGGTGACAAGGAGCATTGGTACTACAAGGCGCGGCTGGCTGCCGAGTTCCAAGAAGTGCTCGGAGAGATGGTTGGCGGCCGTACTACACGTCAGGCGATCGATCGATTCCGCAAAATTGTCGAAGCTCCTGCGACCCTCGAAGAACTTCGTCGCCAGACGCCCGAAATCGCCCGTATCTTAGAACTGCTCAAGGCCCATGACCTTGAGCCCGACGAGTCGTTTTTGCGAATGCTCGGACGGGTAATGATGCGGCTGTCTTCGCTCGATGCAAAAGTCCACGGTGATCTGCCACTGCCGCGGGGAACGAATCTGAAATTCATTCAGCTTCTGCAGGATGAACGGGAGCTTGCCAATCTCGTTTTCGAGAAACTCATTCCTCACCTTCAGCATCGGGTTCTCCTTGATCGCTATCACATGGAGCCCGCTGTGATGGCAGACATCATGGAACGCTACGGCCCTCTCGACTGGAGGCATCCAAACGCACATGGGATCTACTGGTCGGAGAAGGGCGTTAGCATCGCCCGCACACTGTCAAAGCGGGATGACGTGAATGAACTGATGTTGATTCGAAGTCAGCTGCTCATGTTGCTGAACCTCATGCGGTCGGGCCGTGTTGAATATGACCCCGTTTCCCGACAAATTGACCTCCTCCCCGATCCCCGATTTGCCCGGTCATTTGAGGGGGCGATTGAGAGTGCCTTTGCGCTCATCGAGTCAGAGCAAGGTGTGGCCGCAGCTGATTTTGGATTAGCTGAAGAGCAGGATTTATTTGCAGCCTACGAGAAGTTCCTTAACCTCGCAACGATTCTCTCCTATCTCTACGGCGATCAGGTCGAGGCGGAACGCTACTTCATGCTCCTCAAAGACCTTGTCGCCAGACAGGGTTATGGTGACCAGCCCGCCTTCACCGGAACGCTTGAAAACTTCGTTGCAATTCGGTTTGCTGGAATGGTTGAGGTCAACGTCGACGACCTTCGACAACTCATTGACGCAATGATTCGCCGCGCTCTTCTCGAGGGTGCTGCCAAGGGCAACCCTGCTGTCTTTGCACGATTCTTGAAGCTCGCACGCAGTGTTTACGATCGACGATATGCTGCAAACCTGAAGGGGCAGGCATTCGTGCTCGACGAGGCGAAATTGCTAGCTTTTGCAAAATTGCTCGACAACTCGTTTGTCAATGTGATGACACAAAATAGCTTGTCGGTCTTTACCCGTGCTAGAGTCTGGTCGTGGGTGCCGGAAGAACTCCGGGAACGCAATTACCAAGCCCTTGTTGAAGATTTGGGCAAGGCTGCCAAGAGTGCGAGTCTGGATCGAGATCGCGCGTTTCCACCACCAAGTTCTGATTCAGGGGAGAGCCTTAGCGGGACTGATCTTAAGGTCCTTGCAGTCGAAAGCGACGACGGTGATCCGCCGTGAGCGAAATCGATTGCACGGATGAATCCTTCCAAAAAAGGGCCACGGATTCTGCCCTCTCTGCTTATTGTTGGTTGGGCCAGAAACTGGCGTTACCGGCTGACAACTCAACACTCGCAGCATTCCGGATCGCCTGCGGATTTTTAATTGGGTTCGAACTGCTCACCGGCACGTCGACCCGCATCGAAATTCTCTCTGAACGGCCGATCCGGTTCCCCTACGATGGATTTGGTTGGGTGCAGCCTCTGCCGAATGACATCGCGGTCGGACTGCATGTCGCAATGGTCGTGGCTTGCTTCGCCGTCGCTATCGGTCTCGTCTACCGCTGCAGTTCAATCTTCCTTGCCGCTTCCTACACGTACTCATTCCTTATTGATCGTGCCTACTTCAATAACCACTTCTATCTGATCTGTCTGCTTGCTTGGTGGCTTTCCATTAGTCAGGCGAATCACCGCTGGTCACTCGATGCAGCACTAGGGCGGGTTGTGTCAACAAAACATGTGCCCCGTTGGCAGATTTTAGGTATTGGGCTGCAACTTAGCATGCCCTACTTTTTTGGTGGGCTTGTTAAAATAAACCCAGACTGGCTGGGTGGAGACCCGATGCGGGCATTGCTGTGGGGTTTGTGGGACAACCCGGTCTACGGAAATCTAGTCCGGCACTCATGGGCGCCGGTGGCCTTTGCCTGGTCAGGAATGATCTTCGACCTCTTCGTAGTTCCAGCGATCCTTTGGAGGCGGACACGCCTTGCGGGAATTAGTGTTATGATTCTGTTCCACCTCACCAATATGCAGATGCTACAAATAGGTATCTTTCCATGGATAGGGATAGCATCAACCGTGATTTTTCTTCCACCAGATTGTATCGCGCGTACTATCCAATCGTTTTCTCGACGTGAAATGCCGTCGTCAGTTTGTGCGGTTAAGCCCGTGGCAGACAATACGCTGCAGCCTGCCATCGCCCTTGCTTTGAGTATATGGTTTTTGCTTCAAGTTCTTGTCCCGTTACGGCACTATCTCATTCCCGGCAATGTTGGCTGGACGCGCGAGGGTTTCTATTTCGCATGGACAATGAAGCTTAATTTGAAGAGCACATTTCTTGGCTTCCACGTCTGTGATATCGACACAGGCCGCTGCCTTTCGGTTGACCACACCCAAGATCTCACAGATGTCCAACGAATTTGGTTACCCGGCGAACCCAGGGGCATCGTCCACTACGCCCAATTTCTCCGTTCCCGCGTTGAGTCAGCAGGACTCGCAGACCCCGTCATCGTATGCGATTCGGTCGTTGCTATGAATGGAAGGCCATATCAGTACATGCTTGACCCCAGTCGAGATCCAGCAACGCTACGGCCAACATTCTTCGGCCATGCCGATTGGATTATGCCGCTTAATCAGTCTGGAAGGCCTGGGATGTATTTGAACCCGGCTCAAAAAGAGCGGGCCGTGATGACCTTGATCAGACATACACGAATAGAACAAGGCATTTTCCCCGGCAGACTCGCAGGGCTGGAACTCAGAGACGTAACCAAAAACTACGATGCAACGGCTCCCTAGAGGGGTTTTTCGTTTCACTCTTTTCTCACTTTTTGTTGGGCAGATCTCCGCCGATAATGAAGAAACTTGGGCTAGATGCTTGCTCGGAGCAAGCCGATCGGTCCAAGTCCCCGCCTTACCTTCCCACCCGAATCCAGAAGCATGGCTTTGCACAACAGGGAGACCGGTCTGGAATCTTTAGGGACAAAATCCCGGCCGGGTCTCACCATGGTCGAACTCTTGGTGACCATATCGATCATGACTCTTCTGTTTGCATTGCTCTTCCCGGCTCTTCAAGTTGCTCGGGAATCGGCCAGAAGAACCGAATGTGCGAACAACCTCAAGCAGTTTGCGCTCGGCATGATCAATCACACGAATTCGCACCGCACACTGCTCGGATGGAGAAACACGCTCAGTACATATTCAGAGCGCAGGGCGACCGAAGATAGCGAATCCGCCTGTGTCTCGTGGACGGTCTCACTCATGCCAATGATCGAGGAACTTCCGAATTACGATTGGTATACATCTTATGATGCCGATGCGGGCGAGTCGGAAGACCCAAGACCAGATCGTCTCAAGGTCTATACATGTCCTTCGCAAGACATTCATGACGAAGCGCCTCGGCTCTCATATGTAGCAAATGCGGGGACAGGCTGTGAGTTTCTTGATGGGACAGGGAACTCCGCTATGCAATTTACTGGTGATGGAGCCTTGGCCGATGCTGTTGGGAACCAATCGAATTCGCGCTATTTTGATAGCTCAAGGCCCCGATACCAGCCAGCTGAGGTCGCGTATAAGGACATGCTTGATGGGACCCAGCACACTATTTTGTTCACGGAACGTTCGGGACCATTCGTCCCTGGAACGGTGGATTGGCACGGCCATCCGAGACCGGTGCGGAAATATCGCGGTGCAATCAGCGATAATCATACGATACTTCACCCCATTCCACCTGGTACTACAGACCGCCGGGATGTCTTCATTCTTAATCCCAAACCCGACCAGTACATCGACGGGAAGTCGGGACACCTTCGTCCCGAGTCGCCCCCTTCGGGTGTTGAGGTTGATGACTGGCGGTTGAGATATCCATCTTCGTTCCATGCCTACGCGGTGAATGTTGCTTTTTGCGATGGGCATGTCGAAAAAATTAAGGATTGGATTGACCCCTGGGTCTACTGCCAACTTCTCTCGTCAGGTGGCAAGATCTCGGAGCATGTTGCAGAGTGGCAGAAATACTATGATGATTCAAATCAGCTAGTTCCGTACACGTTCAGTGTGGGTGATCTTGCCAAAGAGGCCCACGAGCGGTAGGCACAGCGCGAGGCAGTCAGCCCTGGCGGTTGTCAGCATGGCGTGCGAATGTGTTCGCCGCAGGAAACGACCGGCAGAAACGCCACCAGCTATCCCACGGTCGTTTGGGCCGGAGTGACAGAAGATGTTCGATGACTTCTCATATCTTTACGAGCATCGCTACACCTGGGATGCGTATGTCACGTATTTTGGGATTTGCTTGTGGGCGGTTGCCGTTCGCGTAGTCATCGTCGGGGCGATCCTTCTGGTGATCGGTATTGTGATTTCGCCGATCCTTGTCTTCTATTTCGGAATCGATCTTTTTCACGCCCGGCGAAAGCATGAGCAAAAACGAGTCAAGAAGGCCAAGCTAACCCGTCACAAAGACTCCAGGACTGATACGTACATCAAAAAACTCGATTTAGCTGCAGCAAAGCGAAAGTAATGGCCGCAGAGCAGTTGTCGGGCTGAACGCTCGGCAATTCTCGATGACACTCTCACGAGGGTATCGAACGCCCGCAAATCACCGGATCTTTTCGGCGGGGGTTGCAAATGCCACGGAATGGATGATTCTTAAAGAATTTTGTATTCTTCGAAGTCCCGGTAAATCACAATCTGGTCAGCGTTCAACTTCTGCTTACGAGGGCTTTCTCTATGTGGCGGAATTTTTCCGGTGGTGCGGTTCTATTGCTCGCGATTGGTTTGGCGGTGATCGGGGCCACTGCCGCTGAGCCGGCTTCCGACGGCTGGATCACGATGTTCAACGGCACGGACCTGACCGGCTGGAAGGCGAACAGCGAACATCCCGACTCGTTTCAGGTTGAGGATGGCGTGCTCGTGGTCGATGGTCCGCGCTGCCACCTGTTCTGGGTGGGCGACCCCGATGACCCGGCCGATGAGCAGTTCACCAGCTTCCACTGGC